>ERZ808252.974-NODE-974-length-23516-cov-3.176463_pt1 | contig 23516 bp, 14 predicted proteins | sample MGYA00521242_ERZ808252 | MGnify/ENA primary metagenome ERZ808252 (study PRJEB31516, sample SAMN03275581) | gut metagenome | biome: mammalia-associated habitat; material: feces | host: Papio cynocephalus | place: Kenya | collected 2012-08-07 ...
TTGAACTCCTTTTGGAATAAAGGTGTTCCATGTTCCATCATAACCTAATGTGCTCCAGTAGATTCTGTAGCCATTAACGTTTTCAACAGTTGTCCACTCAAGCTTTATCTCTTTATTGCTCTCTCCTTGAGAAGCAGAGAAACTAAGAGGGGAGGTTAGAATGTTACCATAAGTAACTTCAGACATTTCTCCCAGAAGAGAAAGATTTGAGAAGCTTCTAGCTCTTACCTTGTAGTAGTAATTTACTCCAGCAACAACATCCTCATCGACGATGTATGCCTTCTTTACTGCATTTTGATCAAGCTTCTTCCATTCATTCGCTTCTAGATTTGTTGTTCTGTAGATTTCATAGTAATCAGCACCTGTTACTCCGTTCCAGGAGACAATGATTTTATCTGCATAATTACTCTTTGTTGCTGTAACATATTTAGGACTTTCGCCTGTAAATATGTATGAGGTATTTATTGTTCCATTACCCTTACCATAATCCATGACCTCGCTTCCCCAAACATCCCACTGGCAACTACAAAGGAGAAGTAAAATTATTGTTGATAATATAATGCAAATAGTTTTCTTTCTCATCTTCATTTTCCTAATACCCTTACAAAAGCAGAGGAGTCTTGAATAGTTTTTGCACCTTCACCTTCAATTTCGACTATATAAGAGCCTGAAGAATCTGGTGTGTTAACATTAATTGACTTGTAAGTAATAGTAAAACCTTTAAGTTTTCCTTCCGTTTCTCCGTTATATGAAACAGTGATAGGACCAATACCCTTACCACTTTCATATTCTTTTCCAATAATTTTTAGTGGGTCTGTTCCAAGATTTCCAAGGTCTTTTAGTCCAGTTCCACCTGTAATGTCAAAGCAGATATTGTCGACAGTTTTAATAGAAAGCTTAAGATTTTGATCCGTATAGTTAATAATAGACAGATAGTTTTCATTATATGGATAGTTTCCATCTATGCCTTTTGTATAGAGCCTAAAGCTAATTCCATTTCCATCCACATACTCTTTTGTTGGCTTATTCCCCACAAGACCATTATCAATCCACCAATCTCCATTAAATGACTCATTTGCTGCTTTAAAAGCTGGGCTAAGGATAGATGAGACTATGTTAATGCAGTCTTCTTCCTTTAAGCCTCGTATAAGAATCGAGTTGTTTTCTGCTCCACTAGATGCTTCAGAGCTGTGAGAAGGTACAATTCTATAAGAAGTAACGAAATATGTATTTGTCATCACTCCATTACCATCGTTATATGTGAATTCTTTTGTCTCTGGATTGTACTCTAAGTAGCCAATAGCATTTTTATCTAGGCCATTAGTTGAAATATCTTCCGCTGAGTATTTGGAAATACTATCAACACTAATAATGGTGTTGTCTATAAGCGAACTTGATAGCTTATATTCACTTGCGCCAGGAACCATTTTCCATTGTACTTTGTTATATGGCCTATAGTAATTATTTTCGTCTAGAACAGATTCTGCCTTTAAGAATGAGGCATCATGGAGAATGTAGCCAAGTGCAGTGTATTCTTCTTGCCCAAATATATTTGTAATAGTTTCTTTTCCACTCTGATAAAGGCTAGAAGACTCGCCTCTATTAGCTTTTACTGTATATAAAACAGAGTCATTAGTAATAACACTAGTCTCGTCATCGATATACGTAGTTGAAGTTATATTCTCTATTTCATCATATTCTTTGTATGTGTTATCACTAGGAGAATAGATAGATCTCTTGAGAGTATAAGAAGTAGCATTTTCAACTTCAGACCAAGTTACAACAATTTTAGATGTATATTCACCCTTTGTTGCATTAATAGTCTTTGGCGGAGCAAATAGAGAACCTTTTGCTATCTGCGATGGAGATGAGGTAATAGTGCTTGTTCTACCATCTTCTAGGTATGGAATAACAGTATATGTATACACTTCAGAAAGAGGTGTTGTGCCATCAAGATTTTCTATAGTAGTAGCTTTATCTATATATACCGTAGATGTAAACTTTCCAGGAAGTATGGTTCCATTCCTCATTATTTTGTAGTAACAAGCACCGGCTATCTTATCCCAAGAAAGTGTAATTTTTTCTGGATCTAAGCCGTTGTTTATGATTCTAGCGTTAATTAGTGCTGGACCGAAGACAGATCCTTTTTCTATCTCACTCCTTAGTTTAGGACTATCAGGTTGCTCTTTGTTATATATTTCGAGCATGAAGGAGACAAGAGAGCCGTCTGTCTCATCTTTCTTAGCCATTAATTTTGCACTTCCTTTCTCTGTATGTTCTAATTCATCCCAATTTGCTCCGTCATAAGAGTAGAGGAGTGTATAGACTAATTCGTCATCGTTATTTTCTTCCCAACTGATGTTTATTTCATCAATGGATGTACTATCACTAGCTTCTGTTATTACAGGAGAAGGAAGAATTGCGCCAACTATTTCGTCGTGAGATACATAGAAGTTGTCATTCTTATTCGTTACTTTAATTCTGTACTTATGCTCTATTTTGTCAGTAGCAGGTATATCAACAGATTTGAGAGTGTTGTCACTATGAATTATCAAGTTATCTAGAAGCTTTGAGCCTTCGTAGATTTCATATGTAAACTCTTCGCCATCTTCTTTGTATAGAGAGTTTTCATTCCAAGTAAGACGAACTACATTTACCCAATTAGAAGTTGCGCTTACGTCTGTTATTAAGTCTACTGCTTTTGTTTCGCCAAGGATGAAGTCTTCAGCAGACGTTAACTCAATAAGTGGTTTCTCTCCTAAAGCCACCTTAAATGTGAAAGAGTAGAATGTAAGAGGAGAAGATAAGTCTATAGTAAATGACTGTGATAACTCATAGCTTATTTTCTCTTTTGTTGGCTCTATAGTTCCAGTAGTTTTATCTAAAGGAGATCTTGTCGATAAATCTGTTTCAAGCCATCTTTCTCCACCAAGCTCCCAATTAATTTTGTCTTGAATAAATGGAGGATTATAATCAAAAGATAGAGTGAGAATGCCACTGTATTTGCTTTCATCTTGCTTGAATGTAAATTTGAGATTCTCAATTTTCCAGAGAGAATAGACATTTTCTATACTTAAAGCATCTTCTTCATCTTGGTAATAGTATATACCTTTGTATTTATAACCATTAATTATTCTGTAGCTATAGAGGGTGTTGTCTTCTACTTGTGTATCTGTAAAGCTATATCTTCCGTTCTCGTCTTCTGTTAGAGCGAGATCGATATCCTCCCAAGTTGATGATTCTGTAGCACGCTGAATGACGAAAGCTCTTTCTGCGCCGCTTACATCTGGCATCTTAGGTGGCATAAATGATAGCGTAATGCTTCCATCTTCTTCTCCTGCATCTGTTTTTATATCTAAAACAGGATCAGGATAGATTTTGCTATCTGTTTGCAGCGTGTATAGGTCACTCTTAATTGTATTAATTTTCTTTCCATTTTCATCAAGAATCTCTATTTGCACAAAGAAGTCATAATCAGTATCGATGTTAAATATAGAAGATGAGAATGAGTAAGAATCAATCATTTTTTCATTTTCAATTACAACTGGCTCATCCCATGAAGATGAAGATGATAGCTTTTTGTAAATTGAGATATTGTAGTCAAAGAGTTCTTTAGAACTTTCAAGAGAGGAATAGAGATTAGAAATATCCCAATAGAGGGTGATTGTTTTACCTCTTACTGCTAATGAAAGGTGAACTTCTCCATTAGTGCTGCCTTCAGTAAATGCACTAGGCTCAGAGTAGAGCACAATATTTGATTGAAAGTCACCCTTTATAATCTTTTGCGCAACTATTGAGAAAATATATGCGCTATTGGCCTTTACGGCTTGTAGCTTATATGAGTTTGATGAGACGATATCGAGAAGAGAAAAGCCTCGACTTTGAAGCTTTGAATACGGAGCATTGGACTCTAAGATTTCATTTATTGTTCCATATTTTTCTCGCTCGATTGCCCATATTTGATAGCTTGTAGCTCCTTCCGTTTTCTCCCACTTTAGTTCGATTGTATCGCTATAGCCGTTGCTTGCACGAACATTTGTTGGAGCAAGAGGTGAGGAGTATGGGTTAAAACTCTCATCCATTGAAAGTGGAGGAGAAGAGGGACATGATGTGAGAAATATTATAATTAAAAGAGTAGCTAGTATTGTTAGTATTCTTCTTTTCATAAATCAACCATTGAATGAATGTTTAGAGTGAAATGTTATAATTCTTTCATTCTTATTTCAATAGTTAACAAATTGTATATTATTTTTTTAAGTAACTAGCAATTAATAATCATAGTGATAAAAAAATATCCCATACGCTGTAAAAACATATGGGATAGTTAGATAGTTATAGTTTTCTATTAAGCTTCTTCAGTCCACTTTCTTCCGTAGTAAGAATCAAGATAGAGAGTCTTAATTTGACTAATTAGAGGGTAACGTGGGTTGCTTCCTGTACACTGGTCGTCGAAAGCTTTAACAGAAAGTTCATCAACTGCACTTAAGAATTCGTTCTCGTCAACTCCCCATTCTTTGATAGAAGCTGGGATGCCAAGTTCGGCCTTTAACTTTTCAATACCTTCAATTAAGGCCTCAACTCTTTCATTCATTGTCATAGTTGGAGTTGTAACGATGTATTCTGTATTCTTTGTGTCATTGACAGGAGTTGCAATGTAATCAGCAACACGAGCATAACGAGAAATTACAGAAGGGAATTCGTACTGAGGGAAAGCTGCCATCTTTGTAGGGTTATCATTTGCGTTGAAGCGAATGATATTTGTTAAAAGAAGCGCGTTAGCCATTCCGTGTGGTACATGGAACTGAGCTCCAAGCTTATGTGCCATTGAGTGACAGAGACCTAAGAATGCATTGGAGAAAGCCATTCCCGCCATAGTAGATGCATTGTGCACCTTTTCTCTTGCCTTCTTATCTGTTCCATCCTTGTATGCCTGTGGCAAATACTTAAAGATAATTCTTGCAGCTTCAAGTGAAAGAGCATTTGTATAATCTGTGCTCATAGAAGAAACAAGTGCCTCAAGAGCATGTGTTAGAACATCGAGTCCACAAGATGCTGTTAAGCCTTTAGGCTGGCCCATTGCTAGTTCGCTATCGATAATTGCCATGCTTGGCGTTAGTGCATAGTCTGCGATAGCCCACTTCATTCCTGTCTTTTCATCTGTGATGATTGCAAATGGAGTTACTTCACTACCTGTACCACTTGTTGTTGGGATACAAACAAGCTTTGCTTTCTTTCCCATATTAGGGAAAGCATAGACACGCTTTCTTATATCCATGAAGCGAAGTGCTAGGCCTTCAAACTTAACTTCTGGATGCTCATAGAGTAACCACATAATCTTTGCAGCATCCATTGGAGAACCACCACCAACGGCAATAATAATGTCTGGATTGAAGGCATTGACCATCTGCATAGCTACGTTGATTGTTCCAAGTGTTGGGTCTGGTTTAACCTGGTGGAAAACCTCTGTTTCAATTCCAATACCCTTTAAACAGTCTGTGATCTTATCGATCATGCCAGAAGAGAAGAGGAAGCTATCTGTAACAAGGAATGCTCTCTTTTTGCCTTCAAGTTCCTGAAGTGCAACAGGAAGACAACCATACTTGAAATAGATTTTTGGTGGAAGTTTAAACCAAAGCATGTTTTCTCTCCTTTCTGCTACAGTCTTTATATTTAATAGGTGTTTTGGTCCAACGTTTTCGCTTATAGAGTTATTTCCCCAGCTTCCACATCCAAGTGTTAATGATGGTTCGAGACGGAAGTTGTAGATATCACCAATAGCACCCTGAGATGCAGGCATATTGATTAGGACTCTGCTTGTCTTAACAATCTTGCCGTATGCATTTACCTTATCATCTTCCTTTTCATCGCAGTAAAGAACAGATGTATGGCCAAAGCCACCCATTGAGATAAGTTTAGCTGCCATTAATGATCCTTCTTCAAATGTTGAACACTCATACATTCCAAGGACAGGAGAGAGCTTTTCATGAGCAAATGGTTCATCAAGTGTAATCTTCTTTACTTCACCAATTAAAACCTTTGTTCCCTTAGGGACTGTAAAGCCAGCAATAGAGGCAATTTTCTCTGCACTCTGGCCAACAATTTGTGGGTTAACAGAACCTCTCTTTGGGTCGAGGATGATAGGAGAGAGTGCATTGAGCTCTTCTTTAGATAAGAAGTGAGCACCTTCTTCTTTTAGTAGTTTCTTTACTTCTTTATATACATTCTTGTGGCAGATAATGGACTGTTCACTAGCGCAAATCATACCATTATCGAATGTCTTAGACATAAGGATAGAAGCAACAGCCATCTTTAAATTAGCGCTCTCGTCAATTAATGCAGGTGTATTTCCAGCTCCAACTCCGATTGCTGGCTTACCCGATGAATAAGCACTCTTAACCATTCCTGGACCACCTGTTGCAAGGATTAAGTTAATAAGAGGGTGCTTCATTAAGTAGTCTGTTTTTTCGAGAGTAGGGTCATCGATCCAACCAATAATGTTTTCAGGAGCACCAGCTTTGACTGCAGCATCAAGGACAATACGAGCAGCATCACAAGTACATTTTTTTGCTCTAGGATGTGGGCTGAAGATGATAGCATTTCTTGTCTTAAGAGCAATTAATGCTTTAAAGATAGCAGTAGATGTTGGGTTAGTTGTTGGAATAATACCACAGATAACACCCTTAGATTCTGCAATCTTCTTTATGCCGAAACCCTTATCTTCTTCGATAATGTCACATGTCTTGTCATCTTTGTATTTATTGTAAATATATTCAGCAGCAAAGTGGTTCTTAATAACCTTATCTTCAACTATTCCCATACCTGTTTCTTCTGTTGCGTCTATAGCTAGAGGAATACGTGCGTTATTAGCAGCAATAGCTGCAGAACGGAAGATTTCATCTACCTTTTCTTGTGGAAAAGTTGCATAAAGTCGTTGTGCATCTTTTACTTTAATTATTAAACTTTCGAGTTCATTCTGGCCTGGAAATAGTTCTTTATTATCAGACATTCTATTCGTCTCCTTATATCGATATAAACTTATAGATAAAATAATATGTATTGTCAATAAGGTTTTATGTAAATTTTTTTATCGATAAGATAACTACATGTATTATAATAAAATACATTTTTAAAAATTTGCACATCTTGAAGAAAGCCGTATTTTTAGCAAAAAACATCTTGAAGAAAGCCGTATTTTTTTAAAAAATAAAAAAAGGATGGTTTTGTATGATTTTCAAACGAAAAGCTTATGCTCAGTTAAAAGACTGGAAAGAGAAATATAATGGAAAGTATGCTGCCCTACTAGAAGGACCTAGAAGAGTAGGAAAATCAACAATAGCCGAAGAATTTGCTAAAAGTGAGTACAAAACATACATCAAAGTAGACTTTTCAAATGCAACAAAAGAGGTCTTAGACGTTTGTTCTTCTATTAGTAATCTGGATCTCTTTTTTTTAAGATTGACGGCGTTGTATAACACAAAACTGTACGAGCGAGAATCTGTGATTCTATTTGATGAAATTCAACTTCAACCAAAAGTCCGTCAGGCCATTAAGTTCCTTGTTAAAGATGGCCGTTACGACTATATAGAAACGGGTTCTTTGTTATCAATAAAGAAAAATATTAGTGGCATTGTTATACCTTCTGAAGAGCACAAGATTAGAGTTTATCCGATGGATTATGAAGAATTCTTATCTGCAACTGGAAGTAATAATTATGGTTTACTAAGAGAATTATATAAGAAGAAGCTACCAATTGGCCAAAGTGTAAATCGCTCTCTTATGCGAGATTATAGGATTTATATGGCTGTTGGAGGAATGCCTCAAGCTGTTGAAGCATATATTGAAAAAGCAAATTTTATGGAGATAGATGACACTAAAAGAAAGATCATCTCTCTATACAAAGATGATTTTTATCGTATTGATCCATCTGGGAGGATTAGCAAATTATTTGAATCTATTCCTTCTCAGCTAATGAAAGGAGGCAATAGATTTATCTTAGCATCAGCCTTGAATAAAGATACGACGAATAAAGATAAAGAGCTTTTTTATTCTTTAATTTCATCATGCACAGTGCTTCCATGTTATAATTGTTTTGATCCATCATTAGCTTTGTCTCAATCGATAGATTTTAATAAATTCAAGCTTTATCTTGCAGATATAGGTTTGTTTGTAACAATGATATTAAAAACGCATTCTTATACAGAATCAAGTATCTACTCCAAGCTTCTATCTGATACTCTTCCGAGCAACCTTGGTTTTTTATATGAAAATGCAATTGCTATTGCAATTAATCAAAGTGGGCATGAGCTATATTATATGACTTGGAAAAAAGAAAACAGTACACATAACTATGAGATAGATTTTCTCTTTAGAAAAGGAAACAAGATTGTCCCAATTGAAGTAAAGAGCTCCAGAATCGATAGCCACCTTTCAATTGATGAGTTCAAGAGGAAGTATTCGTCATATGTTACAAGTCCTACTATTTTTTCTCAAAAGGATTATAGCCACAGTTCAGATATTACTGCTTATCCATTTTATCTTTCATCATTTGTATTTGAAAATGAATAAAAGAAATTTATCTATCAAAGGATGATAAAAGCAGAAAATAATAATACTCAAAAACATAAATTTGATAGATACTCTTTCTTATGTATAAATACTTTATTCTTTCTGCTTTTGCTCAGATAGCTATATCATCATATGCTCCATATATACAAATTGCCTTACGCAACAAAGGCTATAGCCATTCGAGAGTTGGAGTTGTAATGGCGATTGGGCAAGCTTTTGCCATTGTTGGACCTGTTTTGATTTCTTTTCTTTCTGATAAAAAAGGAAAGACCAAGCCATTTTTACTCTTAACTGTTATTTTAAGCATACTATTTGGGATTCCTTTCTTCCTATCTACTAATCTTTATGTTGTTATAGTGGCAACATGTGCCTTAGATGCAGTTTTTTGGTGTTTTAATCCTCTCTCAGATGGTTTTATAAATCGAAAATTAGGTAAAGAAGGCTATAAATATGGCAAAATAAGAGCATGTGGAACCTTTAGCTATATGATAGCGCTAGTCACATTTGCTTTTTCTGGCTTTCCTAAAGAGACAGAGAATAAATCAATTTTGACATGTTTTATTATTGCTCTTTCCTTATTGTTTTTTGCAATTTTAATACAAACGGATGATATAAGAGATAAGAGCAATGACAAAAAAATGAATCGTTTTTCTTTTTCTTGGTTTAGCAAGGGATACTATCTCTTTATGTTGATAGTTTTCTTTACTAGAATCGGACAGTCTGTAATAGAGAAGCTCTTAGCTTCTTATATGACAGAAGAGCTAAAACTCGGAGGCAACTTTACTCTCTTTGTTTCTATCGGAGCTCTCTTCGAGTTCTTCTCAATGATTTTGTTTGGTCGTTTATTGAAAAAGAATAAAGTAACACCTTTCTTTATGCTCTCTCTTTCTGCAATTGCTCTTACAGTAAGATTATTATTATATTTGATTCCAAATATCTACGTATTTGCTTTTGCCCAAACATTGCATGGCTTAACATTTGGCGCTTTACATGTTGCTGCAACAACATATACTGCTAGGAGTGTAGATAGCTCGCACTACGAGGTCGGAATGACTCTTTATTGGGCAATAGCAACTAACCTCGCAGAGCTTATTGGTTCTCTATTTGGTGGCTTTATTATTGAAAAATTAGGTTATAGTAGCCTCTTCGCTATCTACTCAATATTCCCACTTATTGGCTTTATTCTTTGCTTTGTACTCAAGAAAGAGATAGAAGAGAAGCCTTCTTCTTTAGTTTCCTAAAGTATAACAGGTAGGTTATCGTAATTAAGACAGAACATAGAATCCAACCAAATGGGTAACCCATAGCTATTGGTAGGACTGTATTTGAAATGAAGTTTTTCATAATAAAAAGATAGCATTGTCTAGCAATTACAAAAGAGAAGAGCATTATAGCCATTGGAAGCTGGCTGTTACCTGCGCCACGAAGTGCTGAGCCATATACTTGGTTAAATGTACAAACAATGTAGAAAGGTGAAATTACTCTTAAAAATAGAGATCCATACTTTATTACTTCTACTTCGTCTTTGCTAATGAAGAATTCTACAACATATGGTGAGAAAATGATAATTGGAAGGAGGAAAAATATGGTAGAAAGTAGTCCAAGAATAAGTGCTCTATTAGCACCTTTTTGTGCTCTTTTTATCTGTTTTGCTCCAATGTTTTGCCCAACAAATGTCATTGAGGCGAGGCCAAGGCTTTGCATAGGTAAGAAAAGAAGCTGATCCACCTTAGTATATGCTGTCCAACCTCCCATAACATCAGAGCCAAAATAGTTTATATATGACTGAACAAAGACATTAGAGAAAGCTGTAATAGACATCTGTATTGCAGATGGAAGACCAATTAATACAATAGATTTCAATATTTTTTTGTCAAGGCAGAGCTTTGAAAGAGAGAGTCTAACATCAGTCTCTGTTCTAAATAAGAAAAGTAAAACCAAGAATGCGGAAATTGCCTGCGCAATTATTGTTGCAATAGCAACTCCACTAGTTCCCATCTTAAAGAAAATAACAAAGATGAGGTCCATAATAATATTTAAAACAGCAGAAACAACTAAGAAAATAAAAGGAAGACGTGAGTTTCCTACTGCTCTAAAAATAGCAGAACCCATGTTGTAAATTAAAAGGCCGCTTACCCCTGCAAAGTAAATATAAAGATATATTTCTTGCTCTACTCTTACTTCTTCTGGAGCCTTTACTATATCTAAAAAGAAAGGGACAAGAAGAAGACCTAGAATAGTTACTGCAATTGAAATAATTATAAAGAAAACAAAGAACGTATGTACTGCCTTACTAACGTTTTCTTTATCTCCTGCGCCAAAGTATTGTGAAATTACAACGCTTGCGCCAGTAGCAAAGCCCCCAGCAAAGCCGATAAGCATATTAACAATTGAGCCAACTGTTCCAACTGCTGAAAAGCTATTCTTTCCTACAAAGTTACCAACACACCAGGTATCAAAAGTATTGTATAGCTGCTGAAAAATCTGTCCTAAAAGTATAGGAAGAGCGAACAAAATTAAGGAGGAGTATATTCCTCCTTTTGTCATATCTTGTGTTTCTTTTGTTGTGTGTGGCATTACTTCAGCATATTCATCTTGTTTAAAAAAGTAAATGTGATTTGTAATCAAGAATAATAAGGCAACTTCTTTCTTGTACAAGAGGTGAATTAATTATTAGGTACAGATATATTAACTAACGCTATGTGCATTAATTGCTACAGTTTAGATTTTTTTGAGAACTAACAAGGTAAAAGAGAAGAGAATAAGCTTTACAGAACGCGGGGGGGGGTAGTTATCATTGTTAATAATGGAGGGGATATTATGAAAAAGACATTAATCCTATTATTAACATTAATTCTTTCACTATCGATGGTGTTTGTATCTTGCGAGAATAAACATCAGCATAAATGGACAAGTAAAGTTGAAAAAGAGCCTAGTTGTGAAACCAAGGGGCTGCTTGTTAGAACTTGCCCTTGTGGTGCTACTGAAAAAGAAGAAATTCCGGCTACCGGCCATAAAGAACAAGTAACCAAGGTTAAAACACCTGCCACATGTACAACTGAAGGCGTTAGCGAAACCGTTTGCTCTAAGTGTGGCAAAGTTTTTTCTACAGCACCTATTCCTAGAACGGCACATACACCAGGCGAAGAAGTTGTCGTTACCGAACCAACTTGTACGGTTAAAGGAAAAGCCGAGATTAAATGTAGTGTTTGTGGCGCTTTAATCGAAGAAAAAGAACTTCCTGCAACCGGTCACAAACTTCTAGAAACGGGAAAGATCGTTACAAAAGCAGCAACTTGCACCGAAAAAGGCCTAGAAGCTGGCGTTTGTGCAAATTGTGGCGAAACTTTAGAAGAAGTTAAAACACCTGCTCTCGGACACGATTGGAGCGAGACTGTAATTATTACAGAAGCCACCTGTACAACAAAAGGTAAGACACGACAGACCTGTAAGCGTTGCTCTGCTACACGTGACGACGTAATCGAAAGGAAAACACATAGTTTTACAGGTGAAAGAAAAGTTACAAAAGAACCTACTTGCACCGAGAAAGGCGAAGTCGTAACTAAATGCGCTAACGTCAACTGTACTGCTACGACAACGAGTTACACTGATGCACTCGGACACGATTGGGGCGAGACTGTAATTATTACAGAAGTAACGTGTACAACAGAAGGTAAGACACGACAGACTTGTAAGCGTTGCTCTGCTACACGTGAAGACGTAATCGAAAGGAAAACACATAGTTTTACAGGTGAAAGAAAAGTTACAAAAGAACCTACTTGCACCGAGAAAGGCGAAGTTGTGACTAAATGCGCTAACGCCAACTGTACTGCTACGACAACGAGTTACACTGATGCACTCGGACACGATTTTACAATAGATCAGGGTTATAAGAAGGATGAACAGGGGAATGCTATAGAACCAACACAGTTTAGACCTGGTATTAAAATTTACAAGTGTAGTCGCTGCGATGCTACAGAAGAAAAAGAAGTGTGGGACGAAACCGTTAAACATGAACACTATAAAGTTACCGATGCGTGGGCGTATTCCGATAGCAAAAATGAATACGGCAGAAACGTTGTTGGAACTTGTGTGACACCGGCTAAAACTGGCGTCTACTGTAGTTGCTATACTGACGGTAACGGAAACTTCTTCTCAGAGCCAGGAGAGGGTAGAACTAGATATTTTCTTGGGTATCACGAGGGAGATAAAGACCCTAACAACAACGTTCATACTGAAACTGTTTCAAAAACCGCCAATAGTTATTTCTACGGCTCTCTAGAAGAAAAGGTTTGTAACGATTGTAAGAAACTTTTAGAAACAAAAATTAATACAGAAGGCAAAGTCTCTGCCGTTGGTCGTTGGAAAGGAGAAGGTACATTTATATATCCTGGAAAAGAGGAATCTTATTCTTATTATTTTAACCACGATATTTCACTATTTGAAAACGGCACAAGTTTAATCTCATCGTCTTTTGTTGGGGAAAGTAATGGTCAAACATCTATGTCCGGTGATTATATGGAAATGAACGTTCAAACCGACAAGGAGAATAAACTACAAAATCTCAATCGTGCCGTAAACGGTGCGTGGGTAGGAAAGGCTTGGGCTACTGACGTCTATCAAGAAGGACGAGACAATAACGGAAACAAAAAGAATCTCCTATACTTAAATCCCGTTTCCAAAGAATATATTGACGGTGGTGCTGCTCTAGTAATGGCATCTTGCGACGTAGATAAGGGAATAATGAATTGGGATTTCTTCCTCGATGGTGCTCAACTACTCGAACTTAAGAAAGAGACGCTCCCCGAAGTAAAATCTGTTCTAACAATAGCAAATTTTAATAGGTCTCTAATCGGCACAACGTTCACTGAAGGTACAGACGGCGTTTACACCGTTATACTCCCTGTTGATATAAAATCAATTTCCCTCGAATGGGTTACACTCCAGGGAAACGAGCCGACATCATACTCTTGGGTTGTAGACGAAACAACACAGACAGAAAAAGGGACTACATTTAATCTTAAACTTTCTGATAAACCAATAACTGTTTTATGTACAGCTAACGGTGAAACACATTGTGCGATTTTTAGCGTTCAAAAATAGTTCATTGATGGAATATGTTTTCTTCGTTTATGTGATATCACAATAATTTTATTAAGTTGAGAATTGTACAAGATTTATAAAGTCATCAACAGTCAAGCAAGAGTTGTTGATGACTTTTTTGTATTCATAAATTCATAAAATTAAAAATTGACAAAGCTAGCACTATATAGGTACAAAACATATTTAGCTGCTTAGTTTTAAAAAACCTATGACTTTTTCCGACGATTGGCGAAATATTTTTCCGACGATTGGCGATAAATTAATCCGATACTTGGCGATTTTATAATACAGTAGAAGAGAAAAAGGCTTCATGCATAGCTTCGAATAAGCACACATAAAAGAGATAGTTTTCGAGATGTCGTTCAATAAAAAAGGCCCTTTCTAAAAAAAGAGCCTTAACAAAGGAGGATATGAAAAAACATAAATAAAGACGCAGCTTTAATCTGCGTCTCTTATTCTCCCCGGGAGGGATTTGAACCCCCGACAGGGTGGTTAACAGCCACCTGCTCTACCGACTGAGCTACCGGAGAATGTCCTAACGAACAAAAAGACTTTAGTTCAAAAACGATAGTTATGTCAATAGAGTATTTGAAAAAATATAAAGATAAGTTTTAAGACGAAAAAACTGCCTATTTTCTAGGCAGTTAACACTTATTTACGTGTCTTAAACTCCTTAGGAACAGGGTTTCTACCATCCCAAATAATCTGTCTAAAATGCATTGGGTCTGTATTGCCTTCAGTATTAATCATGAAGATAAGAGAATCCTCGTTTATTTTCAAAGCATCTTTAAGGCTTTGATCTTCATTTTCAGTAAGAAGAGAGTAGAGAGCACCAAGTGGAACTGCTCCGCTTTCTCCACTAATTACAAAAGGATCTCCCTTAAGAGGACAAGAGAGGATTCTCATTCCACGAGCTGCAATATAATCTGGCACCTTAATGAAGATATCTGCATTATTGTTGAGGATATCAAAAGCAATAGGAGATGGGTCTCCACATGCGAGTCCTGCCATTATTGTATCTAAATCACCCTTGACTGAATGGCACTTATTGTCTCCTGCTTTTATTGATTCATAGACACAGGCAGCCTTATCTGGTTCGACAACAATAAATAGAGGAGGGTTTTCTGGAAATAATGCAGTGTAGAAACCCACAACAGACGCAGCTAAGGCACCAACGCCAGCTTGAACAATAACATGAGTTGGTTTCTGTATGCCCATCCCTGCAAATTGTTCCTGAGACTCAAGAAGCATAGAAGTGTAGCCCTGCATAATCCATGTTGGAATTTCGCTATAGCCAGGCCAAGAAGTATCAGAAATTACATACCATCCATTCGCCTTCGCATCTTCAGCTGCTTTTCTAACAGCATCATCATAGTTTCCATCAACAACTGTAACCTCTGCACCATATTTCTTTATGGCATCAATACGTGCCTGTGTTGTCTCTTTATGTACATAGATTTTACACTTGTGGCCAAGCATCTTACTTGCCCAAGCTAAACCACGGCCATGGTTACCATCGGTGGCAGAGCAGAATGTAATATCACCAACCTTATCGTGGCATTCTTTACTTACAAGATAGGAGAAAGATAATTCTTCATTCTCTTTATTTAAAAGCTTTTTTATAAACCGATAGATAGCAAATGAACCACCCATGACCTTGAAAGAGTTTAGTTCAAGTCTCATAGCTTCATTCTTTACGTATATACCGCCAACACCTAGCATTTGCGCAAGATTAGGCATAGCAAGAAGTGGCGTCATTCTATAGCCTGGAATCTGGCGATGGAATTTTCTTGCCTCTCTAGCAATAGAGACAGGGAACATCTCTTTTGCTTTTCTTTGGTCTTTCTTTGTCAAATCACCATTATTGTGAATAATGTACTCATAATCATTAATCATAGTTAAACCTCAAACATAGATATGATAGTAGTTTGAAATAAAAATTCAATATGCAATAATTATTTTTTAAAAAATTGTAGTAATAATAAATTTATTTAAAAAAAATTTGTAAAAAACTAATATTTGTAAAAAACACAATTCTATTGTTATTAGGTTGTCATCTTTTGCGATAAAAAAACCTTCTCATTGGTTATAATCCAACAAGAAGGTTTACATATCATATATGTTCTATCATTAATTAAAAGACTTAATTATAGATGAAATCTCATTCATCTTTTCTTTTAATTCGTCTTCAGTCTTTGCTTCTGCGACTATTCTTAAAAATGGCTCTGTATTTGACTTACGAACGTTGAACCACCAAGTTGGGTATTCAATTCTGTATCCATCGAAGTCCATAACTCTATCTGCGTCTTTAGCGTACTTCTCATAGAGAGCTTTAATTGCACCATCTTTGTTGTCTAAGCGGAAATTTGTTTCTGTGCTGTTTGCATATACAATAATATCCTTAAGGAAAGAAGAAAGAGTCTTTCCTTCTTTCTTTAGTTCTTTAACAACGTTAAGAACTAATAGGGAAGCAAGAACACCACTATCACAGTTACCAAATTCTCTGAAGTAATAGTGACCAGCAAGCTCTCCACCAAATACTCCATTGATTTCTCTAATCTTTAGTTTTGCGTATGCATGGCCAACCTTCCAAATAGTAACATTCCAACCTGTCTTCTCAAGGTAATCAGTTGTACTCTTACTTGTTCTAATATCACAAAGAGCATTCCCAATCATACCTTTCTTTTTGTAGTAATAGCCAAGTACAGCTGTAATATAGTCTGGTGAAATCCATTTGCCATTTTCATCGACGAAGATAACTCTGTCGGCATCTCCATCATATATAACACCACAGTCACTCTTATCTAAAAGAACTTGTTTCTCTAGATCTCTGCAGTTTACTTCTTCTAGTGGATTAGGTTCATGATGAGGGAATGTACCATCTAAAGTATCATAGATATAATGGATGTTCTTATTATTCTTCAAGACATCCTTTATAACGAGAGAAGACATACCATTAGAACAGTCGATAGTAAGCTTCAAATCTTCCAATCCCTTTGCATATGGTTCAAAGAACTTAACATAAGCATCTCTAACAGATGAATAATCCTTAACAGTTCCTTTCTTTTCGCTTACAACAACTTCCTTTTCATTAACAAGCTTTTCTAGATCTTTTAGACCAGTCTCTCCACCAACAGGAAGTGCACCTGTACGGCTAATTTTAAGACCATTATATTGAGCAGGGTTATGGCTAGCTGTAATCTGAACAGATGCATCAGCATGAAGGTAGTTTGTTGCAAAGTAGACCATTGGGGTAGTTGAAAGACCTAAGTCCCAAACGTCTGCTCCACTATCTGTTATACCTTTTACTAAACAGTCATGTATAATAGGAGAAGAAACTCTAACATCTCTTCCTACAACAACATGATCTGTCTTTAAAAGCTGAGGTAAGAAGAAACCTACTTTATAAACAGTATCTTCATTGAAATCTGTTCCCCATACTCCACGAATATCATAAGCTTTGAATACGCTCATTTTTTCAATTCTCCTTATTTTTATCTATTATATTCTTAAAATCCTTAAATGAAGGAAGTTCAAAAAAGAATGTTCTTCCATCTATTACTAGTTTAGTGACATTTTTTGTAAATAACTTGTTAAATAAAGTCGATTTTTTACTTAAGTCTTTAATCTTTCTGAGTGAGTTCTCTACACTTGGACGAGAAACATAGCTTATACTTTCAACCTTTCTAAGAGGAAGCATTATTTCAAGCTTTGTGTAATTTTCTTTTCTTTCTTTTTCTTTTTTAGTCTCTATTGTATAGCCAAGAACCTTATTAGGTCGGAAGAAATCTTCAATTACCAATGTCTTTCCATCTGTATAGATGAAAACTCCATATTCTCTTCTTTCTCTTCCCAGTTCTGCGAACCATGTTGCATAGGAGCGGTAGATGAGTGGTGCCCCTAGTTTTTTCTCTCTTTCTTCAATGAAAGCTTTTACTTCATCGTCGTACATAATTTAATATTAACCTAGAAGAGGAAAATCAACAAAGGGTAGAACTATCTTTTTTTCTCACTATTAGCTAATATTTTCGTTGTGGAAGAATTTGTAAAAAAAGATTTTGAAAAAATCCTAAAAAGTGCAGGATTAGAAAGCCGAAGATGGATGAAGGCGACAGATAGTAACACATCTCGCGTTTATGACAGAAACTTGGAAGAAGTACCTGTCACGATTGACCTTTATGACGATTGGACGAGAGTTGTAGATTATAGCCAGAATGGGTTAGATGATGAGATTAAAAATGAAATTTTAGATATCATCTCTCGCTATTTATATGTTGAAAAAAGCAAGATTGTCTTTGTGTATAGAAAGAAGAGAGAAGGCAAAGAGCAACACGAAAAAACAGAGGAAGAGTGTCCTGTTCAAGTTAAGGAAAATGGGCTGAGTTTTATTTGCGAATTAAAGAAATATGCAGACACAGGTCTATTTTTAGATATGGAAGAAACTAGAAAGCTTGTTTCTTGTCTTTCTCTTAACCAACGTGTTTTAAATCTATTTTCATACACATCTTCTTTCTCTGTCTATGCAGCCCAAGGTGGGGCAGAGAGCGTTGTAAGTGTTGATTTATCTAATGTTTATGCTGCTTGGTCGAGAAAGAATCTTAATCTTAATGGTTTCTTAGATGAAAGCAAGTATGAAGTTGTTGCTTCTGACGCTCTTAGTTATTTAAATGAAAGCATTGAAAAAAAGAGGGTCTTTGATCTTGTAATAATGGATCCTCCTTGTTTTTCAAATTCACACAAAGCAGATGATTTTAATGTTCAAAAGGACTATATTAAGTACTTCGAATTAATATATAAATTGCTATTAGATGGAGGTGTTCTTTTCTTTAGTGAAAACTTGCAAGGTTTCCGCTTTGAAAAGGATAAAGTAAAGAGACTATTTGATAGTGAGGAGATAACAACCTCAGTTTTTGCTCCTAACTTCTCTCATAAAAGAAAGAGTTGTCGAGTTTGGATGTTAAAAAAGGTTAGTGAAAAAAAGAGAGAAAGGATAGAAAGAAAGATGGGTGATGATTTATTAAGATTAAGCTTTGATAGCTCAGAAAAGGTAGAGAGCAAAAAAAGAAGAGAAAAAAAGAGTGGCGCTAGACCTTTCTCATTCGACAATGAAAAAAAAGAAAGCTCAAATAGTGATGAGAGAAGAAGAAATAAGCGTACTCTAGAGCGTGATGGAGATAGATACTCTAGAGACGATAGAAAGAGCCGCTATAACCAGAGAGAGTCTCGCTATAGAGATAGAGATCAGTCTAGAGATTATCGTGATGATAGATATCATGGATCTAGAAATGAATACTCTCGTGATAGAAGAGATTCTCGTTACGATGATTATGATAGGTCTTATTCTTCATCTCGCTACTCTAGACGTGATGAAAGAAACTATAGAGATGATGAGAGAAGAGAATCTTCTCGTTACAGTGATAGAGACAATAGATCTTCTTTCCGCTCAGATTATTCTTCTCGTCGCTCTGATGATGACTCAAGATACTCAAGAAGAAGAGATAGCTATAAGCGAGATACCTATCCAAACAAAGACTCTCGAAGATTCCACTCTGATGATGAAAGAAGACGAGATGACAATTCTTTCAGAAGAGATAGAGATGACGAAAGAAGAAAAAAGAGAACATCTCCAAAGCCATTTGGCTATGATTCTTTTAAAGAGAATAAAAACAGAGCAGGTGCAACTACTCGTTGGCTAGAAGAGCAAGAATTTATTAAAGACGATAACAATTAATGTGGAGGCCCTACTTATGTAGGGGCTTTTTATGAAAGACAAATTCATTTATGGGAAAACTGCTCTTGTTACAGGAGCTACAAGCGGTATTGGTAAGAGCATAGCACTATCTTTAGCTAGCATTGGCTACACTGTTTATGGCGTAAGCAGAAATGCTAACGAGGAAGAGATAGCAATAGCAAGCGGCAAATTAATACTAAGAAAGATGGATGTTACTGATGCACCTTCGATTGAAAAGGTTTTGGCGGAGATAGGATCTTTTGCACTATTAGTTCATGCTGCGGGTTTTGGTATTGGTGGTAGTGCTGAAGATAGCTCTCTTACTCTTGTTAGAGCACAGGCTGAAACAAACTACTTTGGCCCACTGCTTCTTACACAACTAGCGGCTCCAATTATGAGAAAAAACAAGATGTCTTTGATAATTGCAATCTCATCTATTGCGGCTCGTGTGCCACTTCCTTATCAGAGTCATTATTCTTCAACAAAATATGCGCTAGAAGCGTACTTTGAGGCTTTAAGAATAGAGGCCAAGCCATTTGGCTTAATGACAGCGATTGTTGAGCCTGGCGACTTAAAAACTGGTTTTACAGCAAAAAGAAAATGTGCTATAGATGAGTCTTCTCCATACTACAAATACTATTTGAAAGCAATAAAAACAATAGAACATGACGAGCAAACAGGTGGCGATCCGTCTATTATTAGTGATGCTGTCTTAAAAATAGTAAGGAAGAAGAATCCTAAAGTAAGAACAGTTTGTGGCTTTAAGTATAAAGCTTTGATGGTTCTTTTGCGTTTTATGCCAGATAAAATGGTTTTGTATGTTTTAGGAAAACTCTATAAGGCCTCTTAATCTTTAATTTCTTCAATCCATGTAAAAGGAAGCCAAACAGAAATTATACGGTTAAAGAGCGTTGTCTCAATTCTGCAATTTCTGTTTTTCTTTGAGTATTCTTTTATCTTTCCTTCAAGGTTCAAGAGAGGACCCTCTATAATCTTTACTTTACCATTCACACGGATTGCTTTGCTCATGCCAATAATTCCACCTGATGAAAGAACCCATCTTGCATATTGTTTGTCACTACCTTTAAGAGTAAAGGAATCTGAATTAACATTCTTTACAAACGAAAAATATAGAGAGTTTGGCCTTTCAATTCCTTCAATTGCATAGTCAAGCGGTGCGTATAGAAATACGTAGTGAGGGAGAATTAATTTCTGAGTGACGCTTTTAACACCATTTTCACTTTTGTGAGTTAGTTTTAAGAAAGGAAGTGCAATGATTTTAGAGTTAAGATTATTTACAATCGTTGCTATATCAACTTCACTCTTACCACTAGTGTGAATGCAATAAGAATTATAACCTTCATCTTCTAGACTAATTCTTAAGTCTTCTTTTTCTACAGGAAATTCCCAATCCATTAGTTTTCCTTCCTTATAAAGAGTAATCTCTTCTTTTCTGTAGCATAGAAAGAAAGGAGCATAAAAATGAAGATAAAGAATGGAAAGATGCTCATATTAAGCATTCCATATACTAAACCAAATATAGGAGGAATGGCAGTAGAACCTACATAAGCAGATGCCATTTGAAGCCCTATTAACACTGAAGATACATCTTTTCCATATATGAAAGGTGTCTGATAAATCATCATTGGATAAATAGGCGCACATCCTATTCCAACTAAAAATAGCGCAATCCAAATAACAGATGGGTCAAGTACAAAGAATAGAATAAGTGAGAGTGCAATAAAGAAGAATCCTAGTCTAATCATCTTTGTGTGGCCAAGTTTATTTGAGATAAATCCTGTTAGCATTCGTCCTATGGTCATTCCCCAGAAAAAGAAAGAAGCATATGAGGCACTCAAGGCGCTATCAAGACCTCTATATACCATGTAGGTAGATGACCATACCATTATGCAATTTTCTCCTGCACAGTAGGCGAAAAATCCTATAAGAGCATAGATTACACCTTTTCTTTTAATTGCGTCGCTATACTTAATCTGATTATTCTGCACATCCTCTTCTATTTCATTTTTCTTCCACAAAGGAAAAGCAAAGAGAGACAGGACAAAGATGGATAGTTGAATTAATGAAAGTGTTTGATAGCCATTACGCCAAGAGTATCCAAGTGGAATAATTATACCCAGTAGTATTGGTCCAATTGTTGTACCAATGCCCCAAAAGCTATGCAAGAAAGAAATGGCAGATGATGAATAGTGTAGTGTTACATAGTTATTTAATGCACTATCGATACAACCTCCACCAAGTCCTAGAACAAGGATAATTGGAAATAAAAGATAATATTTGGGGCAAATTGAAAAAAGCATTAAGCCAATTGAAGTAAGCAAAATGGAGACTGAAACAATTACCTTTGTTGGGATTTTTTTTGAAATTTTAGCATAACTAAGAGATGAGATTATAGTTCCAAAGCATCCCACCATACTTAATAGTCCCGCTTGTGTCTCTTTTGCCCCCAAGCTTGAATACATCATTGGCCAAGCAGCACCTAACATGCTGTCTGGTAGTCCAAGTGAAACAAAAGCAATATATATAAATATCAATAGAAGTGTTGATGCCATAGAACAGAATTCTACCTATGTGACGAAAAAAAGAAAGCTTTTACCATATTTTCTTCATTTATATGATATAGTTTTATATGTGAGGGATTAATGAAAAGATTTTCAATATACATTTTGATTATTACTTTAGTTATGTTTTCTGTTTCATGCAAAAAGAAAGGTGCTGATGAGACTACAACTCCAGTTGTCAATGAGATACAAAAGAATAATGCTACAAGTATTGAAAAACATTTGGAGGCGGTAGTTTCTTCCTCTGATGCGAGTGAAAAATCTAGTCTTACTCTAACTGAACTTATTGCTGAAGATGAGACAAATAAAGAGGATGATGATTTTGTTTTAAATGAAATATACAGAGGCGGGGCATTGCTTATTAGAGCTGAATTTACTAGCAAAAAAGGCTCTCTATTTTTTAATGTTGAAAACGATGAGATAAAAGAAATAATTGAAAAAGTTGAAAGTGCATTTCCAGAGTTGAAGGAAACTATTTCTTATACACTTTTAGATAAGCAAATTGATCTGACATATTCTCCTACAGATGAGAAGACTATTGATAGCGCATGGGTCGCTTTCAAAGCATTGCTTAATGATTACAATAAAGAAAAGAGTAGTGAATTAATTGAAAACTCACCTAAAGAGCTTCTTGTTGAAAAAGAGGATGAAACAATTATTGGTAGAATAAGTGGAATCATTAATGGTGATAGATTAACTATTACAATTCCTCAAACAATTTCATCAAGTGATCTCGATTCTTTTATTACAAATCTTGTGGAAAAATATCCAGAACTTCTTACATATGGAGAATATACAGAGGAAAATGGAGTATTGACACTTACATATTCTCCTTCCTTTACACTTAAAGATGCATCTTCTCTCTGGCCTCTTTTAATCGATGAGATTAATTCTTTCTTTACAGTAAAAGATGAGGTAAAGAAAGAGGCAAAGGAAGAAATAAAAGAAGAAGAAAAACTAGTTAGTAAGAAGAGTGAGTTTATTAAGAAATACTCTGTCTCACTTTCATTGAATAATAGCTATGATACAGCTTATTCATATGTTCCCCTAATCAATCTTGGTTTTGATTATAACATCAATTCTACATTCTCCATTGGGGCTAAGCTTTCTTATGACTTTAGTGGTTATATTCCTCTATCAATTGTAGGAAAATACTATTTAATAGAGAAGAGTTTATATCTTTCTATGGATGCTGGCGTTAAGTTTGGAGCGAGAGAAAACAATGGAAAACTTGGCTTTATTTCATCCTTGAATCTAGGCTATGAAAAAGCTCTTAGTGACAATATATCTATATTTGGAGAGGCTAACGCTATCTATACATATGATAAAGTTAGCCACTTTAGATTTGGGTTAACACTTGGTGGAAAATACTCATTCTAGCATTTGAGTCCTGTTGCATTTTGTGCAATGGGACTTTTACGATAAGAATAAATCTTTCAACGTTATAACATCTTGGATATTAAAGGCATAGCCATTTTGGTTTAGGAGAGCTAGCGGGAATCCTCGGTAATTCAATTATCGAGATGAAAGCGTTA
>ERZ808252.975-NODE-975-length-23513-cov-47.789922_pt1 | contig 23513 bp, 22 predicted proteins | sample MGYA00521242_ERZ808252 | MGnify/ENA primary metagenome ERZ808252 (study PRJEB31516, sample SAMN03275581) | gut metagenome | biome: mammalia-associated habitat; material: feces | host: Papio cynocephalus | place: Kenya | collected 2012-08-07 ...
GGGTTAACAGCCGCTGTTGTTTTCCTTCGTGGCGCGTGCCTTGCAATGGCTCCGGTCTCCGCTGAAACGCCGCCGTGTAAACGCAGAAAGAGGAGTTTACGTCAAGTAAAATCCTCTTTCTGCGTTGAAATCTTTATGCTTGGCATCCCCTGAGGGGGGAAGCAAGTGATTCCGGTGGGATTCAAACCCACGACCTTCAGAACCGGAATCTGACGCTCTATTCAGCTAAGCTACGGAACCAAACTGGCCGCAAAGGTAAGCAAAATAATTGAGAAAGGCGACAGCAGGAGCCGAAAAAATGTTTTTTTCTGAAATCGCAGGCGATTCGCAGGCGATTCCGATGGCGGGCTGGTTGCAGACGGAAGAATGGCAAAACCACAATATTTAGGTATTGCCGCCTTGTGTGCAATGCCGTAACTTTGCAACCGAATGAGAGAACAGACACTGGAATTAACAATCAAAAACGAGAAAAAGATGAAAAAGACTTTAGTGGTTTACGGCTCCTCGACAGGGACATGCCAGGACATTGCAGAGAAAATTGCCGCCAAGCTGGGTGCCGAGGCGGTTGACGTGGCCAACCTTACCGACGACCAGGTGAACGCGGCTGACAACCTCATCCTCGGCACCTCGACATGGGGCGCGGGCGAACTGCAGGATGACTGGTACGACGGACTGGAGAAGCTCAAGAGCCTTGACCTCAGCGGAAAGACGGTGGCCCTCTTCGGATGCGGTGACTGCGAGTCGTACAGCGACACCTTTTGCGGGGGAATGGGCGAAATCTACGCCGCCCTGCGCGACAAGGGCGTGAACTTTGTCGGCGCCGTGCCTACCGACGGCTATACGTTCGATGACTCCGCAGCCGTGGTTGACGGCAAGTTCGTGGGACTGGCCCTTGACAACGTAAACGAGGAGGACAAGACCGACGCGCGTATCGATGCGTGGACTGACGCGATTAAGAACGCACTGTAAACGGGAATATGCAAGCAGAAGTGGTTATGCAGGAGACAAGGGCAATGCCGACAGACATGAAGGTGCTGGCCAACCACATCTACGAGTTCAAGAAAGGTGTGAGGCAGATGGTGCTGTTCACCTTCAACAGGAAGTATGAGCGCTTTGCCTTGGAACGGCTCAGGCAGCAGAACATCAGCTACATCGTCCAGCCTGTGGGCAATGACCGCATGAACCTGTTTTTCGGCAAGAAGGCGTGCATGGATGCCATCAGGCTGATGGTGACGCGCCCTCTCAACCAGCTCACGCCCGAGGAGGACTTTATGCTTGGCGCGCTGCTGGGCTACGACATCTGCGCGCAGTGCGAACGCTATTGCGAGCGCAAGTGCCGCAACTGTCAGGCTGCCCAGTAGCTGTCCGGTTGCACTGACAATGGTTTCTTTTCAGTATGATTGCCCCATTGGCGAATGACAGGGTGCCCACCCGTTTCATTCAGCCAATGGGGCGTTGTAAATAAAATGCTGCATGTATTATTTGGGAAAGTCGTTTTTTTGGCCTATATTTGCACGCGAAACGAAGAGAATTGTAGAAAAAGCGAGTTAATTTAAACCAAGTTGTAACTATGGAAAATGGCTACTTTAACGAGTACGGCAGGATTATCAAGCCGCTGACGATGCTCTGCGACCTGGTGATTTGCATGCTCGTCTATTTCGTGTTCATCAAGGCCAGCGGCCAGTGGATGGATTGCGATTTCAGGCAGTCGGCAATGATGAACGCAGTGCTCTATTCCATGTGCCTGCTGTATGGCGGCGTCATTTTGCACAAGCGTGCCATCCGGCCCTTCAATGTGCTGCTGGTTGTCATCCAGAACATCACCCTGTTTGCCATTGCCTCGACCTTTGTGCTCCACCTTGGCGACTTTGTCACCTTGCCGCTGGGCGTGTCGCTGCTGTTCTATACGGTGCTTGCCATGTGCTCAGTGGGCTTCCGCCTGTCGCTGCGCTGGCTGATAAACCGCATCAGAATGAGCAAGAACCGTGTGCACAACGTGGTGCTGGTGGGCAGCTACGAGAACAACCAGGCCCTGTACGGCGAGATGACCCTGTCGCCCGAGCGGGGCTTCCGCGTGGCCGGCTATTTTGACTTTGAGCCCAATCCCGGCTTCCCCAAGGAGTGCGCCTGGTTGGGCAAGCCCGACGAGGTGACAGGCTACCTCAAGCAGCACCCCGAGGTGCGCGAGCTGTACTGCTGCCTGCCCTCGCGCTACCGCAGCGTCATTGTTGACATTATCCACTACTGTGTCAGCCACGTGGTGCACTTCTACAGTGTCCCCAATGTGTATAACTATATGCACCACAGGATGTACTACAACCAGCTTGGCAACGTTCCCTACCTCAGCCTGTTCCGCGAGCCGCTGACACAGGTTGAGAACCGCATCGTCAAGCGCGCCTTCGACATCGTGGTGTCCGCAACGTTTCTCTGCACGCTGTTCCCTTTTGTCTATGTCATCGTGGCCGCCATCACCAAGCTGACCATGCCCGGACCCGTGTTCTTCCGCCAGAAGCGCACGGGCATCAATGGCAAGGACTTCTACTGCATCAAGTTCCGCAGCATGAAGGTGAACGCCGATGCCGACCGTGTGCAGGCCACCAAGAACGACCCGAGGAAGACCAAGTGGGGCGACATCATGCGCAAGACCAACATCGACGAGCTGCCGCAGTTCATCAATGTGCTGGTGGGTGACATGAGCATTGTGGGGCCGCGACCGCACATGCTGAAGCACACGGAGGAGTATTCAAAGCTGATTGACAAGTATATGGTGCGCCACTATGTGAAGCCGGGCATCACGGGATGGAGCCAGGTGACCGGATTCCGCGGCGAAACCAAGGAGCTTTCGCAGATGGAAGGCCGTGTGCAGGGTGACATCTGGTATATTGAGCACTGGAGCTTCTGGCTTGACATCTACATTATGTACAAGACGGTGGCCAACGTCATCAAGGGTGACGACGAGGCATACTAAGCACAGCGGAAGTGAAAGGGGAGGCCCCGGCACCAGCGTTTCTGGTGCCGGGGCCTCCCCTTTACTTTGTGGCAAGTCCGAATGGCCGCCTTTTCGTTGTGAAGACCGGTTCGGGTTCCGACTGAAACGGAGGCTTTTGCGCTGCGAAACGGACCGTTTTGCGCGATGAAACGCGCCGTATCACTACGCCAGACGAGCTGTCTGAGCGTGTGAAACGGACTGTTTGGGCGCACAAAACGCACCGTTTTGGCGTGTGAAACGCACGGTCTGGGTACACAAAACGCAGCGTTTCATGCAATGGCAGTGAGGACTGTTTTTGGGAAAGTTGGGAATGTGGCGGGTTATGCCAGTTCCAAGTCGAACAGCTGGCGCAGCTTGCCGATGGCCGGATTGGTTTTGCTCATCTCCTCAAACTGCTCGCGGCGGCTCAGAACTTGCTTTTGCTCCTTGCTCTCTGTTACCTTTACGGTGAGCGTGATGTGATTGTTGTGAAGGTCACGCTGGAGGGTTTTCACGATGCTGACAAGGATGGACTGCAGCTGGTCGCAGGCCAGCTGGTTGTCAACGCTGACTGTCAGCTTGGGGAAAGCGGTAATAGTGGGTGTCATGTTCTTCATCCGCGTGGCGATGCCGCTCAGCTTCTGGGGCATGCGGTTGCACATGGCCATCCACTGGTGTTCAAGGTCTTGCTGGGTGAAGGGCTTGTCTTCGTTTTGCGTGTTGGAGCCGCCCGCCGGTTTTGTAAGTGGTTCGGCCACTATGGGCGACTTGGCCGATGTGGCTTCCCTGCGCACGTTGCTCCATGAATGGGCGAGCGCGCCCATGCCGATTCTGAGTTTCTGCGGCCTTGCCGCGCCCTCCTGTGTTGAATGTGTCGCCGTGGCTGCCGCCCGTTGGGCGGCTGTGGAGGCCGTTGCGCCGGTGGCTCCGTTGGCTGACTGCACAGTGGCGGCCTGGGCTACCTGCGGGGCCCGTGTTGCCGGTCGCGACTGTTGCAGCAAATGCTTGAACAGGCTTTTCAGTCTCTTAGGGCGGCGCCCCGCGACAGGCGTGTCGTCGGGCTGTGTGATCTGGGCCACCTCGATGAGTGTCAGTTCCACCAGCAGCCGCTTGTTGCTGCTCTGGCGGTAGTTAATGTCGCACTGGTTCATCAGGCGCAGCGCCTGGTAGAGGAAGCGCGTGTCGCACCTCACGCCCTGCTCGTGGTAGCGCTGGCGCTGGGCTTCGCTCACCTCAAGCAAGGGAAGCGTGGCTTCGTCCTTGGCCATCAGCACGTTGCGCACGTGCCTGGCCAGGCCGTTGATGAGCTGTCCGCCGTCGAACCCCCTGCTTATCACGTTGTTGAGCAGCACCATGATGTCGCTCACCTTGTTCTCGACGCTCAGGTCAATGATGCGGAAGTAGTTGTCGCTGTCCAGCACATTGAGGTCTTCGATGACTTTCTGATAGGTGATGGTGCCCTGGCAGAAGCTGGCGGCCTGGTCGAAGATGGAGAGCGCGTCGCGCATTCCGCCGTCTGCCTTCTCGGCAATCACGGCGAGTGCCTCTTCCTCGTAGGCGATGCCTTCCTTTTCGGCCACGCGCTTCAGGTGGCCGATGGTGTCGCGCACGGTCATGCGCTCGAAGTCGTAAATCTGGCAGCGCGAGAGGATGGTGGGCAGAATCTTGTGCTTCTCTGTGGTGGCCAGGATGAAGATGACATGGGCCGGCGGCTCCTCGAGTGTCTTGAGAAAGGCGTTGAAGGCGGCCTGCGAGAGCATGTGCACCTCGTCGATGATGAACACCTTGTACTTGCCTATCTGCGGCGGAATGCGGGTTTGTTCCATCAGCGACTTGATGTGCTCCACCGAGTTGTTGCTGGCCGCGTCAAGCTCGAAGATGTTGTAGGAGCGTTGCTCGTTGAAAGCCTTGCAGCTCTCGCACTCGTTGCAGGCCTCGCCGTCGGGCGTGGGGCTCATGCAGTTGATGGCTTTGGCGAAGATGCGGGCGCAGGTGGTCTTGCCCACGCCTCGCGGCCCGCAGAAAAGGTAGGCGTGGGCCAGTTTTCCGCTCTTCACGGCGTTCTTCAGTGTGGTGGTCAGCGCGCTCTGCCCCACCACCGAATCGAAGGTGGTGGGGCGGTATTTGCGCGCTGAAACAATGTATTCTCCCATAAGTAGGTGCTTAAATCAGTTCGTTCTTATCTATATGCGGCAGATGCCCGTGTCGCTGTGGCTACCCGGGGCTGTCGATCAGTTTGTCGTGTAGGCAACGAACACCATTGCCGCCATGGCGACGGCTATGATGACTGTGGCCCAGTATGTGTATTTCTCGATTTTCTTACGTCGCTCAATGGCGTTAAGGCTGCGGTGTTTGAACACACTCGACTCGTCTTCATCATGGTGATGATGGTGGTGTCTTGTCTCATTCATTGTTCTTTCTTACTATTAGGTTGTTAAAAGTTTAAGTAGGGGTAGCATTGTTCATTTACCCCCCCCCGGCGTTTTGGCCGGGGGGCAACCTTGTCCCCATGGTATGTTACAAATGTCGAATAGTTGCACTTGGGCGCGTTGCGTAATCTGTAAAAAAGTATCTGCCAGTCATCGGCCTTGCAGCCTGACCAGCTCCACGCGACTGTTCAGGCCGCTCTTCACGGGATGCCAGCCCTGGTAGCCTGTCTTCTTGTAGTTGATGCTGACAATATTGGTGTCCTTGAACTTGCGCCAGGCCACCTTTTGCCGGTCAAGTTCTGCAATGCGGTTGGCGGGCAGGTTGGTCACCTCGATGCTGATGGTGTTTGTCCCGGCCTTGAACACATTGCCGCAGGTGAGCGTATAGGGTACAGACCAGGCGCAGCCCACCTCGTGGCCGTTGATGTAAACCCGGGCGCTCTCGCGCACGTCGCCAAGGTCGATGGCCCATGGGGCGGCGGCTTCGGCGCGTGTCATCTTGAACGAAGTGGTGTAAACGCCGGTTCCCATGCAGCAGCGCACCGAGTCGTCGGGCAGTGTCTCCCATGTCTGCAGAGTGTCAAGGCTGAACGTGGCCTCCACCTTTGGTGCGCAGTCCTTAAAGGTCAGTGTCCACCGCCCGTCCAGCGGCTTGCGCGCCGTGGTGTATTCAGGGCGTGCTTCGCTCCTGCCGGGCAGCACGCTGTCGTAGGTCTGGAGTATCATGGACTCGCCGCTTCTGAGGTTGATGCGCAGCCCTTCTTCTGAGAAATCAGCCATGTAGCACTTTCCGTCAAGCGGATTGAACCAGCGGGTGTCCTTGTAGTCTACGGCCAGCGGCACGCGTATGTCCACGTCGTTGGGCGACAGGTTGGCCATGAAATAGTGGTGTCCCGTGGCGTTGCTGCGGCGGATGGCGCGCAAGCCGTGTCCCAGGCGCATCGGCTCCGCTTTTGCGCAGCGTGCCATGGCAGCAGGGTCTGTGCCATAGATGATGGTAGCTCCCTGTGCCTTCAGCCGGTCGATATGCGCCTTTGTGGCTGCTGGCATCCGTCCGCTTCCGGGGACAATCAGCGCATGGTAGCGTGTGCCGGCGGCCGTCTGTAGCATACCGTCGGCAAAGGTGGTGCCCATGAGCAGCTGCTCGCTGGTGTAGTCGCAGTCAAAGCCGGCGCGGTCTATGTCGAGGATGCTGCGGATGAAGTCGGGTGCCTTTCTGTCCATGGAGTGGATGTCAAACTGCATGAGCAGCGAGCCGGCCCCCTTGCCATTGCGCTTGGCCCACATGTCGCGTATGGGCAGCAGCACAAGGAAGTCGTTGTCTGGCTGTCCCATTTGCAGGAAGCTCTGGCACCGCTCGATGTACTTCATCAGATAAGGGGCGTCACGCCAGATGCTGTTGGTGGGGCTCATGTCGACCGAGGCGTAGAACTTCCATCCCGGCCATGCCTCGTGGCGCGGACTGTAAGTCGTGCCGTGGAAGTACATATTGTTCACGCCGCAGGTGAACATCAGGTCGATGTCGGGCTTGCACTGCGAGAGCGAGGTGCGGAAATGCTCGGTGAGCCAGGTCAGTGTCTCGCTGCTGGTCAGCCGCTTGCCGTTGACGTGGGCTGCCGACGAGGCGTATTTGAGCATGGACACGTCACTGTCGTTCTTCCGCGTGAAGCCCGAGTCGCGGCGCAGTCCCTTGATGCCAAAGTCTGAAAGGCCGAAGCCCTCGATCTCCGGGATGTCCACGGCCGAATAGATGTCAATGAGGTTTGCTGGCGAGCCGTGAGCCTGGTTGCGGGTGAGTGCACCGTGCCGGTGCGCCCATGCCGTCCACTGCCGGGTGAAGTTCTCCAGCAGTAGTTCTCCGAGGGTCTCGCGGTAGTCGCTCAGCACCTGGTTGTCCTTGTCTTCCGTCTCGCCGAACAGTTCCAGCAGGTGGTCTTCCAGCTTGTAGCCGCGGCGGCGCGCGAATTCCTCAAGCAGGGTGGGAGTCCAGTTGGCCTTGTACACCTCGTACGAGTCGTTGAAGAAGGCGTGTGGCCAGGGCGTGCCGTTCTGCCTGAAAGCCTGCTCGAAGCGGTCAAGGTAGCGTGCCACGGCCTGCTTGTCGAAGTGGTCGAGCACGTAGCCCTCGCCGCCGGGGGCGGCGCGCTTCACCTTTTGCCGGGTGCGCGAGCAGTACAGCGCAATAATGCGGTAGCTTGCTTTCTTGCCGGCCTTGCTCCATACAGTCAGTCCCTTGTCACTGGTCATGGCTGTGAGGTCGGTGGCATGACCGTCGGTGTCATACGCCATCACGCGGCTTAGCTTGGCGAACGGACGCTCCTTGGCATCCTTGATGTTGATGTCGACACCTTTGCGAAGCTCTTTCCCGCTCACTGTCAGGTCGGCATACACCACCTTTGCGGCCGCCTCGCTGATGTCTACCTCTGGTCCTCCGAAGGGCCAGCCTGTACCTGTGTTCATGTCAATGAGCAGGCCATCCCTCGCTCCCTCCGCCTCGGTGAAGGCAAAGGCTTTCATCCATGGCGCGGACAGAAAGGCCAGCTCGTTGCGCTCGTTGCCTTGCACACCATAGATGGGGGTCACCTCAAGCGCACCGATGCCCGTCTTGGCGTATTCCTGCATGTTCCAACGAAGGTCTTGCTCGGTCACGGCAGACCCCATCCACCACCAGCGGGTGCCTGGGCGTGCCTCGGCTGTGGCCGTGGGCCATGACTGGGCGTGAAGGCCGGTGGCTGCAGCCGCCAGCAAAAATATGGGGAGATATCTCATGGAATGAAAAGTGTTCATCTGGAAGAATAAGCAATGGGGTTGCGCAACTCAGTTGCCGTCGGGTTTCACCAAGTCCGTGCTTTTGGCCGGCGCCCATTTGAATGTGTCAACGTTGTCGGGCTTGTCAGGTGAGAAGCCGGTAAAGTCGCTGCGCAGATTCTGTGTGACGGGCAGCTTGAGGTCTATCATGCCCTGCACCACCATCTTGGCAATCTCGTAGGCTCCGTAGGGGTTGAAGTGGGTGTTGTCGGCCAGGGCCTTGTTCTGGTTGGCGAAGGTGTGGGCCGGATAGTGTACCAGTGAGCGCTTGCTGCCTTCCTCGCCAAGGGTCTCGAAAAACACCTTGGTCATCTGGTTGAGGTCGATGAAGGGTATATTTTCGCGCTCAGCCACAGCCCTCATCGCGGCAGGAAAGTCACCGTGGGTGTTGACGATGTGCCCGTCCTTGTCAAAGCGGCGGCGCTGGGTGGGTGTGCAGAACACGAGGGTGGCTCCTTTGCTGCGCACATTGTCTGCAAAAATCTTCAGGTTGCGCGTGTAATGGTACCAGGCACCCGTGCCAGGCCCTTTCTCTTTCTCGTCGTTATGGCCAAACTCGCAGAACACATAGTCGCCGCTTTTCAGGTTCTCCATCACCTGGGCCAGCCTGTTCTGGGCGATAAAGGAGCCGGCGGTCAGGCCGCTCTCGGCACAGTTGGCCACGGCCACGTTCTCGTTGAACCAGCGCGGCAGCATCTGTCCCCAGCTGGCCCAAGGCTCATGGCCCTGGTCGGTCACGGTAGAGTTGCCGCAAAGGTAGATGGTTTGGCACACGTTGTCCGGCTCTATGTGGATAGACCTGACCGCCGGGGCGTCGCCATTGAACTCTAGTGTGAGCTTGTCGTCCCATGTGACACTGCCTTTCTCGCGTGGCTTCAGCTTGACTTTCATCTTGTCGTTGATATGCGGGCTGCGCTTGTTCACCGTAAACTCGTAGGCCGCTGTCTTGCCTTTGGCAGTGGCGGCGTTCTCCACCATCAGTCTGCGCGCCTCGGCGCGCACCGTGGTGACAGCCTTGCGCTTCTTGCTGCCGAGCACCACCTTGACCTTGTAGTTGCCGTCGGGTACCTTCACTGAAAAATAAAACACGTCGGACGACCCTTTCTTCGGGGCCGGAAGCAGGTCGTAGCCATAACCTGTTGTCTCGCTGTAGACTGGTTGGTCCTTGGTCATGTCGAAGTCGAAAGTCTGGGCCTCCATGACTGTTGGCAGGAGAGCCAAGGACAATAGCAGTAGTCTGTTCATTGCTTTTGTTCTTAGTATTAAGTTTTCCGTTAGTGAGTTTTGTTGTTTTCCGTTTGTGAAAGGTCGCCTTCCATGCCCTTACAGGGCTTCATCCTCAGGCTTTTGAGAAGCATGAAGCCTAACTTTTGGCAGATGCTTTTTCTTTCGGAGATAGGCCTGCTTGCGCAGCTCGTATTCCTCTCTGTGTCTCTCGAGGTAGTTGTCTGCCATCCGTTTACTTGTTTTTGGCGGACTTGTTGTAGAAGACGTAAATATTGATGGGGCGGCGGTGGTTTTGCGGGCCGCCGACCAGGCGTGTGCTCTTCAGCGCCATCTCGTTAGACACATTGGTAATGGTCGACGAACCTGTGCTTGAGTTGCTGCTGCTGGTCACCGTCACGGGGATGAGCAGCACCTTGTTCCAGTCGGCCGAGGCACTGCCCGACATCTTGGCATTGTACATTTCCGAAATCAGGCCGGAAATGTTGTTGAACGTGTAGGTGTTGAAGGCCGAGCTGTAGGTGGCTATGTAGGAAGTCTTTGAATCGGGCAAGTCCTTGTTCTCAAAGAAATGCTGCACGCTGTCCTTGGGAATCATCAGCACTTGCGTCGGCTCGCCAAACGGACTGTCAGTCTCTTCGTTGTTGATGCGCTGGAACACAATGCGAGCCGCGCTTATCGTGTCGTTCGGGTGCTCGTGCTTGATGTCCTCGACGGGAAGCTCCACTTCGGTGAAAATGCCGGCAGGAGTCTTCATGTAGGTGCAGGTGGTGCTGTCGGCCAGAGCCCTGGTGGTGGCAGGGTCGGTGTCCAAGGTGGTCGTCTGCATGACCTCCTCCGTGCCCGACAGGTAGGTCAGCGCGTTGTAGGTGGAGTCGTTGCTCTCGTACCTGTAATATATCTGAAGCTCGGTGAGGTAAACCTCTGACATCACTCCGCTGCCGTCGGTCGACTTGAAATAGAAGCCCGGGCACACGTTGTGAACAAAGTTATAGGAGTTTTCAAAATACTCGGGGCACTCATAATACTTGCGCATCACGTATGTTCCATAGTTGTCGTACTCGACCCCATCCCTGTCCGTGTATGCTGAGTCTAATCGGATGCTGATGCTCTGCATGTTGGTCTTGTCAATGACCAGCTGGCGCACGCTGTCGCTCAGGTTGAGGTCGAGCGGTGTGTAGACCTTGTTCCTGCGGATGGCCTTGCCATCGTTGCGCAGCAGTCCCTCCCTGGCGGGGTCAAAGTCGGTGTAATACTGCCGGCCCTCTTCCACGGGCCGCCCCATTTCATAGACGGTCAGTCGCATGGGGTTGAGCGAGTCGCCCACGGAGTTGTTCAGGTAGATGCGCAGCACGCAGGAATCGGCTTTCACTTTGTTGTCGCGCTCGCTGAGGCTGCGGATGCTGTCCTCCTGCGGAAACAGGGGCTGTCCCTGGAAATTCTCCACAATGGAAAACTGGGTGGTGTAGCTGGCCGACACATAGCTGCCTGTCTCCGGGTCTTTGATGTGGCCGATATAGCTGTACGGACTGCGTGACAGCACTTTGCTGGCCACCACAGAGCGTGTGGAAACGTTGAAGGTGTCGGTTATCAACTCGAAACGGTCCGCTGAATTGTCGGTCAGCGAGTTGCCCAAAGTGTCGGTCGTGTCGTCGCATGCAGACAACAGGATTGCCAGCGTGGCGGCAACACTTGCCATGATGCTTTTGTTCATCGTCGGAATTGTGATTGTCCTTGAAAATCGTATGTGTAAAAGGGGCGTTTCAGTTTGCTGCTTACCTGTTGCCTACCAAATCGTAGAACTTGTCGTAAGCGTCAGCAAAGTCTTCTCCCGGGTAGTCGAGCAGGGGGAGCTGCAGGCTCTTGGCGTGGTCGAGCAGGGCGGCGTTTACCTCCTTGTCGGCCGCTATGATGCCGTCGGAGTAGTCTATGGCCAGCTTGCCCAGCTCCTCAAAGTCAAACCGGTCCTTGTATTTGCCCAGCTTGTCCGCGCCGGCCTCCCGGAACTCCAGGCAGTGCTTGAAGTTCTCGCCAAAATCTTTTTTCAGGCTCTTGCTGAACAGGGATGTTATCACTTTTGCATTGGCAAAGGACGGCTCGTCGCTGTAGGCTGTCTTCACATAGAATGGCACCACGCCGCTCATCCATCCCTGGCAGTGGATGATGTCTGGTGTCCAGCGGAGCTTCTTCACCGTCTCCAGGACGCCGCGCGCAAAGAAAATGGCGCGCTCGCCGTTGTCGGCGTAGTCCTCGCCCGACTCGTCAGCGGCCATCTGACGCTTGATGAAAAATTCATCGTTGTCAATGAAATACACCTGGATGCGTGAGGCCTGGATGGAGGCCACCTTGATAATCAGCGGGTGGTCGGTGTCGTTGATGATGAGGTTCATTCCCGACAGGCGTATCACCTCGTGCAACTGTCCGCGGCGCTCGTTGATGTTCCCCCACTTGGGCATAAAGGTGCGGATCTCGTGCCCTCGCTCCTGCATGACTTGCGGAAGCTCGCGACCCATGGCAGAAAGATAACTCTCTGGCACGTATGGAGATATTTCTTGATTGATGAATAATATTTTCTTCGTCATGTCATTATATCATTACTGTTCATCCATTGCAAAGGTACGATTTTTTTTTGCATTTTCAACCAAATGCAGGTTATTTTAGAAAAATGCCCTTTGATTTGGCATAATTTTAGACTGAAGATTCTCGTATTTGGTAAAAATGTTGTTATTTTGCACACCGAATTGAATAGCGACGTTAAAACGTTTGTAGCGAAATGAAAGTAGTTCATAAGATTGTGGACCTTCAGAATGAGTTGTTCGCACTTCGCAAACAGGGTCTGAAGGTCGGATTAGTTCCCACGATGGGAGCGTTGCATGAAGGACATGCCTCGTTGGTCAGGAAGAGTGTTGCAGACAATGGTGTGACTGTGGTCTCTGTCTTTGTGAATCCGACACAGTTTAACGACAAGAATGATTTGAAGAACTACCCGCGCGACCTTGACGCAGACTGCCGTCTGCTTGAGTCGTGCAAGGCTGATTTTGTCTTTGCACCGTCGGTAGAGGAGATGTATCCGCAGCCCGACAGGCGTCATTTTGAGTTTCCGCCCGTGTCTACGGTGATGGAGGGAGCCCACCGTCCCGGCCATTTCAACGGCGTGTGCCAGGTGGTGAGCCGCCTTTTCTATATCGTGCGGCCCGACGTGGCCTATTTTGGCGAGAAGGACTGGCAGCAGATAGCTGTTATCAAGGCGATGGTGCGCAGTCTTGGCCTCCATGTACGCATCGTTGAGTGCCCCATTGTCCGTGACACTGACGGCTTGGCGCGCTCCAGCCGCAACACCTTGCTCACACCCGGCGAGCGGGCTGCCGCACCGGCCATTTACAGGGCGCTCAAGGCCAGTGTAGACTATGCCAAGACGCATACAGTGGCTGAAACCCACAAGTTTGTGGTCGATGAAATCAATGCAGTCGGCGGCCTTGACGTGGAGTATTTCTCCATTGTCGACGGCAACACGCTGCAGGATGTCGCCTCATGGGAGGATTCTCCCTATGTGGTGGGCTGCATTGCCGTGAACTGTGGAAAGAGGCCCATTCGTCTGATTGACCATATTAAATATAAGGAGCCATGATGATTGAGGTGCTGAAGTCGAAACTCCACTGTGTTACGGTGACCGAGGCTAACCTGAACTATATGGGCAGCATCACCATTGACGAGGATTTGATGGACGCAGCCGGCATGATAGCGGGCGAAAAGGTTCAGATTGTTGACAACAACAATGGCGAGCGTTTCGAAACCTACATCATCAAGGGCGGGCGCGGAACGGGCTGCATCTGCCTGAATGGCGCAGCAGCCCGCAAGGTGCAGGTCGGCGATGTGTGCATCATCATCTCTTACGCCCTCATGGACTTTGAGGAGGCCAAGACGTTCGTGCCCACCGTGGTGTTCCCGAAGGAGGGAAACCGCTTGTAGAAATCCTTGCTGCTTGCGGGTGCCGCCCCATGGGTATGGGAGCTGCAACAGCCAAAAAATCAGGGGAAGCCACAGTCATGATGGCTTCCCCTGATTCGTTTGTGTTTCCAGGGATGTTTACTCAATGACAACCAGCACGTCGTCTTCCATTACCGACTGTCCCGGCTGCACGCAGATTTCCTTCACCTTTCCTGCATATTCTGTTTCCAGGTTGTTGGCCATCTTCATGGCTTCCAGTACGATGCAGGTGTCTCCAACGTTCACCTCGTCGCCAACAGCCACTTTCACCTCGGTGATTACGCCGGGCAGCGGCGCCTTCACCGTCTTTCCGCCGGCGTTCCCGCCGCCAGCCTGTGCGTTGCTTGCGGCTGGCGCGGCAGCGCCTGCTGCGGGGCGCACCACAGGCTTTGGCTTCTCCGGCTTCTTCTCCGGCTCCATTTCCACCTTGTAGTCCTCGCCGTTCACGTTCACATCGGCCACGTTGTCGCTGATGTCGCCGATGGTCACTTCGTAAACATTACCGTTGATGGTATATTTGTATTTCTTCATCTTTTCTCGTTTTATGGATGTTCGGTCATTGTCAGGGCGTAGCCGTTCCACTGTGTGGGATGTGCTGCGATGGTGATTTTTCCCGACTCCTCATCATGCACATTGTTGCCCATGAACTCGTGGAGCGCCAGTGCGATGGCCGCATATATCTCCTGGTTCTTTTTCATGTCTTCGGTCGTTTAGGATAAAGCACAGTGGTTACATTGGGATGCTGCCGTGCTTCTTGGCCGGCAGGCACTCGCGCTTGGTGGCCAGCTGGGCCAGGCCGCGGCAGATGCGGAAGCGGGTGTTGCGCGGCTCGATCACGTCATCGATGTAGCCATACTTGGCTGCCTGGTAGGGGTTGGCAAACATTTCGGTGTATTCCTCCTCCTTTTCGGCCAGGAAAGCCTTGACATCCTCGCCGGCCTCTTTCTTGGCTTTGGCCTCCTTGGCGCAGAGCACGGCAACGGCGCCCGAAGCGCCCATCACGGCAATCTCTGCCGAGGGCCATGCGTAGTTGAGGTCAGCGCGCAGCTGCTTGCATCCCATCACGATGTGGCTGCCGCCGTAGCTCTTGCGCAGTGTGACCGTAATCTTGGGCACCGTGGCCTCGCCGTAGGCGTAGAGCAGCTGCGCTCCGTGCAGGATGACAGCGTTGTATTCCTGTCCTGTTCCGGGCAGGAAGCCCGGCACGTCGACCAGTGACACGATGGGAATGTTGAATGCGTCGCAGAAGCGCACGAAGCGGGCCCCCTTGCGGCTGGCGTTCACGTCGAGCACGCCGGCGTAGCAGCTGGGCTGGTTGGCCACGATGCCCACGCTCTGGCCGTTGAAGCGGGCAAATCCGATGATGATGTTCCGTGCAAACTTTGGCTGGACTTCGAAGAACTCGCCGTTGTCAACGATGGCGCCAATCACCTTGTACATGTCGTATGCCTCGTTGGGGTTCTCCGGGATAATCTCGTTCAGGCTGTCCTCCAGGCGGTCTATGGGGTCGTCGCACTGCTTGCGCGGCGCCGTCTCCATGTTGTTCGAGGGGATGTAGCTGAGCAGTGTCTTGATCATCTGTATGGCCTCTTCCTCGGTCTTGGCGGTAAAGTGGGTCACGCCGCTCTTGCTGGCGTGAACGCTTGCGCCGCCCAGGCGCTCCTGGTCAATGTCCTCGCCCGTGACGGTCTTCACCACCTTCGGGCCGGTCAGGAACATGTAAGAGGTGTTCTCCATCATCAGCGTGAAGTCTGTCAGTGCCGGAGAGTAAACGGCTCCGCCGGCACACGGGCCGAAGATGCCGCTAATCTGCGGGATGACACCCGAGGCCAGGATGTTGCGCTCGAAGATTTCGCCATAGCCGGCCAGGGCGCAGATGCCCTCCTGGATGCGCGCGCCGCCCGAGTCGTTGATGCCGATGACGGGTGCGCCCATCTTCATGGCCATGTCCATCACCTTGCAAATCTTCTGCGACATCGTTTCGGAGAGCGACCCTCCGTTCACGGTGAAGTCCTGCGCGAAGATGAACACCAGGCGGCCGTCGATGGTTCCCGAGCCGGTCACCACGCCGTCGCCCATAAACTGCTTCTTCTCCATGCCGAAATTGGTGCAGCGGTGCAGCTTGAACATGTCATACTCCTCAAAGCTGCCTTCGTCAAGCAGCATGCTGATGCGCTCGCGGGCGGTGTACTTGCCGCGGGCGTGCTGCTTTTCAATGGCTTTCTCGCCACCGCCCAGGCGCGCTTCCTCGCGCTTGGCTATCAGTTGCTTGATTTTTTCTATTTGCTTGCTCATTCTTTTTGTTGGGTTTTTATGTCTGTTTGTTAAGTTCTTTTTGGCGTGCCTGTTGGCGGCGGGCCTGCGCCATGGCCTGTCCCTCCTTTCAGTGCTCGCAGAGCTCGGTGAGGATGCCTACGGTCGACTTGGGGTGCAGGAATGCGATGTTCAGATTCTCTGCGCCCTTGCGCGGGGCCTGGTCAATGAGGCGTATGCCCTTCTCGATGCACTCGGCCAGGGCGTTGGCCACACCGTCCTCTACGCAGAAAGCCACATGGTGAACACCGTGGTTGCCCTTGTCAAGCCATTTCTGGATGGTGCTGTCGGGCGATGTAGGCTCCAGCAGCTCCAGTTTCACCTCTCCGCATTTCAGAAAGGCGGTCTTCACCTTTTGGTCTTCCACCACTTCGATGTTGTAGCACTTCAGTCCCAGTACATTTTCAAAGTATGGGAGTGACTCTTCGATGCTTTTGACGGCAATGCCCAGATGTTCAATGTGCGAAATCTTCATAACAATGAATTTATTTTTTATTAAAGATATGTCTTGCTGCTGGCTGTAAAACCATGCAAAGATAGCAATTATAATTCATAACGCAAGGCCGCAGCCTGAAAATATTGTCTGTGCGGCGCTGCCGGCGCTGTCTTTTGGCCTCAGAACTCGCACTGCACTTTCAGGTTGACTTGGCGCCCTGTGAGATAGTTGGGCACCGCATACTGCTGGTTGTTCACGTCGGTCACCCAGTAGTAGGAGTTGACGTTGCTGATGCCAAACAGGTTCAGGCAGTCTGCGCCCACCCAGATGTTTCTGAACACGCTGCGCTGCTTCCTGTCCTCGTTGCCGTAAGCCCGGTAGCTCATGCCGATGTCGGCGCGCCTGTAGGCCGTCGCCCTGAACGCCATGTTCTCGATGCCCTTGTGCGGTGCGCCAAAGGGCAGCCCGTCGGCAAAGGCGAGCCTGAGGGTCATCTTCCACCTGGTGGTTCCGGGGAAATAGTCGGTGAAATGCAGGTTCACGGCATATCTCTGGTCGGTTGGCATGGCCGTCCATCTGCCGCCGCTCTTCTGCCGGGCCTTCATCAGCGAGAAGGTCACCCACGAGTCGGTGCCCGGCACAAACTCCCCGTAGAGCTTGAGGTCCAGGCCGGTGGCGTAGCCGGTGCAGGTGCTGCTGGCGTCGTAGGTGATCTTCATGTTGTTGACATTGTAGGGGGTCAGGTTGTTGTACAGCTTGTAGTAAGCCTCCGCCGTAAACTTGTAGGCGCGCCCCTTGATTTTGAACCGGTAGTCGGCCCCTGCCACTAAATGGACGGACTGCTGGCTCTTGACCTTGTCGTTGAGCCGCGCCACGGTGACGCCGTTCACCGTCATGGTGTCGCGCAGCTCCTTGTAGAACGGCGCCTGGTAGTAGAGGCCGGTTGCCATGCGGAGTGTCATGTTCTCGTTGAACGCGGGGATGACGGCCAGCGAGGCGCGTGGCGAGACGGTGGTCTCGTTGGTGTATGACCAGTGGCTGAAGCGCACCCCGTAGTTGAGTGTGAGGAAGTTCTGCCGCTCGCTGCCCAGCGTAAAGCGGTAGGTGTCTTGCAGGTAGCCCTCGGTCCGGCGGGAGTCCAGGACATTCTTCGCGCTGAGGGAGTAGATCAGGTCCAGCCGGCTGGCACTGTGCGGCAGGGAGTAGCCGCTGGAGTCGCGCATCTCATATTCGCGCGATTTTTCCTTGACGTGTTCCCACTTGAAGGTCACGGCGCCCTCAAGGTCGTGCCGGCCGGCCTTGTGCCTTGCCATCAGCTTCAGACTTTTCACGTCTCCTGTCAGATAGTTGCGCGCGTGCTCCATGTAGGTGCCCACGCCCAGGTTCTCGTCTTTCTTGGTGTCGTTGAGCCAGTACTGCCCCTGGATGTCGTAGGTTTCCTGCTCCTTGGTGTGGAATGCCGAGGCGATGGCCGACACCGAGGTGCTCTGGCCGAAGTGGCGTGTCAGTCCAACGGTGCCGAAGAGCGTGCGGAAGATGTCTTTCTCCTGCCCGTCGAAATACACCTTGAACGACTTGACGTCCTCCATTGTCCCGAACGCTGTCTCGCGGTCTGACGGTGAGAAGTTGTAGTGGTTCTCCGAGATGTTGCCGATGATGTCGAGCGACCACCGCCCGTTGGGGGTGTAGCTGATGTAGGTCTGGTAGTCCAGGAAGTTCGGCCTGTACTCGCCTTTGGTCTCCAGCGACCCCAGCAGGTAGCGGGTGGTCTTGTAGCGTATGCCGTGGCTCATGGAGAACTTCTTGCTGCCGAACCCCGCAAAGGCGCTGGCTCCGAGGAGCGAGGCCGACACGCTGGCCTCGCGCTTCTCTGGCCGGCGGTAGGTGATGTCAAGCACCGAGGCCATCTTGTCGCCATAGCGGGCCTCAAAGCCTCCGGCGGAGAACCCGACGCTCTTCACCATGTCGGGGTTGATGACGCTCAGCCCCTCCTGCTGCCCGCTCCTCACCAGGAACGGCCTGTAGATTTCCACATTGTTTATATATACGGAGTTCTCGTCAAAGCTGCCGCCGCGCACGTTGTATTGCGACGACAGCTCGTTGTGGGTCGACACGCCGGCCTGCTGCTGGACAAGCTCCTCCACGGCGTTGCCCGTCGTGCTGGGCGTCCCCTTGGTGTCCTTGATGTCCAGCTGCCCGGTGCCTGTGGTCTGGCGGCGCTTCTCGGTGATGACCACCTCGCCCAGCGCCTCCATCGATGGCAGCGTGACCTCGATGTGCAGCTTTCCCCTGGGCCGTTTGAACACCCGCTTGCGGGCGTTGTACCCCACCATGGAAAACCTGACAACCACGCTGTCGGCACTCTTGAGGGTGAGGCTGAACTCACCTTTCAGGTTGGTCGCCGTCACCTTGCCCTGCTGAAGGCACGACACTGTAGCCAGCTCGATGGGGTTGCGCTCCTCGTCAACCACCTTTCCGGTGACGGTAAACTGCTGTGCCGCCGCTGTGGCCGCAAGGCAGAGCAGCAGTATGGCCATTGCATGGATTCTGAATGTTCTCATCCCTTTAATAACGTGAAACGGGCCTGATTATTGTTTCAGCACCTCCATCAGCCTGTTGGCCCAGGGAATGTTGGTGTGAAACCAGCGGAAGGTGCTCACCGGCTTGCCGCCAAAGCGCAGGATGAACTCGCGGAAAGGGTTGCGCATATAGGGCAGCCCCACGTCCATGAAGAAGATGTGGGCCTGCCCGCTGGCCTCTGCGTCCTTGATGGCTTGCCACATGGTGATGGTGTCGGGGTGGTATTTCACGTAGGTCTTGCGCAGGAATGCCGAGTACCACAGGTAGGCGTTGCCCCCTGAGCTGACGCAGGCGCAGCACCCCACCACCTTGTCGCGCGCCAGCGTGATGAAGAGCCGGGCCTGCCGGCAGCCCATCAGCCCGCGGAAAAACTGTATGCCCGGGATGTAGCGCCTGGGCTTCAGCAGGTTGTGCCTGTTCATCAGCCGGTAGAATAGCAGCAGGTCTTCCTCGGTGTGCACCTCGCGTGTCACAGCCCCCCGCTGCAGGGCGTGCGCTATCTTGAGGCGCGTCCGCTCGCCAAGCCGTTCCTCCGGACGCTTGTTGTGCAGCGAGTTGTGGATGCTCATCCATTTCACGGGGAAGAATCTCTGGGCTTTCAGCACCCGGTAGCCGAACATCTTGTTGCTCAGGTTGCTGATTTCGGTGTAGAGCACCTTGCGCTGTATCCGCCTGCCCAGCGCCTTGAGCATCAGCTCGAACAGCTGCTCGCGGCTGGCCTCGCTCCCCGGTGTGTAAGCCCCTTCGCCGTAGATGCGGCAGTGGCGGTACAGGTAGGGGGGGAGCAGGGACATCCTGTAGCACACCACGGCCAGCAGCTGGCTGCGCACGCGGCCGGCCTCGTCGGTGACCACTGCCATAAACGGGCGCATGCGAGGCGTCTGCTCGTAGATGCGGAACAGTGTCTCACTGTGGAAGAACGCACCGCCACACAGTGGCGGCAGCTCTGCTGAACGGCTGAATATGGTGGTTGTCAACTTGTTCATCTTTTGCAAAGGTAATGCAAGCGAGCGCAATGGGAGCTTGCTCACAGATTGCCGAGCGCAGCTTGTCTTATGCAAAGATATTAAAAATATAATTCATTGGCGTTTTCTGTCGGCAAAAATGCTGTTTCTTTCGGCACAGGATGGCCGTAACGTCAAAATCAGCGGGCAAGCGGGCTGTTTCTCACCCTTTTGCATTACCTTTGCATAAGGTAAGCTGCGCTCGGCAATCTGTGAGCAAGCTCCCATTGCGCTCGCTGGCATTACCTTTGCATAAGGTAAGCTGCGCTCGGCAATCTGTGAGCAAGCTCCCATTGCGCTCGCTGGCATTACCTTTGCATAAGTAACAAAAATAATAAACTTACGAGATGAAGATAGTCTTGATAGGTGCCGGCAGGCTGGCCTTTCATTTGGCAAAGGCACTCAGAAATGCCGGTCATGACATTGTTCAGGTGTACAGCCGCACAATGGCCTCGTCCAGCCAGGTGGCTGAAATAGCCGGGGCCTCGCCCACAACAGACCTGCAGACGGTGGTCGCTGATGCCGATGTCTATATCCTTGCCGTCACCGACTCCGCACTGGCCGAGGTGGTGCCCGTGGTTTGCAAGGGGCGCGAGCAGAAAGTGTTTCTCCACACAGCGGGCAGCATGCCGCTTGAGGTGTTCAGGGGCATGGCCATGCACTATGGCGTGTTCTATCCCATGCAGACCTTCTCCAAGGAGCGCGATGTGGACTTCAGCCAGATACCATGCTTTGTCGAGGGCAATGACGAACTGGCCGTCGCCACCGTAAGCCAGCTGGCTTTCAGCCTGACCGCCCGCGTCTACCAGCTCTCCTCTGACCGCCGCAAGTACCTGCACCTTGCCGCTGTGTTTGCCTGCAATTTCACCAACCACTGCTATGCCATCGCGGCCGACCTGCTCGAGCAGCACGGCATTCCGTTTGATGTCATGCTGCCCCTCATTGACGAGACTGCCAGGAAGGTGCACGAGCTGACGCCGCTGCAGGCGCAGACCGGGCCGGCCGTGCGCTACGATGAGAACGTGATACGCGCGCAGAGCCAGCTGCTGCGCGACAACCCCTTTGTCAAGGAGATTTACGACAGGATGAGCATGAACATTTACCGCAAGTCGCACGCCAATGATACCTTATGACCTTTCACAGATCAGGCTCGTCATCTTCGATGTCGACGGGGTGCTCAGTGCCGAGACCATCGTGCTTCACCCCTCGGGCGAGCCTATGCGCACGGTCAACATCAAGGACGGCTACGCCATCCAGCTGGCCGTCAAGCAGGGCTTGCGCGTGGCCATTATCACCGGCGGCAGCACGGCGAGCGTGCGGCAGCGCTACGAGGGCTTGGGGGTCGCCGATGTGTACATGGGCTGCGCGGTGAAAATCCGCACCTACGAAGAGCTGCTTTACAAGTATGGGCTGTCCGACGCTGAGGTGATGTATATGGGTGACGACATCCCCGACTACGAGGTGATGCGGCGCGTGGGCTGCCCGGTGTGCCCGGCCGACGCCTGCGTGGAAATCCGGCGGCTCAGCTGCTATGTGAGCGCGCGCAGGGGCGGCTGCGGCTGCGGGCGCGACGTGATCGAGCAGGTGCTCAGGGCGCAGGGCAAGTGGCTCAGCGACGAGAAAGCCTTCGGGTGGTGATTCTTCAGGTTCTTATTGACAGTCATGAAACAGCGTTATCATATTGTCCTGGCCAGCAACTCGCCGCGGCGGAAAGAGCTGCTGGCCGGACTGGGCGTCGCATTCTCGGTGAGGGTGCAGCCCGGCATTGACGAGAGTTATCCCGGCACCCTCGCGCCGCGCGAGGTGCCGGGATTCATTGCGGCCCGGAAGGCTGATGCCTACCGCTTTGCAATGGCGGCCGACGAACTGGTGGTCACGGCCGACACGGTGGTGGTGACCGGGAGGGAGATACTGGGAAAGCCTGCCGGCAGTGAGGATGCCTGCCGGATGCTGCGGCTGCTCAGCGGGGCGACCCACCAGGTGGTGACGGGGGTGTGCCTCACCACAACTGAGGAGCAGCGGCGCTTCTCCGTGACGACCGATGTCACGTTCAAGCGGCTCTCCGAGCAGGAAATCAACTACTATGTGTCCACGTTCCGCCCGTTTGACAAGGCCGGGGCCTACGGCATACAGGAATGGATTGGCTATATCGGGGTCACTGGCTTGCGCGGCAGCTACTACAACGTGATGGGGCTGCCCGTCCAGCGCATCTATGAGGAGCTGGTCAGTATGGGCGCGTTGGAGCTTGAATAGCCCTTTCTCCGAGCGTCTCATGCCACTCTCTCTCCGGCCATCATGCTGCTGTCAGTGCCTCGCCGTGGCCGGCGATGGCTTCAGAGCTGCCGTTGCAAGCTGACTGAAGCTGACCGCTGCCTGTGACGAAACCTGGTGGCCGATTTAGGGTAAAGGCTGGAGTAACATGGCCGATTTGGGTTTGAAATGGCTCATATTGTATAAAAAGTGGTTTAAAAAGTTAAATTCGTGCATTATATGTTGCCAAATATTTGGAGTATTCAGATTTATTCCATACCTTTGCAATCAACAACTAGTAATTTTAATCTATATTTATCATTTTCCTAAAAAAATAAGCCGTCCGTGAGGATAGCTTATTTTTTTATGTCCCTGTTTCGTGGTATGTCTCGTGGCGGTCTGCACATCTTTCGGCACTCCGGCCTGTTTGGGCCTCCCGAAGGGCACGGTTCGGAAAGCCGTCCGGGCTGTTTGGCCATTCAGACCGGACTGTATGGCTGAGTGAACCCAGCCGCTTGGCGGGGCGAACCTAACCGTTTTGCCGTCAGAACGGCCAAACGGCCGTGTGCATGGCCGTGCCAGGCAAATTCCCCATGGAGGTACGCTCGTCCGCAAAAAGCCCGCGGTCTATGCCGCTGTCTATCTGTAATGTAGTCTATATAATGTTAAATCTTTCTAAGCGGATGGTTGGATTGAACGTAACCTTAAGCAGCCCGTGTACAAGAGCGGCATTGGCGTGAATAATGCGGAGGGGTGTAATCCTCGGGCAATGCCGAGGTTTTCGCTAAGGACTTATCCCAAACAAGGAGGGAGACAGCCAACTTTTCCCTTGTGATGCTACGACTTTCTTATCCCGAACTGGGGTGGATGATTATACTCCGTTATAGTTGTCCCATCTCCATTTCAAGAACTCACGGTTGATTTGGTCTGGGATAAATATTTTTGGCGGAATGGTTGCACCATAAGACCATCTTGCTTTGTCTGACAAAAACACACCGCCATCAACGGATATGCGCAAGTGTCCTGCATCGAACAAGTAATGAATGTCCATTCTCATAGCAAATCCGTTAGCTATGGTATCTTCGCCATGATACTTGAAAGGCACGATATGTGCAGCCTCCAAGACTTCAGACATTTCTACATTAGTGATAATGCATCGTCCATAGGCAGCAAGAACTTCTCTTCTGAAACGAGCTTGGTTAGGTCTGAATTGTCCTTTTACAAGTTTCCGCTCGGTATCAGACACGACTTCATTTGATACGGTAGTCTGTGTGGATAGGATTTCTTGAATTTCCGTGTCAATCTCAAAGTTGTACAAATAATGTTCGTACATTCTTGTACCAACCCCATCTTGCTTCTTTAGATAGCCGTAATATGACAAAAACAGCAAGTATTCACGTGCAATGCGCTCATCGTTAGCAGCAGGAATGCAATCCCCCCAACCTTTTAAATCCAATTCGCCATTTCGATATGCCCTTATGTACTCAACATAGCTTTCCACTTTTCTGCCAGGT
>ERZ808252.977-NODE-977-length-23492-cov-4.784358_pt1 | contig 23492 bp, 22 predicted proteins | sample MGYA00521242_ERZ808252 | MGnify/ENA primary metagenome ERZ808252 (study PRJEB31516, sample SAMN03275581) | gut metagenome | biome: mammalia-associated habitat; material: feces | host: Papio cynocephalus | place: Kenya | collected 2012-08-07 ...
CTACGGCGGTTATGGAAGTTATGGCGGAGGATATGATTCCTGTGGAACCGGAAATCTCTGTTGTGATCTCTGGTGCGCCGACACGTTGTGTGAATGTATGGGAGGCGATCTTTGCGCATGCATGTAGAGCAGACAAAAAGAATAGCAGGAGTGGGGATGTTATCCGCACTTTCTGTCCTGCTTCTGGTGGCAGGAAGTTTTGTGACGGTAAATACGCTGTTCTTAACGGCATTGTCAGCATATCTTGTGGGATATGCTATCTTTCGTTATGGACTGCCCGCCGGACTGATGCAGTGCGTGATCTGTACGCTGTTAGATGCCTTTTTAAATCCGGATAAGTTCAATTTTTTTGTTTATCTGGGATTCGGCATTTACATAATTTTCAGTGAATTTGTCTTCCAAAAGGGAAATAAAATCAAAGATCCGAAAAAAAAGATGCGCAGACAGTTGATTTATAACTGGATTTTGTTTAATATAATATATATCCCGACCGTTTTATTTTTTGAAAACATATTGATCCGGGAAGCTGCTTTTACCGGATCAGCGCAAAAATGGATCCTCCTTGCCGTCGGACAGGTCGGCTGGTGGATCTACGATAAAGCATACCGGGAATTTTTCCGCTTTTTGAGAGAACGGAAATTATTGAAAAAATAGGAGGTTTTGAAACATGCAGTTTGCAGAATTACAAAAACAGATGATTGCCGCAATGAAGGCAAAAGATAAAGTGAGAAAAGAGGCGATTTCATCCTTAGTATCCGCTGCGAAAAAAGTAGCGATCGATGAAGGATGCCGCGATGACATTTCCGAAGAGATCGTAGGACGCGTGATCTTAAAGGAAATGAAGACCGTAAAAGAGCAGATTGACAGCTGTCCGGACAGCCGTGAAGATCTGAAAGCAGAATATCAGGCAAGATATGATATCATCGCTGAATTTGCACCACAGATGATGAGTGCAGAAGAAGTGGAAAGTTACATTACAGAAAAATTTGCCGATGTCGTAGCGACAAAAAATATGGGGCAGATCATGAAAGCCGTTATGGGAGATCTGAAAGGAAAAGCCGACGGAAAAGTGATCAATGCGACCGTGAAAAAACTTTGCCAGTAGGAAAGAATAGAGATGACCGGTAAGTAACCAGTAAATGATCAGGGAATGATTGTTTACTGGTTGTTTGATGGAATGATTAGAAAAATTGTATTGGCTGAAGGAAAGCAGAAAGACAGTGATTTATTTGAAGACATTGAAGTCTCAATGACAAAGTAAACTATTATTTTTAGTTAAGGAAGGTTTTGTTATAGATGAAGCAAGAAATATTGAATAAATTGAATCTTGGCGAAGATCATGAGCGAGAATGTAAATTGGCAACTGGTGGACTTCCTGAGAGCATATGGGAGACTTATTCTTCTTTTGCGAATACCAATGGTGGCACTATTCTGCTTGGAATTAAGGAACACAGGGATTCTTTTACGATTGAAGGACTGACAGATAAACAGATTGTTAAATATCAGAAGGATTTTTGGAGCACTTTAAATGATAGAAATAAGGTGTCAAAGAATATCCTATTAAATCATCATGTACAGGTTGTCGAGGTGGAAGATAAAAAGATACTTAAAATTGATATACCAGCGGCAGACAGGCATGATAAACCAGTTTATATCGGAACAGATCCAATGAAAGGAACGTATAAAAGAGATTATGAGGGCGACTTTATCTGTACGGAAGAGGCAGTTCGAGCAATGTTTGCGGACCAGAGAGATGTATCTGCAGATGTGGAAGTGCTGGATGAGCTTGGATTGGACGTTTTGGATCAGGATACAGTAAAGGGCTATCGAATTGTTTTTGAGCAGCTTCATAGTGGGCATCCATGGAATGCTCTTGAAAATGATGAGTTTCTTATGAAGTTAAGGGCAGCAGCCAAGAATAAAAATGGTACATTATCTCCAACGATAGCTGGATTATTATTCTTTGGAGAAGCTTATCATATTACGGAGATTTTCCCGAATTATTTTCTGGATTATCGTGAAGAATGTGATGATAAAGCAGTACGCTGGCTATTCCGTACACATTCTAACGAAGGCGATTGGAGTGGTAATATATACGACTTTTTCTGCAAGGTGCGTACAAGAGTGGACGATGATGTGGCAGTTCCATTTGCAAATAGACGAGATGGATACCGGATAGACAGAGTTGATATCCATGATGCGTTGGAAGAGGCATTGGCGAATGCGCTGGCACATGCTAATTATTATGGCAGGCGCGGAATCCTTGTTATTAAAAAGGGCAAGGAACTCAGTATTTCCAATCCTGGTACTATCAGGGTAACGAAAGAAGAATTTTATGCAGGAGGCAATAGTGATCCCCGAAATCCGAATATCTTAAAGATGTTTGGTTTTGTAAATGTTGGTGAGCGTGCCGGAAGTGGTGTTGATAAGATTATGACAGCATGGGCTGAACAAAACTGGAAGAAGCCGGAATTTGATTTCTCAGAGCGTAATGACAGGGTAACATTAAAGCTCGAAGTTGGACAAGTGGTATATATTCCGGGAGCTGCTGATTTAAGAAATACAACGGAGAGTAGTGAGTCAGTGATTATAAAATCTATGCCGAAAGAGGACATGGTACTTGCTTATATCCGGAAAAATGGAAGTATTTCAATGCAGAAAGTAATGGCAACCTGTAATTATAGATCCAGAACTGGAGCAAGAAAGCTAATAGATAAAATGATAAATGCGGGGCTGATAGAAAAAATCGGAGAAGGAAACAATACGCTTTATAGAATAAAAGAATAGCTTAGTGGTCACTTCTGAAATAAAATAACCACTAAGTGACCAGTAGGTGGTCACTTGTGTTCACTGAGTGACCACCATTACTAATAGTAAGAGGACTTCGTGCAGATGGTTTGCATCATTTAGAAAGAGAGCGGTGAAAAATGATTAAAATATTGATTGTAGAAGATGAAGAGCCGATATCCAATCTTATTCGCATGAGCCTGACAAAAGCAGGATATCATTGTGAACAGGCATTTGATGGGGAGAGTGCAGCAGATGCTGTCGAGGCCGGATATTATGATCTGATTCTTCTTGACATTATGCTTCCGGGAATCAATGGATATGAACTGCTGGAGTACATAAAAACAAAAGAAATACCGGTTATTTTTATTACAGCGATGGGAGATCTGGATGACAGAGTGAAAGGACTTCGTGCTGGGGCAGAAGACTATATTACAAAGCCGTTTGAGATGTTAGAAGTACAGGCAAGGATTGAGACGGTGCTCCGTCGTTATCATAAAATGGAAGACAAAATAGAGATATTTGATACGACGATCGATCTTTCCTCGCGAACGGTAATGCAGGGAGGAAAACAGATCATGCTTACCTGGAAGGAGTTTGAACTGCTGTTATTTTTTGTGCGCAATAAAAACATTGCCTTATACCGTGAAACAATATATGAAAATATATGGGACAGCGATTATATGGGAGACAGCCGCACGGTTGATTTACATGTCCAGAGATTACGAAAAAAATTAAACTGGGGAGATAAAATACAGTCGGTTTATAAAGTGGGTTATCGCTTGGAGGTATGATTTGAAATTTTATTGGAAGATATTTTTTAGTTTTTTTATTTTAATCACCATTACGTTTACAATCAGTGGGACATGGATGATTTATGCACAATTTCAAGCCTCGGTGGAACGAGAGATTGAAGTCGGAAACAGCCGCAATGAGATGTACCGTACTACACTTCATAATGCGGTGGAACTTCTCCCGAAAAAATACAGCGCAAAGCAAAACAAATACATGAAAGAAATTATGCATTCTTTACAAGAGAGTATGGAAGATGGAAAGGACACCTTTCTTGTTTACGATGAGAAAAAGAGAAAGATCTATGGGTCAGAAAAGCGCACAGAAGATAGTTCTTTACTAGATGAAGTTGATCATAAACATAAGGCATATGAAATTTGCTCCGATGAGGGAAAATATTATTTGAGAACTGTCAGTTATATGGTGACAACAGTAAATTTGAAGGGGTATTATATTGAGACACAGACAGATCTGGGGGAAGTATTTGCACAGAGACAGGACATGACTCAGAGATATCGATACATTATTTGTAGTGTATTGCTGATTGGTGCAGTTCTTTCTCTGATTATTTCGTGGCTGCTGACGTACCGTGTCCGGGGACTGTCGGCAGCGACTGCTGAATTTGCCAATGGAAATATGGGAAAGCGGGTTAAAATCCGGGGAGGAGACGAAATCGCGGAGCTTGGGGCAGATTTTAACCGCATGGCAGATGAATTGCAGAAAAGGATGCAGGAACTGCAAGAACATGCAGAAAGTCAGGAAGCATTTACTGCGGCATTTGCGCATGAATTGAAAACGCCGCTTACTTCCATTATCGGATATGCGGAATTGATCCGGTCCATTTCGTTGTCACAGGAAGAAGAAATGATGGCAGCAGACTATATTTTTTCACAGGGAAAACGACTGGAGATGCTGTCGTATAAATTATTACACTTATTTCTTCTGCAAAACGAAGAAACGGAGTTACCACAGATGTCCGCAGAAAATCTGGGCGAAGAAGTGGAAAAGGTATTGGAACCCGTTTTGCAGAAAAAACAGCTGAAATTTACATATGAAATGCAGAAAGGAGATTTCCGTGGAAATAAAGAGTTAGTCCTTTCTCTTTTAACTAATTTGGTGGAAAATGCATGCAAGGCCTCGGAACGAGGACAGCATATTCAAATGCAGGGAAACATGATGGAGGATGGCTATTGTATCCGGATTCAGGACGAAGGAAAAGGAATCCCGGAGAGTGAACTTGAGAATGTGATCAAGCCATTTTATATGGTCGATAAATCCCGTTCAAGAAAAGAGGGCGGAGCAGGACTGGGGATGACAATTTGTGCGGAAATCGTACGTGTGCATCAGGCTTCATGGAAAATACAAAGTGTGGAAAATCGGGGAACGACGATCACCATTCAATTTCCGAAGGAGGTGGAATCTTGAAAAAGGCAGTAAAAATAATAGTTATGATTTTTGTGGCAGCTGTTTTGTTTCTTGGAGCATTGTGGATTCCATCCTTTGTAAATACGCTGACGGAAAGCCAGAAGATTGGTCAGAAGGTTGCGATGGAAGATAAGATGGAAAATAAAAATATAGAGTTCAGTCTGAGTTATACAGAGAAGATTCGGATCTTTTCAACCTGGCCGCAAACGAGTTTTTTATTTCAGGTGAAAAGTGTTTCACAGATACTGGAATACGACGATCATTTTTTTGAAAAAATAAAAAAACAGTTGGATTTTTTGAACGAAAAAAAGGTAATGGATTTCTATTCTTTGTCAGAAAATTTACAGGATGACTTTCAAAGTGCAGCATATTATCTGGTGCAGGATAACAGCTATGAAACCAATGGATTTCCTGTGTGGCTGTTTACATTTGAGGATAAGAAAAATAGAACAGAATATACGCTGGCATTTGATATGGAACAGGAAAAAATATATTATATCAATGCAGAGGGAAAAACCGTAAGAAAATTTTTTAACACAAAAGAAGAAGAGGGCGATATTTTATTTGAGCTTAGAACGCAGATGGCAGAGTATTACGGCAATGGTTATATGCAGTTAGCAAATAATTATGAGAACTACCGGATGTTGCGAAAATGTCTTGTGAATTTTGACAATACAAATGATACTGTGGAGATGGATATTGTGTTGGAACGGCCGGAAAATGGTGGAAAATATAACCGATTACAGATTTCATTTGGAGGGCTTTTTTATACCGAAGAGTATTTTGATAAGTCCGAAGAAACAATAGATTCGTCGGCAATAACCTATTAAATGATACAAAAAAGATACTTCTTTTAGAGAAATATGATGCATTTGTCTTTTATAATGGCATTGTATTTCAGAAAGGAGATCTTTTTTATGAAAAGAGAAAATCGAAAACATGCTATAATTTGTCTTATTTTTCTGATTATTTTTGATGTTACTGCCATTGCAGTTTATGTATTTTCACAGTCCGATAATAAAAACCAGGACAAAGGGGAAAGAATCGAAAAAACGGAGAAAAGTAATGAAAAATACACTACCTATGATGTTAAAAATACATCCGTTCCAAAAAGAAAAAAGGACAAGGATCTTCTTGTACTTGTGAACAAAAAGAATGCGATTCCGAATGGATTTTATCAGCCGCTTCATCAATTGAAAAATGGAAAATATGTCGCAGAGACGATGTACGAAGACTTAAAAAATATGTGGTCAGACTGCGAAGCGGATAATCCGGGATATTCTATTATGGTAGTGAGTGCGTATCGGACGGCGGCACGGCAGACACAGATATTACAGGAAGAAATAAGAAAAAACAGGAGTGCAGGAATGAGTGAAGAGCAGGCTCAAAAAGATGCCCTTCAAACTGTTGCACCTTCCGGATACAGTGAGCATGAGACAGGCCTTTGTGTGGATATCACTTCAAAAGCAAATCAAAGACTGGATCAGACGCAGGAAACAACACCGGAAAATATCTGGCTTCGAAAACATTGTGCAGAGTACGGATTTATTCTGCGCTATCCGAAAGGAAAAGAAAAAGTGACCGGATATGACTATGAATCCTGGCATTTTCGATACGTCGGAAAAGAACCTGCAAAGGAGATTATGAGTCGGGGAATTACACTGGAAGAGTATCTCTCTACTCTCCGTAGGTAGCCTTTCCCGCCCGCCTGCCTTATAATGGGAACATGGAGGTGCAAAAAATGAATCAATATGTAACAGGAGCAGTCATTAAGGGACTGCGTCAAAAAAACAATATGACACAGGCACAGCTGGCAGACCGGCTTGGAGTCAGTGATAAAACGGTTTCCAAATGGGAGACGGGAAAAGGCTATCCGGATATCATGTTATTGGAACCGATCGCGCAAGCATTTCAAGTCTCTGTTGCAGAGCTGCTTTCTGGAAGCCCGGTTCAAAATGCCAATGTATCCGCTAATATGCTGCGTTCCCGCTTTTATGTCTGTCCAATCTGTGGAAATGTTATTCACAGCATGGGGGAGGCGGCGATTACGTGTCACGGGGTGCTTTTGCAGCCGGAAACACTGGAAGAATCCGATGAACAGCATAAGATTTTCATTGAAAGAATGGAAGATGAATATTATGTGCGCGTGCAGCATGAGATGACAAAAACGCATTATATCTCATTTATTGCCGCCGTTTCTTCGAACCAGATCCAGCTGGTAAAACGGTATCCGGAAGAGGAGGCAGAAGCTGGATTTAAGATGCAGGGTGTCCGGAAGATACTCATTTTCTGCAATAAAGACGGCCTGTTTTCCGTGAATGTGCATAAAGGATCGGATACTGCGCGGGAATTCTGAAAAAATGACACATTTTCCTAAAAAACAGCAGTAGAAGAACAAGGGAAAAGGAAGTAGAATGATTGGCAAAAGCGTGGATGATCTTCAAAATACCTGTTGTGGGAAGAAGACAAATGTGTGCAGAAAATGTCGGGAAACAGACAGCCAAATCCGATAGAATAGGGATACAGCGAAACGAAAAGGAGGTAAGCAAATATGGATTGGATGAATGCAATTGGAGAATCTATACAATACATCGAAAAGCATCTTGCCGACGAAATCACACTCGAAGAGATTGCGAATCATGTTTGTATTTCCAGTTTTTATCTGCAAAAAGGATTTTCCTTTGCCTGTGGGATCACAATATCTGAGTACATACGCAACCGGCGCATGGCACTGGCGGGAAATGACCTGCTGGCAGGCGATGCCAAAGTGATCGATATTGCTCTGAAATATGGGTATGATTCGCCGGATAGTTTTACGAAGGCATTTACAAGATTTCATGGCGTGACGCCGGCAAAAGTCCGTAAGGACCATAGTATGCTTAAATCCTTCGCTCCGCTAAAAATCAAATTATCAATCGAAGGAGGCTATCTTATGGATTACAAAATCGAAAAGAAAGCGGCATTTACAGTAATTGCCAATTCGGGCACATTTTCTTATGAAAATGCAAAGGAGGTTATCCCGCAGTTTTGGCAGCAGCATTTTAAAGAAGGAAAGGGAAATGTTGTCTGTGGAGTTTATGGCATCAATATTGACGAAAAGATGGGAAAGGATTCGTTCGAATATCTGATCGCAGATCCTTACGAAGACGGACGTAAAGTACCGGACGGATTTGTGACAAGGACGATTCCTGAATTCAACTGGGCGGTGTTCCCATGTAAAGGTCCATTGCCATCGGCTTTGCAGGATGTCAATACGAAGATTTTTACAGAATGGCTGCCGGCACTCCGGGATTATGAATTTGCCGCCGGATATTGTGTGGAAATGTACGATGATCCAACAAAATTCTCGAAGGGAACGATGGACGAAAATTATTATTCCGAGATCTGGATCCCTGTGAAAAAGAAATAAAGCACCCATTATTTACCATAAGTTTCTTTTAATATTTGCTTGAATTTTGCCACGGCAGGATTGTGTACGGATTCTTTTGAATAGGCAAAACCAACGGTACGTGTCGAGATATTTTTACGTAAAGGAATCTCGATAAGCGTGCCGTTTTTTATATCTTTTTCTACAAAATTTCGAATGAGACAGGAAACGCCCAATCCGATTTTTGCAAATTCAATCAAAAGTTCCATATTACTTGTTTCAAGAATCTGACGGGTTTCAATGGAATTGGCGGAAAAATAGGCTTCAATATGCTGCCTTGATATATTTTCATGATCCATAAGCATAAGGGTTGCTTTTTGGAAAAAGGCAGGATCTTTTTTCGTATAATCAATTCCTTCGCGCAATTTCAAATTTTCCAAATATTGTCTGGAAGCGACAAAAGTATAAGAAAGATCAGTCAAAGGGGTAAATGCCAGAGATTTTGAAGCACTGGTTTCTACCAGTAGACCGATGTCCATTTTATTGGCGGTAAGCTGCAGCGCAGTTTCCCGGGAAGAAAGTCCGTCAATCGTGACGCGGATATGTGGATTTTTTTCAACAAATGTCTGAAGAAGCGGCAGCATAATATGCTTGCACAAAGTGGTACTGGAGCCAAAATGGATCTGCCCCACTTCAAAAGTGCGGTTGCGCTGTAACATCTGTTCGCCCTCCTGAATCGAGGAAAAGGCAGAGGCAAGATGTTCGTACAAAATCCTACCATCCTCGGTGCATTTAACACCCCGCGAGCCGCGGATGAAAAGCGTAGTCTGGAGAAGTTCCTCCAGTTTTTTTATTGACTTGCTTACGGCAGGCTGGCTGATGAAAAGTTCATTGGCAGCTGCCGAGATACTGCCGTTTTTGGCAACCGTGTAAAAAATGTGATATTGTGATAATGATTCCATAAGGGCTCCTTTCTTTTTGGGGATGTTATCTTGGTGAGCGTGGTTGTACCTCGGAAAGACTTGATTTTTTGTATTTCAGAGGTGCCGGGTTGGCACTGGTGGAAGTAGGGCACCCCGGAAGGACTTGATTTTTTGCATTCCAGGGGTGCCGGTGTGGCGCTGGTGGAGATATGGCACCCCGGAAGGGCTTGATTTTTTGCATTTCCGTGGTGCCGGTGTGGCGTTGAAGGAGGTAGGACACCCCGGAAGGACTTGTTATTTTTCATTCCAGTGGTGCCGGGTTGGCACTGGGGGAGGGGAGGCACCCCGGAAAGACTTGTTTTTTTACATTTCCGTGGTGTATGACCAAAACAAAAAGCAGTTTCCACAAACTTAGTAGTTATACTATACCATAAAGGAATAGAAAAGAAAAGAGATATAAATAAAAGTTATATTAAATATAAGAAAAGAATATTTTACTTTTTGAGAATTTTTTGTTACTATATATAAAGTGAAAGGCTGAAAGAGTTTGAGATAGAGAAGTGAAAAAGGCAACCTCAAAAGGAAATCATGTCGAATCAGGTTGCTTTTGCCGCCGAAACGAAGTGAAAAAGGCAACGCAACCAAGAGAAGTTGCCTGAAAAGGTTGCTTTTGCCGCCAAGCCCCAGGGACTTCCGCCTAACCGGCAACCTGAAATCCCGGTACCAGGAATCCCGCAACCTCGCAACCCTTGGCAAAAACGAAACCCTGCAGCCTCATCAAAAAAGGACAAGTAAAAAATCCCTCAGGGAAAATAGTAAAAATAGAAAGGATGAATTGACGATGGGAATGACGATGACCCAAAAGATTCTGGCAGCACATGCCGGATTGGAAAGTGTTCAGGCAGGACAGCTGATTGAAGCAGATCTGGATCTGGTATTGGCAAATGATATTACCGGACCGGTTGCCATTCATGAAGTAGAGAAGTTAAATAAAAAGACGGTATTTGATAAGGACAAGATCGCACTTGTTCCGGATCATTTTACACCAAACAAAGACATCAAGTCTGCGGAACATTGTAAGTGCGTGCGCGAGTATGCGAAAGCACAGGGAATTACCAATTATTTTGAAGTAGGAGAGATGGGAATCGAGCATGCCCTTCTGCCGGAAAAAGGTTTGATCGTAGCAGGAGAGACATGTATTGGAGCCGATTCGCATACGTGTACATACGGAGCGCTGGGAGCATTTTCTACAGGTGTAGGAAGTACGGACATGGGTGCTGGTATGATTACAGGAAAAGCATGGTTTAAAGTGCCATCTGCAATCAAAGTGGTACTTACCGGAAAATTGCAGAAATGGGTAAGCGGAAAAGACGTGATCCTTCACTTGATCGGTAAGATCGGTGTAGACGGCGCATTGTACCGTTCTTTGGAATTTACCGGAGATGGTGTGGCAAGTCTTACAATGGATGATCGTTTTTCCATCGCGAATATGGCGATTGAAGCCGGCGCGAAAAATGGTATTTTCCCGGTAGATGAGAAAACGATTGAATATATGAAAGAACATTCTACAAAAGAATATAAGATTTATGAACCGGACGAAGATGCAGAATACGATGAAGAGATCGTAATCGACTTAAATACTCTGGAGCCAACGGTTGCGTTCCCACATCTTCCGGAAAATACGAAGACGGTAAAAGAGTCCGGTGACGTGGAGATCGACCAGGTTGTTATCGGTTCCTGTACCAATGGACGAATCGGCGATCTGCGTGCCGCAGCGAAAGTATTGGAAGGACGCAAAGTGAAAAAGGGCATGCGTTGTATCGTATTTCCGGCGACGCAGGCAATTTATCTTCAGGCAATTGAAGAAGGACTGATCCAGACATTTATCAAGGCGGGAGCGGTTGTCAGCACACCGACTTGCGGACCTTGTCTTGGCGGACATATGGGAATCCTTGCTGCCGGAGAGAGAGCTGTTTCTACGACAAACCGTAACTTCGTCGGCCGTATGGGACATGTGGATTCGGAAGTTTATCTGGCAAGTCCGGCGGTTGCAGCAGCAAGTGCAGTGACCGGAAAAATTTCTGAGCCATCCGAATTAGGATTATAGAAAGGGGAAGAAACCATGAAAGCATTAGGAAAAGTTTTTAAATATGGAGACAATGTAGATACCGACGTTATCATTCCGGCGCGTTACCTGAATTCATCCGATCCGGCGGAACTGGCAACGCATTGTATGGAGGATATTGACAAAGATTTTGTAAAAAATGTGCAGAAAGGCGATATCATCGTAGCAGAGAAAAACTTTGGCTGCGGTTCTTCCCGTGAACATGCACCGATTTCTATCAAGGCAGCAGGAGTCAGCTGTGTTATCGCAGAGACATTTGCCAGAATTTTCTACCGCAATGCGATCAATATCGGTCTGCCGATCATTGAGTGTAAAGAAGCGTCCGAAAATATTGAGGCAGGAGACGAAGTGGAAATTGATTTTGACAGCGGTGTGATTGTAAATAAGACGAAAAATCAGAGCTATCAGGGTCAGGCATTTCCTGAATTTATGCAGAAGATCATCAAAGCAGAAGGTTTGATGAATTACATTAACGCAAAGTAAGACCTGTTAGGAGTGAAGAAAATGTCGCATAACAATCAGAAAAAAATTGCTATTATCAATGACATATCAGGCTTTGGACGGTGTTCGATCGCCGTGTCACTTCCGATCATTTCTCATATGAGGATTCAGGGGTGCATGCTGCCGACGTCGATCTTTTCCAACCATACCGGTTTTGAGTCATTCTTTTACGATGATTATACGGACAAAATGACGCCGTATATGCAGGAATGGAAAAAACTGGATCTTCGATTTGAGGGAATTGCCACCGGATTTTTGGGGTCTGCCAGACAGATCGAGATCGTCAGTGACTTTATCAGACAGTTTCAGGACGAGAGAACCAAAGTGGTCATTGACCCGGTAATGGGAGAAAATGGAAAAGCCTATCCGACCTATACCTCGGAAATGTGTGACAAGATGAAGCAGCTGGTGCGTTATGCCGACATTCTTACTCCGAATCTGACAGAAGCCTGTATGCTCACCGGCATGCCTTACCGGGAAGACGGATGGAGCAGAGCGGATTTTCTGAAAATGACAGAAAAACTGCGTGAACTCGGCGCAGATAAAATTGTTATTTCCGGACTGAATTCGGCTTCGTATATTACCAATGTGGTAAGTGAAACGCCGGGTGAGATTAAATTTCTCCGGCAGAAGCGCGTGGGAAAAGTGCGTTCCGGAACGGGTGACATCTTTGCTGCGGTCATTGCCGCCGACTGTGTCAATGGGCATCCGCTGGAAAATTCTGTAAAGAAAGCAGCTGCCTTTGTCAGAGACTGCATTCTTGCCACAGAAAAAAGAGATATCCCACCGACAGATGGGGTTTGTTTTGAAGACGTTTTGTATCGTCTCAAAGTCTGAGGAAAGGTGGAAAACGTATGGCAGATTATCATATATTATCGGAAAAACTGCAAAAACAGATTATAGAAGACCGGAAGAACCACAGAGAAAATCCGTATGCCTTTTCGGATGCGGATATTGTGCGCCGTGCGCCAGCACATGACATTGCAAATTTGTGGCGTCCGGCCTTTGTGCGTGATATTGAAAAAATCCTTCACAATCCGTATTACAACCGGTATTCGGATAAGACACAGGTGTTGTCGGCTTACCAGAATGATGATATATCGAGGCGCGCCCTGCACGTACAATTGGTTGCCCGGATCGCGCGGAATATCGGGCGGATGCTGGGATTGAATGAGGATTTGATCGAAGCCATTTCGCTCGGACATGATATTGGACACACGCCATTTGGACATGCAGGAGAGCGGTTTTTGAATGAATTGTACCACGCACATACCGGCCGGCTTTTCAACCACAATGTACACAGTGTGCGGGTGCTGGATAAACTGGTGTCGCGGAATATGAGTTTGCAGGTACTGGACGGTGTCCTCTGTCACAATGGCGAGATGGAACTGGAGCGGTATCAGCCGGTGGAACTGAAAGGTTTTCAGGAGTTTGATAAACGAGTGGAGCTGTGTTATACCGATCCGGAGGCAAATAAACAGCAGATTCCATCGACATTAGAGGGCTGCGTGATGCGGATCAGCGACATCATTGCGTACCTTGGAAAAGACCGGCAGGACGCGGTAAAAGTCGGAATATTAAAAGAGGAAGGGCAGTTTACCGGCGGAAAGATCGGAACGACCAATGCGGAGATCATCAATAACATGATCGTAAATATCATCGAAAACAGTTATGGAAAACCGTATCTCTGTATGGAAAAAGACTATTACGATGCCTTTTCCAAAGCAAAGAAGGAAAATTATCAGCAGATTTATCAAAATTCACGGGTAGATGGTGTGTATCAGCAGATTCAGCCAATGTTTGAGCAGATGTATGAAGAACTGCTCCGCCAGGCACAGAGTATGGATGAAAATTCTATTCTGTACCGTCACCATATACAATATCTGGAAGAAATAAATTATAACAGTGAATTTATGAAAGCGTATAAAAAGACAGAGCCGGATCAGATCGTTGTCGATTATATCGCGAGCATGACGGACAATTATTTCCTTGCACTGTATCACGAATTATTTCCGAATAGCAAAAATTCAGTGGTGTTTAACGGTTATTTTGAGTAAATGCATCATAAGGAGCATATGGGTCAAAAGGTTTTTTGAGGCTGAATTGAGCGGATTCATTTGCGTGTGCGAATATAGCAGGTGAATATTTGCGGATTCCACTATGCCCGGTACATACATAACTAGGTTGAATCGTGCTGACAGTTTTCTGCAAATGGAGCAGGGATTTTTTATTCATATCCGGAAATTGAGTGAAAAAGTCAAAAAAACTGTATCCCCCTTGTTCGTTTACGGCGAGGCAGTCTCCCGAAAACAGTACGTTGTCATCAACGATATAGCAGGTATGTCCCAGAGTATGTCCCGGGGTATGGACCGCCTGTATTTTAATGCCATCAATATGAAACAATTTATCACCATCAATGGTTTCATATCCTTCTCTTAGTGCAACACAATTGTATAATTTAATGTTTCCTTTTTTCATACGATAAGTTTGTCGATTTAAATAAACGTTTTCTTCTTTTCCGATATGTATTTTTGCATTTGGGTAGATGTTTGTTCCTTTTATATCAATGCCGCCACAATGATCTACATCAGCATGTGTAATAAAAACATGTGGAATCCGAGTGGGATCAATGTTAATTTTTCTAAATGATTCAGAAGTTTTGGGAAAATTTAAATGTCCCGCATCAATTGCAATGGTTGTATTATTTTTGGTATAAAACCAAAGATTTACATCGTGCTGGCGGATACAGCTTATTCCACAAGGATAATTTCCGGTTTCTGCAGGGTTGCAATATTTTTTCCCTTTCATGATATAACGCTTGATATGATTGTCAAAAAAATACATAAAATTCATAGCAGTTTGGTCTCCTTTTCGGTTTTTAATTTAATAAAATTATAAAACTTTTAAACCGATAAGGCTTTCAAAAATCTGCTATTTTTTGTTATTAAATACTTCAGACATAGCAATGCCTGTCAGTTTTTGGCAGGTATATGCAAGATGGGACGGACTTGCAAAACCGCTTTCGCAGGCGGCATAAGTGATTGTTTTTCCGGAACACACTAAATGATAAGCATGTTCAAGGCGTCTCATAAGGAGATAACTTTTCAAAGAAATCTTCGCGTCTGCCTTGAATAAGTGTGACAATCGGCTTTCAGAGAGAAAGGTTGCTGCTGCAATCTGTTCGACACTGTATGAAAGCCATTTTCCGGAAAGAATATTTGTAATTATTGATTCTACTCGTTTATCTTTATTGTCATTTTCGGTGGAAATGATCTGCATATTCAATAATAATTTTTCGGTAAGATCCATGATTTCGTCATCTGACATTTTGTCTGGCTCATCATATATATCCGGTAATCTCGAAAAAATATTATAGTCAGCTTCTTTCAAATATTGTTTCCGGAGACTTTCGGCAATTGAACTTGTTGGGTCAATCAATAAAAAGAAGTCACACCCATTTTTTTCTTTTGTCATATGAGGTACATTGGAATCAAGCAAAATGATATTCCCTTTTAAAATTGTGTCAGCGAAACAAATCCGGCATCCTTTTTTGCTGAAAAACAGATGTAAAAAAGGATGTTTATGAGTATGTGTCATTTGATAAGAGGGCAGTAATATAAGATATGATTTTTGAAAAATAATCCGGCTCATGGTATCCTCCTTGCTTTGGAAAAAAGTTACGTTTATTGTAACAAGTTGTCCGCAAGATGGCAAGTACGAATAAATGAAAAGGCAGAAGTGATAGAAATTCTCAACAACCTGTTTTTGACCGATACAGTATTGACAAAAAGGAGATGCCGTCCTATACTCATAATCGTGCAACATAACACTGTTATGGAATAAGAACTATGTGTCAAAACCAGTAGAAGGTATTTCTAAAAAAGTTTAAGGAGGCTTTTGAAAATGGCGAAAAATGCAGAGGCAAAACAAAAACCGATTCAGCAGTTGTTTGAGTATGCCGGAAATTTTAAGTACCTGACAATTGCGTCATGGATACTCGCCGTGATAAGTGCATTTGCGGCACTTGTCCCATTTTATTTCATTTGGTGTCTGATCAAAGAAGTGCTGCGTGTGGCACCGGATTATGGAGCAGCACAGAATTTGTTATTTTATGGATGGAGCGCCGTCGGAACAGCGGTGCTTGCCATGTTGATCTACATAGGAGCATTGATCTGCTCGCATCTGTCTGCATTCCGCGTGCAGGCTAATATGCGCTCGCAGCTTATGCGTCATATTTTATCACTTCCGCTTGGCTTTATGGAAGAAGAGGGAAGTGGTAAAATTCGGAAAATTGTAAATGAGTCCAGTGCGGCGACGGAAACCTATATCGCGCACCAGCTGCCGGATAAATGTGTTGCGTCAGCCACGCCGGCAGGACTTGCGATCCTTCTTCTTATCTTTGACTGGCGACTCGGACTTTTGTGTCTGATCCCAGTCGTTGCTGCGTTTGCTGTCATGAGTACCATGATGGGAGAAAACATGAAAAAGAAGATGGAAGAGTATCAGAATTCATTGGAAGAAATGTCCAATGAGGCGGTGGAATATGTCCGCGGAATCCCCGTTGTAAAAACGTTTGGACAGTCGGTGTTTTCGTTTAAAAGATTTCAAAATTCCATTAAAAAATATGAAAAATGGGTCATTTCTTATACCAAAGATCTTCGTATACCGATGATGGGATATACGGCAGTAATTAACTCGGTGTTTGCCATTCTCATCGCAGCGGCGTATCTGTTTGGTGGGGTAAAGAGCGGAATGGTGGATACAACGTTTCTGCTTAACTTGATGTTCTATATCATTATCACACCGATCATCACGGTTACCTTGACAAAAATGATGTATGCGGGTGAAAATACAATGATCGTGGAAGATTCATTGAAGCGTATTGACAGTATTTTGCAGCGCCAGCCGCTTTCTGAGACGCAGAAAAAAGAGCAGCCAAAAGATACGTCGATCCGTTTTGAAAATGTATCGTTCCGTTATGAAGGAGCAGCGAAAGATGCGCTGCACGGCATCAACCTGGATATCAAGGCAGGCGAGCAGGTGGCATTTGTCGGACCATCCGGCGGTGGTAAAACGACGCTGGCACGTCTGATCGCAAGATTTGCCGATGCAACCGAAGGAAAAATAAAGATCGGTGGAGTGGATGTGAAAAATATTGATCCGGAAGAACTTATGGAAACCGTATCGTTTGTATTTCAGGACAGCCGCCTTTTAAAAATGTCAATTTTTGACAATGTCCGCATGGGCAAAAAGGATGCGACCCGCGAAGAAGTGATGGAAGCATTGAAAAATGCACAATGTGAAGATATTATTGAAAAACTTCCGGACGGCATTGATACCGTGATTGGTTCCAAAGGAACATACCTTTCCGGAGGAGAAGCACAGCGTATTTCCATTGCGAGAGCCATGTTGAAAAATGCGCCAATCCTGATCTTAGATGAGGCAACCGCTTTTGCGGATCCGGACAACGAAGCAAAAGTGCAGGCGGCATTCAGTAAACTTTCTCAGGGAAAGACGGTGATCATGATCGCTCACAGACTTTCCTCCGTAATCGGAGTAGACAGGATCTGTGTACTTAAAGATGGAGAAATTTGTCAGAGCGGCAGACATGAAGATCTGGAAAAAGCAGATGGATTGTACGCACATATGTGGCAGGAATACAATAAATCGGTATGTTGGAAGGTAGGTGTGTGACATGAAGTTAAAAGAAACATTGATGCATAAGTGTGCCCTTTCCGAACAGGGTGCCAAAGACATGATAAAAGCATTTGTATCCGTCACCGTATCGAATCTGGTTCTTATGGTGCCGATCGCTCTTTTGTACTATATGGTAAAAGATTACATGGAAGGAAATCTTGCCGGAAAGGGCTTATGGTATGTGGCGGGAATTGTAGTCACATTTGTCCTGATCGCTGTTACTACATACATTCAATACAATGCGACATTTTTGGCAACGTATATTGAGAGTGGAGTAAGACGAATTACACTGGCTGAGAAATTGAGAAAGATCCCGCTTTCTTTTTTCGGGAAAAAAGATCTGTCCGATCTTACCAGTACGATCATGGCGGACTGTGCCCAGATGGAAACGGCATCGTCGCATTTTGTCCCGGAACTTGTCGGAGCCTGTATCTCGACGACAATCGTTGCCATCGGATTATTTTTCTTTGACTGGCGTATGGCAATTGCAGCACTTTGGGTACTTCCCATTTCCTTTGTTATTGTAGCATGTTCCGGAAAAGTGCAGAGAAGTTTAAATAAAAAACAGATGGATCTGAAAATGGCATGTGCCGACGGAATCCAGGAAGGTCTTGAAAGTGCGAGAGATCTTCGTGCCTATAATTCCCAGGAAGAGTATATGGAAGGCTTGGATAAGAAGATCAAAGCGGTCGAAAAACATGCGATCGTTACAGAACTTGGAACGGCTGTTTTTGTAGGGAGTTCTCAGATGATCTTAAAACTCGGCATCGGAACGGTGGCATTGGTAGGAGGAATCCTTCTTGCCAAAGGGGAACTGGATGTTATTACATTTTTCATGTTTCTGATGGTGGTATCAAGAATTTACGATCCAATGCAGGTTTCTCTGCAAAATCTGGCAGCCATCATTGCAAGTGGTGTACAGAGCAGCCGTTTGGATGAGATCCTGTCCCACGAGGTACAGGAAGGTACCCAGAAAATGGATAACAAAGGCTATGACATTGAATTTTCCAATGTTGGATTTTCCTATGAAAGTGGCGAGACCGTATTGAATGACGTGTCCTTTGTGGCAAAACAAGGCGAAGTTACGGCATTGATCGGACCATCCGGCGGTGGAAAAACGACCGTGTCCCGTCTGGCTTCACGATTCTGGGATGTCAATCAGGGAACCATCACGGTAGGCGGCATGGACATTTCCCAAATTGATCCGGAGACCTTGATGTCACTATACTCGATCGTATTCCAGGATGTAACGTTGTTCAACAATACGGTGCTGGAAAATATCCGTATTGGAAAAATGGATGCAACGGATGAAGAAGTCATTGCGGCAGCCAAACTTGCGCATTGCGATGAATTTGCAGAAAAACTCGCGGATGGCTGGAATACAATGATCGGCGAAAATGGTTCGGAACTTTCCGGCGGAGAAAGACAGCGAATCTCGATTGCGCGTGCTTTCCTGAAAGATGCCCCAATCATACTTCTTGACGAGGCAACGGCTTCGCTTGATGTAGATAACGAAACGATGATTCAGGAATCCCTGTCCCGCCTCATCAAAGATAAGACGGTCATGATCATTGCGCACCGTATGCGTACAGTCGCCGATGCCGATAAGATCGTCGTATTAAAAGACGGTACGGTGGCAGAAAACGGAAGTCCGGCAGAGCTGGAAAAGCAGGGGGGAATTTATGCCAATATGGTTAAGACCCAGCTTCTTGCCAGAGACTGGAAGTTGTAATATATGGAAAGTGTAGGGGAAAACTTGAAAGAGTACTAAGAAAAAAAGGGCAGCCTTGCTATAGTGTTTAGACTATGGTGGGCTGCTTTTTGGAAAATAAATTGTATTGGGCGTGGGGACGAGGCTTGTGTTTATGCCGAAAAGGGGAAAAGAGTGATTTGGCATGACTTGGAGAAGGTATGCGGTCATGCCGGAAGAGGAAAAAAGGTGAGTTGGCATGACTGCGGTGTGGATTGCGGTCATGCCAGGAAGGGGAAAAGAGTGGTTTGGCATGACTTGGAGGAGGTATGCGGTCATGCCGAAAAGGGGAAAAGAGTGGTTTGGCATGACTTGGAGGAGGTATGCGGTCATGCCAGGAAGGCAAAAAGAGTGATTTGGCATGACTGCGGCTGGAAAAGGCAACGTAAAAAGGGGAACCGAGCGAAATATGTTGCTTTTAAAGCTGGCAAGAAGTTAAAAAGGCAACGCAAATCAGAGAATTGCCTAGAATTAGTTGCCAGTTGCCTTTCCATCGCAACGTAAGCGGAAAAGTAAAGCGTTAAAACTCCAGCCTGCTATAGTTTCAAACTATGGCAAACTGCTCTTTTTATATATTTTACAGTTGAGGTGTTTGTACTTATAATGAAATCAGTTAATTAACTAGACTATAAGAAATGGAGAAGATAATATGAGTACATTAAAGACACCTTTTCGTTATGATTTTGTAGGAAGTTTTTTAAGACCACAGGCGCTGAAAGAAGCGAAAGCAGTTTATCAGGATGGTAAGATAAGCAAAGAAGAATTTGATAAAGTAGTGAATGAAGAAATAAATAAAGTCGTTGCCAAACAGAAAGAATTAGGATTTCATGTTATTACAGATGGGGAATTCCGGAGAACGTTCTGGCATCTTGATTTCATGTGGGGCTTTGAAGGCGTTGCCCATGAAAATACCGGTAACGGCGTGAAGTTTGATGCAGAACTCGCAGTGCTTGACGACACGTATCTGGTTGGAAAAATAAAGCCAAAAGCACATCCTTTTGTAGAATATTTTAAATATTTAAAACAATTTGAGGATGAAAATACGGTTGCAAAATATACGATTCCGGCTCCCGCACAGATGTTTCAGCAGCTCATTGTACCGGCAAATTATGAATCAACTAGAAAATTTTATGCAACCGATGAGGAACTGATCCAGGATATCGGAACCGCCTATCAGAATGTGATTAAACAGTTTTATGATGCGGGATGCCGCAATCTTCAGCTCGATGACTGTACCTGGGGAGCAATTGTTGGAGATGCCGCAAAACTCAGATATAAATCGCTGGGAATCGATCTTGACGAAGTAAAATCAAAATTACTTGCTGTCAATAACCTTGCTCTTGAGGGAAAACCGGAAGATATGGTGATTACATCACATATTTGTAGAGGAAATTATCATTCTACATTTTTTGCAAGTGGCGCGTATGATTCTGTCGCAGATTACGTATTTGCCAAGGAAAATGTGGATGCACTTTTCCTGGAATATGACGATGAGAGATCCGGAGGATTTGCTCCGCTTGCGAAAGTTTCCGGAGATAAGAAAATTGTGCTGGGACTTATTACGACAAAATCGCCGGTATTAGAAGATAAAAAAGCGGTGATCGAAAGAATCCATGAGGCAGCCAAATATGTTCCGCTTGACCGCTTATGTTTAAGCCCACAGTGTGGATTTGCTTCCTGTGAAATAGGAAACAAACTTACGGAAGACGAGCAGTGGGAAAAATTGAAACTGGTAAAAGAAATCGCCGAAGAAGTTTGGGGATAAATAATAAAACACACACCGATTTCCGAGAGGAGATTGGTGTGTGTTTGAATGTGCTAGTTAGTTTCTAAAAGCCAATCGATGATATTTTGTGATTCAATGCCATCAAAGGAATTTTCTAGGCCGGGATCCAAAGATAATATTATTTTTCTGTAATTGTCACGTACTTTTTGAAGAGGTGCCAATTCCCTTTTTCGCACATCTTCATTTAACATAGATTCGGTAACTTGAATATATAATTTTTCATCTGCTTTTGTGGCAATGAAATCAATTTCCAGCTTGTCTATTTTACCAATGGCAACATCGTATCCACGTCGCTTTAATTCAAGAAAAATTACATTTTCCAAGATATGTCCACTGTCTCTGTTGCGGTAACCTAAAAGGTAATTACGTAATCCGATATCTACAATATAATATTTACCAAGAGTACGTAATAATTCTTTTCCTTTTATGTCAAAACGTTTTATGTCATAGAAAAAATAACTTTCTATAAGAGCATTGATATAGGCCTGAACAGTATGGACACTCGGCTTGCCGCGTCTTTTTGTTTCCTCTAGCAACCCTTCATTGGTAAGGATATTGCCGATAGAAGTAGCAGAAATATTACTGCCTATATTATCAGCGAGGAATAGGACGATTTTACGAAGTAGAAGGGAATCCGTAAGTTGTCTTTGCCCTCTTCGCTTTTCTCGTTCTAATATATCACGGATTACTACGGTTGAGTAAATTCCATCTAAAAGAGCCAGTGCCTTTTCTTGGTCTAATCCTATATCTGAAATTCCAGGCATTCCTCCAAATTGCAGATAGGATTGGAAGACTTGTCTGGTATCACAGGGATTGTCGAATTTATCAAATAACAATATTGTTTTCCTGCCTAAAAAATTTTCAGATTCTTTTATGGAAAAACCATGAAAATCTAAAAACTCTTTAAAGGAAAGTGGGAGCATTTTTATCTCCACACATCGACCAGAAAGATAGGTGGAGTACTCGGAAGACAAAAGGTATGCATTGGAACCTGTAATATAAATATCACAGTTAAGATCCACGCGAAATGCGTTGATTGCATCTTCCCAAGTGGGAATTCGTTGTAATTCATCAAAGAACAGGTACATTTTCTTTCCCACTGCTTTATGAGTTTGAACATAGTTATATACTTCTTCAGATGACATTTTTCTAAAATCAAAGGATTCAAAATTCATTTCTAAAATCTGATCTTCTTGTATACCGGTTTCTATTAAATGTGAAATCATCAGTTTTAAGAGACTGGATTTACCACAACGCCGAATACCAGTGATGACTTTGACTGGCTCGGTGTCTTGAAAGCCGATTAATTTATTTAGATAAGTGTCTCTTCTTTTTAAATTGGTTGATTTAAGCATATCTATCACCTCACTAACAAAATCATAGCATAAAAATAAAAAAAAATCAAGTTTATGCCATTGATAGCACAAACTTTTGAAAAAAATATAATTTATGCTATCGGAACAAGAAAATACGCAAGAAATTCCCAAGAAATACATATTTGCCATACCAGGCACAGCACCATCAAAATGAGACCACCCCATGTTTGGACAGGGTTGTCTTTTTGTAAACCTTTATAAAATACAAAAAAGAATATCAATGCAAGTAAAACTCTCATGATGTTATTGTTTCCTTTCGAGGTCTGTTAAATACGTCGCTATTTTGCAAAATTAATTTCCTGAATTTCATTATTTATTTTAATCGTTTTATGTAAAGAATCATATAGGATAACCAATCCAAATATGCTATCTCCGGGATACAGATAGTATATGTATGTAAAAGTCCCGGATTTAAAATCCTCTGTTTGCTCATAGGGGATAGGAAAAGCATTATTTACAAGGTTCTCGTTCAGGTTGGAATAAGCGTCTATTTCCTTTTCTGAATAATTCAATTCAGGATTGACTTCATGCGTTTTCTTGTATTGTTCCATTTGTTTCGCCTGATATATTTTATTCAAATCAATGTTATGAAACTGAATGGTATCTTTTGTTACCGTGATGGAAGCATTGGGATATTGTTCAAAGTCCACAACCGGATAAGTTCCCTCAGTAATGGTTCCGTCTTTGATATAAATGAGTTTAAAAGCAAACCCTAGTATAAAGAGTGCAAGAATAATAATTATAGCAAGTTTGTATTTTTTCATTGATTGCTTTTTACCTTTCTGTATGATTTCAAATAAGTTTCATCCAATATTTTACAATAAAGAAGCAGCCTTGTCAAGGGAAAGCAAAAAAATTGACACAAATTGACAAAGATAGACACGTATGCTATACTGAACAAAAAAATAGGGGAGGACGTTATGTATAAGATTGTTATTTGTGACGATGATAAAAATTTTATTT
>ERZ808252.978-NODE-978-length-23476-cov-8.528884_pt1 | contig 23476 bp, 16 predicted proteins | sample MGYA00521242_ERZ808252 | MGnify/ENA primary metagenome ERZ808252 (study PRJEB31516, sample SAMN03275581) | gut metagenome | biome: mammalia-associated habitat; material: feces | host: Papio cynocephalus | place: Kenya | collected 2012-08-07 ...
CTTTTTTCTGTAAGCATTGCATCGTGAGGAATATCAATTCTAACAGACGCCCCTCCTTCTCTGGAAAACTTCCAGTCCCGGCATAAATCAAGGTTCATAACAACACCCTCAGTCAAAATACATTCGTTTTTTTATGAACATCTGTTGATTATTTCTTGCAGATATCATATAATATTCATAAAAACCGCACAATCAGCAGAATTTCCGCTATTGTTTTTTTGCGAACAAGCAGCCATCAAACTGTTCACTATTTTTAAATTTTGTAAAATATCATCAAATTTCAGAGGTAATAATTATGGAAAAAGCACATATGGATCGACGCACAAAATATTCTCTCCGTGCAATACAAAATGCGCTTCTTGACATTCTGGAGAAAAAGGATTTTGGCAGTATTTCCGTCACGGAGGTATGTGAAAAGGCCGATGTGAACCGGGGCACATTTTACAAATACTATCGGGATATTGATGATCTTTACGATACCATTGAAGATAAGTTTGTAGACGATCTGCGTGCGCTGCTCCAAACCACCGACGGCAAAGGAGACCACGATTTCTTTTACAAGGTAACTGCCATGCTTCAAACCAACCGTGCCTTTGTCAAACCCCGGTATCATGGTCAGGGCTCCGCCCGGCTGCTGAACAAGCTTCTGGGAATGGTTCTCCCGGGAACACTGGAGCAGATCCTCTCCCGCAGGCCAGATCTGGATCAGGAAGAAGCGCGATACTTGAACGAGTTCATCATCGGCGGCTGCGCCCGGATATATGAGGTATGGATCAACGAAGAAATGATACTTCCAGCTGGGAAAATGCAGCAATACATCAGCCGATTTGTGAATGCCTCCCTTGGTATTCAATAAAAAAGCAGCAAGGCTCCGGAATCTTAACGATTTCGGAGCCTTGCTTTTCTCTTGTTTTATTTGAATTTTCTGGCTGTGATCACATATACACCGAAGGGAGCTGCCTCCAGCATTACCCGACCGTCATGAATCGGAATCTCAGTTTGCTTTGGCAGGACACGGTAAACCGGGTCTCCTGTGTATGTAAGCTCGTTTTTTGCTGCCGTATCGTCTGATTGCAGGCAGAGCAATTCCGCCCCTGCATCTGCGTTTGAAACCTTGAAGCTTACCCTTTGGACACTTTCGGTGCCGTTGACAAGCTTGATATAGACCGCAGCATCATCCTGTGTTGCACTGGCATAGATCCGGGGAGGAAGTGTCCCTTCCATGTCCATTCCGCTGTTTCCTGTGTGATTCGCAAACATTTGCTGCACAAAATAGTTTGTTGTTTTCATTACTGCTTTGGGATTAAACACGATCAGATTGTGAGGCCATTGTGCAGCTTCCGCCAGATTAAAGAGGGGCGCATAGGAGGTCATTTCCACCACATCGCAGTTGCGCTCCGCTCCGGTCAGAAATGCTGCCTCAGAAAGAGCAGTCAGATAGCGGTTGGAATTGGCATCATCCGTCATTTTTCCTGCCATCAGACCGTTTGCGGCATACTCACCAAAATAAACCTTTGCGCTTCCACGGGGATATGCGTCAAACTTTTTACTGGCTTTAAAGAACCAATCTGGCTCATGGTAGCTGTGCTCATCAATTAGGAACGGATAATCCGCCTTTGCCGCGTGCTTCCAGAAGGGCTTGATGGCAAAGTCAAAGGGCAGCACACCGGCACACATAACACACAGAATATCGGGATGCTTCTCCGTAATGGCCTTGCGGATAATCTCGAATTTGCGGATATAATCCTTACCCATATTCTCGTTGCCGATGCCGATGCGGTCCAGCGCAAAGGGTGCGGGATGTCCCATATCCGCCCGTATCTTCGCCCACCTGCTCTTTTTCGGGTCTCCGGAAGCAAATTCAATCAGGTCCAGATAATTCTTCACCACATACTCGCTAAATTCCTTGCTGCCGGTTTTGATTCGGCTCATGGAGCGCATCTGGCAGTTGATGCCCGCAAACAGTGTGGGCAGAGGCTTTGCTCCCAGATCCTCACACATACAGAAATATTCGTAAAAACCAATCTGGTAGGATTGGCAGTAGCCGCCATCGGACACCCGTTCTGCCCACAGGGAGTATTTGGCCTTTCTCTCCCACAGCGGACCGACGGTGTCCTTCCAGTCATACTCGTTTCCACGCTGCTTTCCTTCCACGATACAGCCTCCGGGGAAGCGTACAAAGGCAGGCTTCAGCTCCTTCAGTGTTTCCATCAGGTCACGGCGCAGCTTTCCGTGCTTCCATTTGGGATCGTCCTTATTCCAGTAGTCGGCATCATAAAGCTCCACACAATCCAGGTCCAGCTGACCGCTTCCATCAAAGGAGATCACCAACTTGCCGTAGCCTTCCCGGACTCCGTTAAGCAGCGCTTCGCAGCACTGCCACCCATTCCTCTCTGCCGAAACCGAAGAGCATTCCGTCAGCGGCGTATTTTGACTGTCCGCTACATATACGTTTATATTACCGGAATAGCTATTTTTTCTAATCCAGCACTTAAACTGATAGGCTTTCCCAGTAGCAATGTACATAGCGCACTTATCCTTATTTGCACCACCGCCGTTGTAGCCCAGATTTTCCAGCTTCGCTCCGGTGCCGACAGTCAAACGGGCATATTTGCTGTTTGTGCCAAGGACATTCTCAGTCCCGCTTTCCATTTTACCTGCAGAAATGTGCCAGTACCGCAGAGGATCTTCCACGCTTGCCTTCTTTTTGGCATTGAAATATACACCGTCAAAGCTGTAATTATTTACCAGATTTGCATTTAGGCCGCCATCACAGGCATAGTTGATATCTTCCAGGAAAATGCCGTAAAGCTCCGGGCTGACTTTCTTTCCATTTGATTTCACGTTTAGATCAATCATGTATATTTCTCCTTTTGCCGGACCAAATTTGTTCTTCGCAGCGTGTTTATAATCAAATGCTGGTGATTACCTAAAAATATCATATAATATTTAGGGAAAAGAAACAATCAGCAAGGAAACGCACGATTGTATCTTTGTGAACAAATCACCCGAGGATGTTCATTATTCTAAAATTTTGTTAAAATTATCAGTTTCCGGAGGAAATAATTAGGCAAAACGCCTATCGCCCGACACTCCGGCAAGACGTCTCCCAATCTCTTGACTGTGCGTATAAGTTGGCTGTAACAGAAAGCGGGGATGAGAACATCGCCCCAATGCCCCATGCGGAAGATTTCCACTTGGGGGCGTAAACGACATCATAAGTTTTTACAGATTCAGAAAATCCTTCCAGTGCTTCACCCCAAAGAATTCAGCCAGTTCCACCATCTGGTTGTGGCGGATGGTATTCACTTTGGACAGGTGGACGGTCAGCAATAGATCTACGCCGCCTTTTCCACGGTTTTGATGAGGCCGAAGGTCTCATCCATGGCCTTACCCGCGCCGTAGATAGGAAACCATAGAACTTACACTTCGAGAGAAATACCGGAGCACCTTGAATCGGAAATCTCGCAGTCCTCAATTATCCAGCCCTTTGACCAGTGAGGACCGACCATGCCACCTTGATATGCCGTAGGAGGAGCCCATTGGGTTGCCGCTTGTTTGATGGTAAAGCCAGAGAGGGTGATATAGGAGATGCCCTCTTTGGATGGCAGGAAGCAGTTTTTGCGTACATTGATCTCCACGTTTTCCTCATTGGGATTTAAGCCCAAAAAATTGGCGTAGATCAGGGTATCCCCTTCATCCTGCTCGGTATACCACTTATGCCGGGAGAAGTCCCCCTCCCAGGACAAAGAAAATACCTCTGCCTTTTGGACGTCCTCCAGCCTAAGCACCTCGTACATGGCGCGTCCGTTCAGGTACACCTCGCCCATATGCACGGGATCTGGTGCAAAGTACCAGTCGCCGGAAACGACTGTGGTATAGGGATTGTAGTCTCCGAAGAGGCCGTTTCCGATTCTGGCGACCCACACATCCCCCTTATAGTTTTCCCAGTTTTTCACAGGCTCCGCGCCGCTGATCACGGCCTTGCCCATTTCTTCGGAACGGTAGACAATTCTGTTTTCTTCCGTTCCGGCATTGCGCGGATCGACCCACTCCCGGTAGATTCCGGGTGCAACAATGACTTCGTCACCAGCTCTGGCGACCTTTGCCGCTTCGACAATGGTCATGAACGGCCGCTGACGGGTACCTGAACCGCTTCTTACCGTCGTAGCGGACACATAGATTTTCATGCCGGTATGCTCCTTTCAGTGCCAGTATGCCGCACGTTCTTACTCCCATCGCACCAGACTGGCATGTACATTCATTCAGCTTATTCTACCTATTTGGCGCTTGCGGAATATATAAAATATGTTTTGTTTTTATCACATATCTTTGCTGATATAAATTCTTGCCATCCGCATGATGCAGACAAGTGTTTTGCATGCCGCAATGATAACGCAGCCCTGCATATTTCAGCAGGACTGGTTTTTGCTGCGTGCAATGTAATCAGCGTCATGGCTACCGCATGAAAAGTGGTAAAGCTGTAGTAAAATGTGCTCTATCAAAACGAAATTATCAAAAATTATCAAAAAATGAAGCACTCTTTGCCTCTCCGTATTTGTGCCCGGTAGGATGACCGCAACGCGGTACTCAAAATCGAGCAATCCTCCGCGACAAGCAGAAGCTTGCACGCCGACGTGCCAAGATCAATGCCAATATAAAGCATTTTAATCTCCCGATTCTTATTCCAGCGTCAGCATCACAACGTCATTCGTCTGGATGGAGAGGCAAATCGTTGTATTGCCGTTTCCCACGGTGAACGGCTGTGGCTCGGACACAAGCCTGGTTTTCTCCTTGATCATCATCACCTGTGCGGGCGTAAGCAAATCGGGCTTCCCCAGCTTCAGCCACTCGGCCTTGGGATTGCAATGGCTGTCATCGATGACCTGCTTTGTTACAGAACTGGCAGACCTATTGATCGTGATCTCCAATTCGGTGGTGTCGTGCTTCGCATAGTCGAAGTCCTGCGCATACAGGAGGATTTGTGTTTTCCCCCCGTCCACAAACACAGAATATTCCACATCGTCGTTCGTGACCGGCAAATCCAGCCGATTGGGATACAGCTGGCTCAGCAGCTTGAAGCCCCAGAAGTTTGGCTTGGGAATGCCGTCGTTATTTACAATGCCGTAGCTTCCGTGGAAGGGCTTGCCCAGAATGAAAAGCTCCTCAAACACGTCCGAGCAGCACCAGAACATATACGCGTCCATGATGCCCTTCAGATCCATTGCACTTTTCACGAGGAACGCGGCAGAGTATTTTTCATCGTGAACCGGAGCACTGTATACGGCCATGGAGTTCCATTCAGTCATAAACAGTGGCTTGTCTCCGGCTTCGTGTCTGGCCTTCTCATCCAGCTTGCGGAGTATCCCCTTCGTCCACGTCTTGTATATCTCCGGCTTAAAGAAATACTCCGTCAGGGTATCACCCAGATCTACGCCGTTTTTGGCGTTGTCATGGGTGGTCTTCATCATCTTAAAGGCGTCCTTTACGCCAAAGGAATTGCCGAAGCCATCGCCGGGGTAGTGGTGCGTTGTCAGAAAATCATATGGAATGTGGTTTTTCTCGCAGTATGTTTTGAAATCACCTACCCACCGGCAGGCGCTGGTGGAAGGGCCGCCTACCCGCAAAGCCGGATCAACATTTTTTACTGTTGTCACCGTCGCTGCATACAAGGCAAAATAATCCTGCTGCTTTCCGTGGAAGAAGATTGGAAGATCCGGCTCGTTCCACACTTCAAAATACCAGCTTTCCACTTCCTCTTTTCCGTATCGGTTTAACAGGAAACGGATGAATTTTTCAACCAGATCACACCAGCGCGCCATGTGCTTCGGCATATCGATGTGATTCCGATAACGGAGGCCGACTTTTTTCCCTTTCGCAATGGCGCTGGGCATAAAGGACAGCTCCACAAAGGGTTTCATGCCGCACTTCAATACGTTGTCAAATACGTTGGCAATTTGTCGGAAGCTCAGTTCCCGAACCTTTCCTGCCCAGGGCATGGCGGCAAAGTTAAAGTAGTCCGTCAGCCGCTGGATCACCAACAAGTCATCGTCAAAAATTCCATGGAAACGAATGTAGCGAATTCCCAGTTCGTCATGCGCCAGCTTAACGTGCTCGCAGACGTCGGTGCGGAGCATCTGGCAGGCATGGTCGTTGCCGATGCCGAACTGCCAGGAAAAATCGGTGGGAATGGTTTTTGCATTTCGATCAATCTGTATTTTCATGTGAACTCCTCTTTTTCAGCATACCAAACAAATGGTGAAGCAGCTTCCCGTCATTGGCATATCCGCAGATTTCCTCAATCATCCGATCTGTTACTACGTCTCCAGCCATGGTTTGCAGATGGTCGAGCGTGTCGTACAGGACAAAGGTGTTGCCTCCCAGCACAGGCGTTTCTGTCATCAGCCGATATATTTTCCTTCCGCCGGGATAGTGTTGAAGATCTCGCAGAAGGCAGTCCGGGGAATATTGCTGCGGCAATGGTGCCGATTTCACCTTCCGTGCAAATACCGCCATGTAGGGTTTTCCGCCCAACGGAACTTCACAAACACCGCTGAAAGTACCATCCAGTATGGTGCGCTTCATGTTCCATGTGTCGATGATCTCTACCTGATAACCATGGCGGCTGGGCAGCACAATATCCTGCGCTCTGCTCTGTGTATTTCCAAAATACCATGCAAAGACGGAGTCCTCCTCCGCGCCTTCCGGGTACTGATCGCTGCTTCCGATGCATGTAAACCGCGGATTCCCGTAATCCTCCATGAGTTCTTTCAGAAACTGTATACGGAACTGGCTCTGCCCGTGGAGTTTGCCGCCTTTTGCCCACCACAGAACATTGCCGGGGTCAAGGAAGGTCTCTCCGTGCCCGGCAAAGCCGCCGCGCACGGCTGCTTCCCAGAATCGGCGCACCAGATCTTCCGGCGTACAGTTGCCGAACATAGCCTTGACATCACCTTCATAACCGATCTCATCCCACACGACCGGCTTCCCGTATTTCTTTTGAAAATCCCCAGTCAGTTCTGTGGACATATATACGCCGGTACGCTGCAAGGAGCAGTGCGTCAGACAGGGATTACGGTGATTGAAAAAGCGGAAGCATTGATGGATACCCAGCATATGCCCATATGGATCGCTCTCCTGGATGCAGCGTAGAATGTGCTCCCAGCCGCTTTTCTTTGCCTTGTAACCGATGCGGAACAGATCGTATTCATTGGCTGCGCTCCACCAGACATTGGAGAACGCCCCTAACCGGGCAGTTACATAACGAATATACCGTTCGTCCTGCGCCCGGCTCATGCGGGAAAAGCCCCAGTTATCCGCGTCATAGGGATGAAACAGAATAATATCTGCCTGGATGTTCGATTCCCGCAGTCGGGTAACGGTTTCATCCAACCGCTGAAACAGCTTTACATTGGGCGTATCATAGTCGAAAGATCCCGGGGTACCTTCAAACGGATAAAGCTCCGGCTGTTCCTCGTTGTACAGATACCACTTGGGGAAAACGCACATCCGAATCTTATTGAAATATCCTTTTTTCAGTTCGGACAGGGTATCCTTGCGGACAGAATCCGGCTGATAGATCCACGCATAGCAAGTCGTGCCAACGCTATAATGGCGGGTTCCGTCGGCGTGTTTCAGATACAATCCATCCGGCATTACTTTGCCGTGGCCATCCGCACTAGTGCACTGGAAAGAACCGATTACCCCATGCAGTACAGGCAGCGGACTGACGGTTTCATAGGTATAAATGCCCTCCTGCTCCGGCATAAAACGGATAAGAAACCTGTCATCGCCGTCATAGAAGCCCCATACCGTAATTTTTGTTCCATCCGGCGCGGTAAAATGCGCTTTCAAAGGGGTATCAAAGGGCTTTTTTGCTCTGGCGTGGAGACAAAGTTCATGGATGCCGTACTGCTTCACATGTGCCATGGTGATTCCTCCGTGAATGATTACAGTTCCTCTAAGTTGGTTTTAATGACGCATTTCGTATACATGCCTGACGGCCCGCATTTTCCCTTTTCCGGTAAAGCCGTGGGGCTCATGTTCCAGTCTGACGAACTGCGCATGGGGATAGCATTCGGCCGCGCGCCGCCCGTATGAGATGTCAATGGCGCTATCGGCGTCTCTGTGTACAATCAGCACAGGCCTATCAAATTCCCGGATGTCCTCGTAGACATGAATCGACATTGTATCTGTGATAAAACGTCGGGAAAGCCGTTTTCCGGACACCGCAAAGGTCTCTGGCAGCTCCCCAGCGTCCGCTCCGGCGGAGGCTCCCGACCATGTCATTCCGGGCCAGCTCTCCGGTCGGCCCGTTTTGGCAAACTCTCTGGCAAACTCCGGGATCGGAAACGCGGGGTAATACAGCACCACGCCCCTGATGTTCGCGCTGGTTTCGTTTGCCGCCAGTGCGGTGACCAGCCCGCCCATACTTTCTCCAAACAGGAACACGTTGTCCTTATCGACAAATTCCAGCTTAACCACGCTTTCAATTACATCAAGCAGTTCCTCCTTTTCCGTCAGCGGGGTCATTTCCATCATGCTGCCTCCGCTCTTGGAATGTGGCCCGCCTCCGTAAAAGTCAAAGCAATAGCAGGCAATCCCGCTCTGCGCCAACGTGCGTCCCACCAGTGTCTCCGTAGTATGGTAATTCGCGGTATATCCGTGGGCACAGATTACAAGCGGAACCTTTTCTTTCGCTTGAGGAACGAGCAGTTTCCCCCACAAGTTCTTGTTCCCGCTTTGTACGGCAAGCCTTTGGGCTTTCACTCTGTATTTCTCCTGCGAGAGCGTCTGCTTTCGCCCGCTATACTTTAGCGACAGCGCCGCCGCTACGCCGCCCAATGCCGCTGCCGTTCCCGCTCCAAGCAAGACCCATTGCAGCATCCTGTCAGCCCCTTTCCTTACAATTCCGCTCCGTTGGTTTCGATAATGTGTTTATACTCCCACGTGGAGTCCTTTATGGTTCGTTTCCCGGTCTGGAAATCCACATACACAAGGCCGAACCGGGGATCGTAGCCCTCCGCCCACTCGAAATTATCCATAACAGACCAGTGCTGGTAGCCGAGCAGGGGGATTCCCTCATTGGCTGCCCGCTTGAGCTGGCCTAAGTACCGCTTCATAAAATCGGTGCGCTTGGGGTCATGGACTTTTCCGTCCAGACTGACCATATCGTTGGCGGCAAGGCCGTTTTCCGTAATCATAATGGGAATCTTGTACTTTTCGTAGACAAAGCGCACATTCCAGTACATACACCGTTCGTCAATGACCCACCCCAGAGAGTTTTTGGGCGTGCCGGGAGCGGGGCGCTGATTGCTGCCCCAGTTGGCATAGTTATAGGAGGTATAGATATTCAGGCCGACAAAATCTAAAGGCTGGGCGATTTCCGCCATATCTTTTTGGCTGGAAGAATAAATACCGTAAGCCCGCACCGGTTTTCCTGCCAGAATGGGGTCCATCCACCAACGGTTACCCATCAGACCATTGCCTTCCTCCATGCTGAGCTTTCTTGCCTTTTCGATCTCAGCCGAAGTTTCGTTCTCCGGAACCCAAGCGCCAGTAGAAAATGCAATACCAACTTTCACTGGCTGCTTTGCATACTGCCGGATGGCTTTGACGGACGCGGCATGGGAGAGCATACAGTTCCGGGTCAGACTGGAAAGTGCCAGATAATCGTGCTTGAAGGGAGCATGGGCACCTTGCATATAGCCGTTCATGATGAAGCACCCCGGCTCGTTGAGGGTCATCCACCATTTGACACGGTCGGACAGCGCTTCCACCACTACTCTGGTATACTCCCGGAACAGCGGAACGACGCTTTCCGAGAGCCAGCCACCCTTTTTGTATACCCACATAGGCAGATCCCAATGGAAAATCGTCACCAGCGGCTCAATGCCGTTTGCCAACAGCTCGTCCACCAGATTGGAATAGAACTTCAATCCCTCCGGATTTACCTTGCCCTCCTCGGGAATCACTCGGGACCAACTGATGGAAAAGCGGTAGGATTTGAGCCCCATTTCCTTCATCAGGGCCACATCCTCTTTCCACCGATGATAGTGGTCACAGGCGGTGTGGCAGTCTTCTCCGCGCTTGACCTGCTTTTTTGTAGCCATGTCCCAGATACTAGGGGTTCTGCCGCCCTCGTTCCAGCCACCCTCAATTTGAGCTGACGCTGCCGCTGCGCCCCAGAGAAAGTCCTTGGAAAAACCGTTATTGTTCATCGTAATACTCCTTTGCAAAAGAGATTTCTTTCAAATCAATTTCTCCCGCGCCGCAATACTTCAGATACAGGGGGTATGTTCCGTCGGGAAACTCAATTTCCGAAAAAGCGGTCTGCCAGGTTGTGGCGGGATTCAGCGCGATTTTTCCCAAAACAGCCCCATTTGTCCGAACCTCTATACAACCACGCCCTGTCCCACGGTATGTGACTTTCACACCGCATACCTGATGAAATTCCAGATACTTAAATCCAATCTCCGTTCCGTGCGCCATATCCGCAACGCAGAGCTCTCCGCCTTTTTCAGTAATTCGCGGCTGAGTCTGCGGCTTTCCCAATCCCAGCTTCATTTTCTTTCCGGTGGTCAGGTTGCAGCAGATTGCAGCCGGGAATGTGCCTGCTGCGGGAATGGAAGTGCCGCTGAGCCCCTGTGTTGTGATTTCCACCTGGGGGATGCTCCCGTCAGGTAAAATGGTAATGGGTTCGGCGCAGGCCTGCCGGGAGTAGTCCGTATTATTGGTGCAGCGGTGGTAGAACACATACCACTTCCCGTTGATCTGTTCAATTCCGCCATGGATGGTTCCGGCGGGGGCTTTGGGTGTCTTGTTGCCCTGATAGCCCAAATCGCTATTGGAAATAATCACGCCGCGATAAGTAAAGTCCCTGTCTGGGCAGCGGCTTGTAGCGTAGGCCAGTTCGTTGTTCTCCCCGGAGGAATAGATCAGATAATAGGTATCCCCGATTTTGCGGATGGAAGGTGCTTCGTAAAAGGCATGATGGTAAAGCGCGTTGTCCTTCGGTGCGGTAGTTTTGCTGTCCAGAACCGCCTTGGGCTCCCTTTTAACAGTGATCATATCTTCTTCCAGTTCTACCACAGCACAGGACAAGATGCTCGGCTTTGTGTCCTTGATTTCCGCAATGCTTCTGCCGAACAGCTTGCTCTGAACAAGATTGTAAACCGGCGCAAACAGTTTATTTCGGAAATCCCGTGCCAGTCCCCAACCGTAGTACAGCCAGATGCGGCCATCATCATTCAATGCAGCAGGGTCGTTGGTCAGGTATTTGAGTACCGGCGTTCCATCCGGGTATTGAATATCACCCAGGTATTCAAAAGGGCCGCCGGGATTATCAGATACAGCTGCGGACATGGGACCAAAATTTTTGGTGTTGGGCCCCATGGCACAATAGTACAGATAATACCGTCCATCATTTCCCTGCACACAATCAGGCGCATAATAGTCAACCAATTTCCCGGGCTTTGAGCGGGGATCCTGATCTTTACGGTAGGCTACTCCATGGCATTCCCAGGTTGAAAGGTCGTTCACAGGCGCAGACCAGACCGTATAATCCTGCACGCAGAAGCGGTCTGACTGTGCCTTATCGTGAGAACCATACAGATACACACGATCACCGAACACATGCGGTTCACCGTCAGGAATATATTCGGTCAGAGGTAAAAAGGGATTCGGCATGGTTATGTCTCCTTACTGTTGATCCTGATGTTCAGCAAATCCAGATGACCAATTCCTTCGTAGCGGAAAAAGAGCGCAGGGGGAGTGCAGACTGCGTTAAGCCTTGCTGTAGCCTGATATGAGGCAAAACTGATTGGAATTTCCGCAATGGGCATGCCGTTTTCCTCTGTCGAAATCAGCAGTTTTCCATGGGCAAGCCCTCTGAGTGTGACTGTGACCGATTCCGCACCTGACAAATCGAAATAGCGGTAGCCGATGACAGTGCCGTTGCGGATATTGGCTACATGTTGGTTAGGGTTATTCTCCCGGTCTGTTCCGTCCTGGGTGATATAAGGGTAGGAAAACCGGTTGGTTTGCGTTGTCTTGACAGCACCCTGTTTCCCGTAAAGTACACAAGCGATTCCGGCCTCGTAGGTCACATCCATCGGCAGCGGCTTTCCGTATAAGCCCTGACTTGTCATTTCCGCAGGGAAGAACCGTCCGTTTTCAAAGTTCAGCCGCTCCGCCACGCCTTGTCTGGAGCACTCATGGCAGTTCGTCTGCCGATGCCCGAACACATAGTAGTTTTCGCCTACTTTTTCGACACTTCCGTGGTTGTTGCCCCAAAAATAAGTTGGGCGCTGGCCCGGAGCCAGAACATTGCCGTTGGAGTGGAGGGTTCCGCCAAAACAGAATTCCTTATTTGGATAATCGCTGACTGCCCATGCCAGTTCGTGGCTCAGAAAAGAGGAATAAATGGCATAGTATTTGCCATCGAACTTTCGCATTGAGCTGGCTTCATAGAATTCGTGCCCCTCAAAGCCGGTACCCACCGCATTGTCTTTTCCGGGCAGCAGGAACACCGGTTCCGTTTTGATGGTCAACATATCCTCGCCCAGCTCCGCTACCTGACTCCCTGCGGCGGCAATGGTCACATTGTTCTTTTTCGCAATGGTCTGAAACCAGGGATCCGTTGGACAAAAGCCGGTATACAGCCAGATTTTTCCGTCATCATCGGCAAGCACGCCGGGGTCAAAACGCAGAAGCTCTCCCGGTCTGCCTCCGTACCGGGTGCCGTCAGAATATCGCACTTCTCCATAAAAGGAATACGGTCCTTCAGGCGTTGAGGCGACAGCCACGCCGATGCGGTTGTCAAAATCCGTGCCATAGTACATATAGAATCTACCATCCGGTCCTTTGGTTACATCCGGGGCCCACATATGGCTGTCTTTTCCTTTACAGTGGGGATCCTGCTCCCGGCGGTAGATGATGCCGTAACAATGCCAGTCGCTTAAATCTTCCACCGGGGCAGACCACAGCACATAATCATTCTCGCAGTAAACCTTGCCGCCAAAGCGGTCATGGCTGCCGAACAGATATAGCCTGTCCCCGAACACATGGGGTTCCCCATCCGGGACATATTCCCAGGAGGGAAGATAGGGGTTGGTTACAACGTGTTTCATTAAGGCAGTTCTCCCAATTCACAGAAATGATTCACAAGTTTTACTTTTGAAAACCAGCTCCAGCACCCGTCCGGCAGATACATTCAGATCCTCCCGGTTCAGTCTGCCTGCTTTCAAATCCGCTTCCAGCTTCTTTGCCACAGCAGGAGTTCCGGGCATGATAAGGTCATTTCCGGCATTGACGGCTTCGGCATAGGAACACTGTTCCGTAGCGTTCCAGTCGCTCATCACAAGTCCCTCGAAGCCCCACTCCTGCCGCAGTACCCGGGTACAGAGGTCAAAGCTGTTGCACACATATTTCCCGTTGACACGATTGTAGCTGGACATCACTGCCCAGGGCTTTCCCTCGGTGACAGCAATGCGGAAAGCACGGAGGTATATTTCCCGCAGTGCCCGCTGGGACACATTGGCGGAGACGCCCATGCGGTTGTCCTCCTGATTGTTGCAGCAGAAATGCTTCTGGGAGACACCCACACCGCCCATGCTCTGAACGCCCCGGGTAATGGCGGCTGCCATTTTACCGGACACGAGGGGATCTTCCGAGTAGTATTCAAAGTTTCTTCCGCACAGCGGATTGCGGTGGATATTGAGTCCCGGCGCCAGCCAGACGGATACGCCGATCTCCAACATTTCCTTGCCCACAGCATTTCCGATTTGTTCCAGCAATTCCGTATTCCACGTCTGCGCCTGTACCGTCTCGCTGGGCCAGGCGGTCATGTAACGATATCTTGTTACACCTTTCCCCGGCAGATGCTTAATGACCGGCTCCATCTTTTTGAGCCAGCCCCATTTCCAATCCGCAGGCAACCCCTCCGGGTACTGGGGCGTTCCCCATGTGGTTGTGGTCGTAACCGGGATTACGTTGAGTCCGGCGGGGCCGTCTGACAACACAATATTGGGGATTCCTTTTTTCAGCAGCTTGGTACAGGTGCGTCCGGCAGCGCCCATTACATTGTTATAGCACCGGATGGAGTAACCGCCGCCTACCACAAGACGGATTTTATCCCAGTCGGAAATCCGGTTCAGTATCGCCTGCACCTTTGGAGAAAATTCCTGTGCAGTCTTTACCGGGGCACTGTCCCCGATAGGCTGTACAATTTCTATTACACGCGCCGGCTCCACACAGAAACTGCCCGCTTCCTTTTCGTTCAGCATGACCCGGTATTGCCCGGCCTCCAGCACAAAAGCGGAGCGCGCCTCGTCAAAGGATGCGATGTTCTCCAACCGAAAAGGGATAGATAGCGTCTGCCTCTGTCCCGGCGCAAGACGCCTCGTCTTTGCGAATCCAGCCAGCAACCTGACTTCGTGTTCCAGTACGCCTTTCGGCTTGGATACATAGACCTGTAAAACATCCTTTCCGGGGTATTTCCCGGTGTTGGTCACGGAAACGGTCATGCTGTTTTCCGTGCTCTCTCCAACTTCATGTTCAAAGCTGGTGTAGCTGCGTCCATATCCAAAGGGGTATCGGGGCGTGATGGCCTTTTTCTCAAACCAGCGGTAGCCTACATAGATACCCTCGGCGTATTCCTCATTTTCCAGATTTCCGTTTCGGTGGCTGAAAGTATCGGCACAGGGGTAATCTTCATAGTGCTTCGCCCAAGTGTCGGTCAGTTTCCCGCTGGGGCTGACCACACCGGTAAGAATATCCGCCAGAGCATTGCCGCCCTCGGTGCCGCCCTGTCCGAAGAAAATCACCGCATCTATGGGCATCTCGTCCAGAATGCTCAAATCCATAACGCTGCCGCAGTTGAGGATCAAAATCAGCTTTTTGTAGTGCTTCCGCAGCAGCCGCAGACTTTCGGCTTCCACATCGGACAGGAGAAAATCGCCCTTCTCAACTCTGCGATCCTTTCCCTCTCCCGCCTGCCGGGAGAGAACATAAATGGCGGTGTCTGTTTCCTCCGTCAGTTCATCGGGCAAAACTGGCGTACAGGCAGGGTAAGGCATGGGGTGCTCCCCGATATAGCAGAACATCTGCATGGTCTGAAAAGCATTGTACTTTTGAATGTCCGCTTCCAGCGCACTGCGCCATGCAGCGACATCCTGTTCGTATTTTCTTTGAAAACGATCCATCCAGAGGGTGGTAGGAAACAAAAATCCGGCGTTTTTCAGTCCCTCTTCAATGGTGACGCTGTACCGCTCCCGCACATCGCCGCTGCCGCTTCCACCTTTGACGGTCATGCGGATGCCGGGGCCATAAAGGGCGATTTTCTGCGGTTTCAACGGCAGCACGCCGTTGTTTTCCAGCAGCACGATTCCTTCTGCCGCTGCTGTTCTTGCCAACGCCCGGTGTTCCCGCTCACGCTGGGATTCCTCCGGGACAGTTGCTCCAAATGCTTGAAATTTCATGGTATTACTCCTTTTCAAACGGCTCGTTGATATGGTGGACACCGCTGCGCAATTCAAATTCTTTCCCGCTTGGCAGCACCAGCTGACAGGTCGTAGAGGCAGGGACATTTATGGTGACGGAGAAAATTCCATTTTGAATTTCCCAGCGCACCTGTATTTTTCCGTATGGTGTTCCCGTAAATCCCTCTGCCCAGCGTAGCCCGCCTCCGGGCACCGGCTTTACCCGGAAATGCCGGTAGCCGCCCTCTATGGGTTCCAGTCCCAGTACACGGCGGTACAGAAAATCTCCCACCGCGCCATAGGCGTAGTGATTCATGGAGGGGTCGCGCACCTTCCCATCCGGCGTGATGGCGTTCCATTGCTCCCAGAATGTCGTTGCGCCCATTTTGACGCAATACAGCCAGGAGGGGCAGGTGTCCTGCATCAGCACACGGTAGGCTGTATCCACATAACCGTTATCCGCCAGCGCAAACAGAAGATAGGGCGTTCCCGTAAAGCCGGTGCTCAGGTGATAATCCTTTTCCGCGACCAGCCGGTCGAGATTCGCCGCCATGGTTTTCCGATTCTCCCCCTGCTCCATGTCAAAATACAGCGGCAGTACATAACCGGTTTGAAAATCTTTCAGAAGGTTCCCGCTTCCATCGGTCAGAATACTGCGAAATGCCTGACAGATCTTCTCCCGGAGATCGGTGTAAAAAATCACGTCTTGCGTCTCGCCCAAAACAGCTGCAATTTTCGCCATCAGTCCGCAGGAATTGGCAAAATAAGCCGTAGCCACCCATTTTCCCTTTGCCATCCAATCCCGGATATACCCCTCCGGAGCGCACCAGTCGCCGAACTGAAAGAGCCACTTCCAGATATATTTCCGGTCGCCCCAACCGGAGAGAGATGCCCAGAAGCGAACTGCTTTCATGTATTGCTTCATGCAGGGATACTGCCGCCGGAGAAGCTCCAAATTCCCTCTGGCCAGATATTCCGCCCATGGGACAAGGATGCAGCTGTCGCCCCAGCAGGCTGTAGCGACCACCGGGGTGGAGCACCCCTGTATGGGAACCACCGTTGGGATCCCGCCGCCGCGGCTCTGCTCCAGGCGCATATCCTTGAGCCACTTTTCATAAAACCGGCTCAAATTGAAGTTATAGCAGGCGGTAGACGCGAAAACCGCAATGTCGCCCGTCCAGCCCTGCCGTTCATCCCGCTGGGGGCAGTCGGTGGGGATATCCACAAAATTGGAAAGGGCACTCCACCGAATGTTGCTATGCAGCTGGTTTAAACGTGCATTGGAACAGGAAAAGTCTCCGGACTCCTCAAAATCGGAGGAAAGTACCCGAGCTCTTACCACCAGCTTCTCCGGCGCGATCCCAGTCACCGCAATATAGCGAAAGCCCATGTACGTCAGTCTCGGAGAATAGGTTTGCGCCCCCTCTTTGCATATGTAGTGAACCTCCGCCTTCGCTGTGCGCAGTGAGGCGGTGTACAGCCGATCCCCCTCCAGAACTTCCGCGTGGCGGACGAGGATCTGCTGCCCTGCTTTTCCATGGATATCCAGCTCCACAACTCCGGCAAAGTTCTGGCCGAAGTCGTAAATGATCTCTCCGGCACTGTTCAAAAAATGGGAAACAGGACGCAGAATCTCCCGGCAGATAACACGGCTGTTTTCCAATGCCATTTCCAGGTGGAAGGAAAGCCGCACCATGTCCGCACGTTTCCATACCGCTTTCTCCAAATCTACGGTAGCGTCATAGCTTTCTCCGTCATACAGGCAGGCTTTGCGGTAATTGCCCTGAAGCGTGACCTCCCAACTGCTGTCGGTAATGACCCTTTCCGCTGTACCGTCGGCATACTCTATAAACAGCTCCAGCAGCAGTGCCTGCCGGGGTGCTGTGATCTTATTTTTGTTCTCGTAAGTAAACCGTCCTACGGCCCATCCGCCTGCGACAACGGCGATTAGCGTGTTGGAGCCGGCAAGCTGTTCCGTCACGTCATAAAACTGGTATTGCAGATTCTTTTTGTAGCTGGTGAAGCCGGGGGCAAAGTATCTGTCACCTACTTTTTTTCCATTCAGCTTCAACTCATAAATACCGATGGCGGTGGCTGTGATATAAGCCCGCCGGATCGGCTTTTGAATGACAAAACATTTGCGCAAGGTCATGGGAACGGGAGACTGCTTTTTGCCGAAAGTGTAATCCTTATCCGTAATCCACGAAGCTTCCCATGGAAGCTTCAATCGTCCGGTTTGGAAGGAAGCCGCCGCGGCGGCCTCCTGTCCGTGGTTATCCCGTGCCCGGATTTCCAGCGGATATTCCGCAAAGGGCTGCAAGGCAAGACCCTTTAACGGAAATCCGGTCTGATTGCTTCCGCAGTCGAATGTTCGACCGCAAACAGTTACCGTGGCGTCTGCCAAACTGGTTCCGGGAATATCACTTTCCAGCGTGAAAGCAAGTTCCGGCTGTAAATGATCCGTTCGGTTGTCCGCCTTGCCGTCTATCCGAATGTCCCGGATTTCCAGCATGACCAATCACTCCTTACTTTTTCTTCTTGGCTGCTTTCTTTGCCTGTTTTGCCAGATATTTTGCGTTCTCCGTATCAAAGTCCAGCCCCTTCTTCGCACACCGGGCTTTCAAGTCCTCAATTCTGTGTTCCTCATGGATCCGTTCGGCCTCCTCATCTTCCAGCCGCTGCTGCTCCTCTGGGTCAACCCACGCTTCGCCCCGAGCCAGCACCGCCTGCTTTTTCCGATCCAGCAGCTCTGTGTTGATTTCCGGCAGATTCTTTTCCACATTCACAAAGGGCAGCAGGATAACCACCGCAGCCGCCATAATAATATCGAATAGATAGAAGGACATGGTCATGAACTGTGTAACTTCGGTGCTTGGCACTACGCCGACGGCATCCACAAAGCCCAGTTTCAGGATCCCGGATTCAAAGCCGCCGGCAAAAGGCGCATAGATCAGCCACTGGATGGCAGTAATTACCGCGATCCCCATCATACCCTCCAGACGAAGGTGAGACTTGTATTCAATGCTGTCAAAAGCATAGCACATAAGTGTCGCAAAAATGTACGCATTGGGAATCCAGCCCACCTGCCGCAGGAAGCCCGCGATCAACGCAGGGACCAGTTGATCCGGGAACATCCAGCCAAGGATACTTCCAAACAGTGCAATGGCGTATCCGGCGACTGTCAGATTTTTGATGCCGAATTTTTTTGCCATGGGATAGATGACGAATGCGCCGATGCCGGTCATGGAGCCGGTAATTACCGTATAAATGGTGTACATCAGTGGGTTTTCCGCACCGCCCAGCAGAAACTTGATGTAAAAATACTGCACATTGCCGCCCTTAAAATTATCCACAATGCCACCGATCGTGGTAAGGATCAGCAAAATCACATAGTATTTGTTGGTAAAGAGGGCTTTCATCTGCTGCTTCAGAGGAACGTTTTCCTCACCAGGTTTGCTCTGCTCCAGTGTCACATCCTCGGTGATGCGCTCACGGGTATAGAAGTATTCCAGAAGCAGAAGCGGAATGGCAATGACCGACAAAATAAGCATCAGCTTTGGATAACCGGTAATATCCTTTTCCAGCCACATGGGAAGTGCCACCATGTTCAGAAGCATACCGATAATAATACCGGAGATCAGTGTCCAGGACATTTTCCGGATATACTGAACAAACGCCTTTTCCTTGGGGCTTCGGGAGGTCAGCGAGCAGATGGTATCCTTAAACAGATAGAAGTAGCTGGACCCCACAGTGTGGTAGCAGATCAACAGAAAGAAGAAATAATACCAGTAGGTCTCCCCCAGCACATTTCCGGGAAACAGGAAAATCAGACTTCCCACAATAATCGTGATGAAGCCAAAAATCAGATACCATGGGCGTAGTCTGCCTTGTCTGCACTGGGTATGCTGAATGAGCCAGCCGTTGAGAAGCCCTGTGCCCATAGCAAGAATTTTTGCCACGGTCATAACGACTTCGTATACACCGCCCATTTTCATAATCATGGCAACATTGTCTACGCCATACATGGCGCCGGTCTGCTGAGTAAAGAACTTTTCAACCAGCGCCGCTATGGTATTGACCACAAAGATCAATCCCAGCGGACCAATCAGGTGCCCCAGCACCCATTCCTTCGTAGATACCGTCTGGGTAGTCGCCTTGCTGTCCATAAAGGGCTTGTCGAACAGCCCGCCGCTGAGCAGCGGCTTGCATTTTGTCTCCGTTTTCATTTATTCAACCTCCAAATGTATTGTTACCGGCTCCACTCCGGCTGATTTTATGGTTACGGCTGCTTTCCCGGGTTTGTCTTCCGCTTTCAGAACCGCCAGCACTCTTCCACGGTATGCGCGGTAGTGATTTTGGAGGAAGCTCTCATTTGTTTTATACAGAGCGCTGCCCATGCCGATCAGGGATACCGCGCCTTCGGCCAACACCTCTACGGACTGCTCTATGGCAGGCAGAAGTCGGCCTGTGCCATCCGCAAATTCAATGGGCAGATAGCACAGATCCGTTCCGTTTGCTTTCGGGACCGACTTTTCCGGGACAACGCGCAGATGAATCTCTCCGTCACCGGAGGACAGGCTGAATGTTGATATAGTTTTTCCACTGTCATCCAGCGCTTCCGCCGTCAATGTTCCCGGTGCATAGGGAGTGCGGAAGACTGCCTTGAAATTCTTCAGCTTCTTTGTACCAAGTTCTCGTCCGTTGAGGAGCAGCCGCACACGCTTGCCAGGAGCGTAGACTTCGATGACAGCCTTTGTTCCCTCAAACCCCGGCCAATTCCAGCTATCGATGGCATCCGTGAACTGCCAGGAACCCTTGCTGGGGGCTTCCTTTGCGTGATTCAGTGGACGCACGCCGATAAACGGCTCTTTCCGCAATCCCCAGACTACCTGCATGAATGCCATGGAGGCCAAAGGCTTGCCTGTAATGTCGATCATACCCTGGTTGGAAAGCAGGGGCAGCCCCTTATAGGAGTGGTATGTCCAGCCCATGCATGTTTCCCCCAGATAATCCCATGCCGCCCAGACAAAATCACCAATGAGTTGGGGATATTTTTTCACCCGTTCCCAGTTGTATGGGAGATCCGCCACCATGGTCTCCGCACCGACCATCATCCGCTCCGGGTACTTTTTAGCATCCGGATCATAGCGGGAAGAAGCGTAGTTCAGTCCCAGAATATCCATGCTCTCCGCAGCGCCCCGACAGGCTTTATCGCCCCGGTTTCCGGCGGCCATGAAGAACATCAGCTTTCCCAGTTTCTGTGTCATGGCGTTGAAAAATGCCGACCCGGTCTTTTTTTCCTGATACCCCTTTCCCTGGGGCAGAGGTTCCGGCTTATAATTGCCCTTATCCCTGTATACGCCCATGCCCATGTTCGCGTAAACGTTCAGCAGCACATTCACACCGGCTGTGACAGGGCGCGTGTTGTCAAGGCTATGTACAAATTCCGTCAGCTCTTTGCAGGCAGCCACGCCTTTGGGCGTTGCCGTTTCCGATACTTCGTTGCCAATAGAGTATATGATGACGCTGGGGTGGTTCCGCGAGGATTCCACCATCGCCGTTGCATCCAGTCTCCAGTCCGACGCAAACCGACGGGCGTAATCATGGTAGGTCTTGGGAATGTACCAGCCGTCAAATGTCTCGTTCATTACATACATGCCCAACTTGTCGCAGACATCAAGCGTGATCTGCGATGCGGGATTGTGAGAGATACGAACGGCATTGAATCCGTTCTCTTTCAGAATGCGGATCCTTCGTTCTTCTGCGTCCGGATACTCGCAGGCTCCCAGAACGCCGTGGTCGTGGTGGATACATCCGCCGCGGAGAAGAACCTGTTCTCCGTTGACTGTCAAGCCGTTCTCTGCGCTCCAGCAGAGCTTTCGTATCCCGAAGGGTATCGTCCGTTCGTCCGTATCGGTTTTCACCAAAACACGGTATAAATAAGGGTGCTCCGCGCTCCACAGCTTTGCGTCCGGAATCTCCAGAATCCCCGGAGCACCGGAGGCCACGAGGGTCTTACCATCGTAAAACTCCACAGTCACATCGCAGGGAATTGTCGTTATAACATCCACTTCCACTTTTGCCGGATGAATGTCCGCCGTTTCCAGATGCACACCGGAAATATGATTTCTGTCCCGGATGTGCATCGTCACCGCCCGATAGATACCAGAGCCGGAATACCAGCGGCAGTTTGGCTCTAGAGAATTGTCCACCGTAACGCAAAGCGCGTTTTCTCCTGCTTGGACAGCATCGGAGATATCCACATCAAAGGCCGTATATCCATAATGATGCGCTCCGACTTCAGTGCCATTGAGGTAGACTTTGCAATTCTGGTAGACGCCTTCAAAATGCAGAACGATAGATTTGCCAATTTCCTCTTTATCCAGAACAAATCGCTTTTCATACCGATATTTTCCACCGGGGAAATATCCGGTGTTGACTCCGTTTCGACAGGTTCTGTCACGGGGTTCTGCCAGCATGGCGTCGTGGGGCAGATCTGTTTCCACCGGTATGCCGCCCTCTTTGCAGAAGCGCCACCCTTTGTTCAAGTCAATGGTCATGGACTTCGTCCTTTCTTTATGCAATTCCATACAGAGCCACGGAGATAATCCGGGTAGTTCATGTCCATATTATACAAATCACCCCTTGCATTGTATTGCATAATAGTCTATAATACTATATATTTGTCTGCAATGGTGGGGTTTTATGGAAAATTATCAAAACTTCTGCGAAATCTTTTATGCTTCGCACTATCTTCCTGTTGCCTTGTATGAGGGGGAACGCTTTGTCTGCGCTTCCGGGTTCTATGAAGAAGGAGACCCATACCCGTTTGCACTCTCCAAACTGACAGGACATAAAAGCCCTTCCGTTTATGTTTCCTCAGATACGGGGTACTATGGTCTTGTAAAGTGCGGCGACGATCTGCACACCTTCGTTCTGGGGCCGGCATACAGCACGCCGGTGACAGAAGAATTCATTCGTTCCTATATTCGGAAAAACATGCTTCCCATCAGCCGTTATGAGGAAATTGCATCCTTTCTGCGTAGCATTCCCCAATACACCTACAACCAATTTCTGAATCTTTTGCTCTTTCTGCATTTTACCTTCACCGGAGAAAAACTGGATATCAGTCAGGCCTTTGGCATTACCGATACCCAGTTTCAGAAAGTAATTGCGCGGCGGCACTCCCGGCAAACCTATCAGGAGCGAGAGGAACACCGGCAGCATGGCACTTACCAATTTGAACGGCAAATGTTGACCATGATTCGAAATGGTGAAGCGGAGAAACTGGAACGGTTTTTTCTTGCCGCCACCAATTCTCCTACGGTTCAGGAGGGAAAATTGGCAGAAACGCCCCTGCGGCAGGCAAAGAATATCTTCATCGGATGGGCTACCATGGTTGGGAAGGCGGCAGCCATCCCTGGCGGTCTGGATATTGAGCAGGCATATCGTCTTATTGATACCTATATCCAGGAATGCGAAAAGATTCAGTCTGAGGATGCTATCAAAAATCTGCAATACAATTTGTCCATGGATTTTGCGCACCGGGTCGCCCAGCAAAAACTTCCCCCTGATATTTCGCGGGAGGTCTACACCTGTATGCAATTTGTCAGTTCCCATATTAACGAACCCATCCAGGCGGAGGACGTAGTTTCTTTTTCGGGAATGAGCAGAGCGTACCTGTTTCAGAAATTTCAGCAGGAGCTGGGAATGGGTATCGGTGCTTATATCATGCAATGCCGCATACAGGAAGCAAAGTCTTTGCTTCAATTTACGGAGAAATCCCTTGGCGAGATCAGCAGCTATCTCTGTTTTTCGAGTCAGAGCCATTTCCAGACGCAATTCAAGAAGAATGTAGGTCAAACACCGGCGCAGTATCGCAAAAGCTGGCATGGACTCAAAGAATGAAGCCTCAGTTGATTCTTCTGAACAGGCGGAACTAACACTTGGCAAGCAATGCCTGCGTTTATACAAACTTGACGAACAGGGAGATTTCC
>ERZ808252.985-NODE-985-length-23342-cov-10.304032_pt1 | contig 23342 bp, 15 predicted proteins | sample MGYA00521242_ERZ808252 | MGnify/ENA primary metagenome ERZ808252 (study PRJEB31516, sample SAMN03275581) | gut metagenome | biome: mammalia-associated habitat; material: feces | host: Papio cynocephalus | place: Kenya | collected 2012-08-07 ...
TGAGCTTTGAAAAAGCTCTCCAATTTTTTTGGATATTAAACATAGGTACTTGCGCGGAAATTGCTTTCTAGCGGCATATTGGTGTTTAGGTTAGAGCGCCGGAGCCTCAAAACTCTATAACCTCGGGGCGATTCTCCGTCCGGTACAGAAAAGAGCCCTCTCCTGTACGCGAGCCGCTTGCGGATACATGCGGTACAGAAAACCGGCATCTTTCTGTACGCGAGGCACTCGCGAGACCGTTCCGTACAGAAAACGGCGCTGTGGTGTACGCCAGGCCAGTTTGATGGTCAGCGGCTGAACTTTTGAAGGCGGAAAGAGAGTGGCGCAGGGGTCTGGTGCAGTCCGAAGGTAGGGGTAAAAATAGCTAAAAATACCCCAACCTTTGACGGAGGGATACCGTAGAACGTTGTACACGGGCGATGCATCCAACAGGTAGGGGTAAAAAGCGCTAAAAATACCTTAACCTTTTGCTGAGGGGGCGCAGAGCGCTGCAGAATGGCGGTGAGTCCTTGTGGGAAAGGGGCGTTGGCTGACGGCGCAAGGCAGAGGTGGCAGGGGCTCAACACAAGCCTCGCCCCTGCCACCTCCGGCCCCGGCGCATAGAAACATCTTAATCGCGGAGACGATGTTGTCAGTGTCCCAGAGGGCCTCGTCCTCGTTCAGTACGCAGGCTCAGACTCTGTCCCAAGACTTCAGGCCCACCGCCCCGTGCGCACGAAGTCAATCCCGTGCGTGAAAAGGCCTCTGGTGCGCACGGGGCAGGGGGAAATTCAGCGCGGTGCGCACGAAGGGGTCTGGTGCGCACAGAATGGTCCGCGTGCGCACGGGAGAGAGCAACGAAATGGGAGAGCGCGACGGCATGGGCGATGACGACACGGCACAACACAACACAGAACAAGCCGCGTGCGCACGGGGCGGGAGTATGTGAGGGTAAGGGAGAAAGGGGAACGGAGGGTCGAGGGGAGAGAGTATGGGGCTCAGTCGGTGCGTATGTCGCGGACGCAGCGGGCTGCGTTGGTGGTGACAGTGGTCCACAGAGTTATATTGCCGTCTTTATAGAGAAATCCTGTTTTGTCGGTTTTTTTGTTGCCAATCCCGTCTATATTCCCGAATGAATACCCTGTGCGGGACATTACGGAACCGATGTTGGGAACACCATAATACTTCATTATAGCCAACTCCCGCTGGTTTGGAAGGCGGTATCCTGCAGGGCAATACGGGTTGTCCTCGCCCTTGTCGATGGCAGCGGTCACGTTGTTGTTGAAAGCCACGAATCCGACATCGGAACCATAGCTTGTCGTTGAAGAATAAACCTCGAACTTCTTATAGAGGCGGTTCTCTTCGGCGTTCTGGTTGTGCAGGTCCAGTTCGCGCGAGGTGTAGTAGCGGAGGGCAGCGGAGTTAAGGTATGTGTTGGTGAAAGTCAACTTGTCCTCGGACTGTTGGATATAATCCTGAGGTTCATCAGTTAAATCGGCATCGGTGGCAATTCCGAGATTACGGACGCAGCGGACGGTCATTTTATTGCCAGCCCCTTCTTGTTTGTCTCCGCCTGAACCGGTCGCGATGCCTTCCTCCGCCCAGACGATTGTAGGGTAGCCTGTGTAATTGCCCTTGTTATCGACGTAGGCAGTTGACGAAGCCACATGCTGCATCCATTTCGTGCCGTCATCGCTGGCCTGCTCTTCAGCACTTCGGTTGTATAGCCGTGATTTCGGGTCAACGAGACCGTCACCGATATACAAGCCTATCAGCTGGTTGATGGATGCCGTGTACCAGCGGATCTCATCGCGGTCGATGACCCCGTCGCCGTTGTTGTCACGGTTGCGGGTCATGCAGGAGTAACGCAGATTCTTATAAGTATTGTTCAACTGCGGGGTATCATTGTCAACTTCAAAATTCATGAACTTGCTCCAAGAACTCCCTGCCTGGAATGAGTCCCCTGAATTAAGCCCCCACAGTTTCACCGAGTTGAGAAGACCGTTGCTGTTGCTGCTGTTGCCAATTCCGGAGACTTGCGGAAAACTCCATATCCCCGGGTATTCGTCCAAATACTCAAGACCCCAGGCGCTCGTGAGTGAACTGATGGACGGGTCGGTGTTGTAGATGGTCTGTATGGATTTCTGCTGTATCGTGATGACTGAGCCTGTGGCCCGGGACTCTCCGTCCTTGCTGACCTGCGAGTTGCAGAGGATGTGCATGGTGCGGTCGGGCTGGTTGACAAACTCTTTCCACAGGGTAGGGGAGGTGACTCCGGTTATCGGGTTCTTGTCGTAGTAGAACTCGTCCACGAAGGCGGTGACGCAGATCTTCGGGCCGAGCGGGTCTGTGGTGCCGTCATCAAGCCCACCATTGTCGAAGTCGCTGTTGTGCAGGCCGAACTCCAAGTCATCCTCGTATTTGTCTGCCTGCTCCTTGATATACTTTACCAATCCTCGTATGTCCATGCATTTGGACGGGTCGTAGGCCTGGCGATCCAAGACGTAATTGCCGTTGCTGTCTTTTTTGTTGAGCCGGAATCGGACCCACTGGTAATCCAGTCCGGCGGGGATGTCTTCTCCGTTTGGCCCGAGTGCCGGCATGCCATCGCAGTAAGGGGTCTTGACGCTCCATGTCAGTTCATCGGCCACGGACTTGTTGTTGGAATCCAAGAAATTCTTTGCATGGAAGGTCATGGTCTTGGAGGCGTAGTGCGCGTCGCAGAGGGCTATCTCTTCCTTGGCTATCGTCACAAGTCCGGATGCTCCAGGCTGGTTCTCTTTGACGCCGGAAGCATCTCCCTGGCTGGTCTCCACCTCTACTCGTATATTGTTGACCGAGTTGACGGTCACCGTGTAGGTGTAGGAGGTGTTGCGGCAGATGTTGTAGTCTGCGATGCTGCCGTACTGGTCCTCGCCCCAGCTGCTGCCGCTTGTGCCCAGCTGCGTCCAGGCTCCGAGATGGATGAGGTATTGGACATCAGCGGCAAGGGTCTGTCCGGCATCATCGTTGGTGAGTTCCATGTCCACCCTGCCGGTGACGAGGACGTAGGTCGAGAAGTCGTTGGCGTTCTGGAAGATGCGCATGTCGCGGGACTCCTGCTTGCCGGTTGTGGGGTTGGTGTAAGTGAAGGTGATGCTTTGGTTCTGACCGCCGTCTAGTTTGGCCTGGCGGCTGCGGTCCTGATATGTCGCCGGGCTGTTTTTCGGAGTCTGGCGGTTCTCAAGCATGTAGAACGAGAACTCAGATGTGCCGCCATCATTGGTCGTGAAATCCTCGAAATTAGTCCAAGCGGTATCGAAGAAATCGGGGGCGTGTTCCGGATATTTGTCGATGCCGGTGGCGGGATCCACAGCTCCGGCGTCCTTACCGATGCCACCTTCGGCCATCAGATGAGAGGTGCGCGGGACGTTGATTACCCGCCACTGCTTGGCTGTGAAGCTTTTGATGGTCTGGCCCTTCTCGTCTGGACGGGTGCCAGCCTTGAATATGAAACGGATCTTGGCGTCGAGCCGGGAGAGTTTGATCGTCTCGGCGGAGTTGCTGCCTCCGTCCTCGATTTTGATGCCGGTGAGGCTTCCGCTCATCGGAAAATAGCCATTGCGGGAGACTGTCTCCTGATTGAGGTAGACGTGGAATTTCTTGAGAGCGGCCTCGTTGTCGATGTTGTGGGCAAGCACGTCGGAGGACACGCGTACCATGTCAGCATCCAGATTGGTGAGGAGATAAAGTTTGAAGCCGGTGCCTGCCGGAGCCTTGATCTTGATGCTACCGCTGGTCTTGCCGCTGCTTCCCGTGGCATTGCTGACGTACCAGCAGTCCTCGTCCGCATTGCGCACGGCTTCTTCGCTCCCCACCATCTCGAGTGTGCCGAACCACTTGCCGTAGAGCTTGTTGCCGTCCTTGTCAAATAGGAAAAGGTAGGCGTTGAGCACCCTGTTCTCGCTTTCATGGCCGAGGGTGGCGCGGGTCTGTATCTCCACGTTGTCGCTTGAGCCGAACTGGAGCGTGAGCCAGCCTTCACCTTCTGCAAGGCCGCCACCACGGAGCTCTTCCCGGACGCAGCCTCCTGCCGCCAGAATCATAGCCACGCAGGCCAATATCAGTGTGATATATCTTTTCATCGTGTCAATCAAAACTTGTCCCTGTGCTCTTCTCATTCCAGCCCTGGACCTCAAATGTGAAGGCACCGAGCTTGGTGCTGTAATAGATGTTGACAACCACGTTGAGATCTTCATTGCGGCTGATGCCGGTGATCTTGTCGGTGCTGCCGTAGCTGTTGATGCGGGTGAGGAACGGGCGTGTCACGTCAATGTCCTTCTCTGCTCCCTTCAAGGTGCGGATGGTGACAGTTGACGCGACCGTAGCGCGGAGGTACCATTTTTCCGAAGAACCGAGGCTGTTGCTCGAGATACCCGGCTCTCCGTTGTTGTTTGAGAGGTAATAATAGTTCCACCAATTGCCACTGTAACTATAGAAGTATCTGCCGCCATCATCGAATCCTGTCTGGATGGTGGACTGGCTGTCTGTGAGGGATGGGACGCTGCCGTCGGTTGGGATGGTCAAGTATCGCTTTGTCCCGAAATTCTGCATCTGCGTGCCATTCCGGTCAGATGAAAAGCCCCAGAGGTACTTGGTCGCATCTGCGTAGAAGATGAGTTCGTCGTCTGTGCCGAACTGCTTTATGTCCAATTCTTTGTCTGCATCGGCGCCGAGGAAGAACCGTGGATTGGAGGCCGAGGCGATGAAGTACTTGCCGGTATTCGTCTCGCTGTCGGTCATTTTGTAGCGTTTGACTTCGGTTTCCTTGACGGTTAGTTCTCCGGAATAGCCTCCATCAAAGAGGCCCCCGGTGAATGATAGGCCTATGGCATCGATGGTTCCGGTCTCGTAGAGGTAGGTGTCAAGTATCTGAGCTTCTTTTCCGGGCTCTATGCCCGTGATGCTTTCGAAGTTGGCGAATGCTCCGTGCGTAGTGCCGTCGGGGGCTGTGCCGTCATGAGGGAAAAGGTAGCCGGTGGAGGGATTCTTGTCGGTGAGGGAGAGTTGGCTGATGAAGACCTTCTTGTCCTTGGCCTTGTTGCGCACCGTCACGCGCACCCTGCCGCAGACGCGCAGCAACTGGGCGTCAATCTCGTTCTTGCCCGGGCCGATGCTGACTTTCTGCACGAGGGAAAGGGGCATGGCCTGGGAGTCGCTGAACTGAGGACGGTTGTTCTTGAGCTCTGGGAGGGTCGCGGCTTTGAGGTCTGCTTCTTTGCTGTTCCCATCAAGGCTGCCCGGGTCGTTGGCGAGGATATAAAGGTCGTATTCGCCTCTGGCCAGTTCGTCGAATGTGACTTTTGCTTGGGCCGCTTGCGGAGTGGACTCTGCGTATAGGCTATTTCCGTCCTTGAACATCCAGACTTTCAGATTGTTCATCGTGTCTCTGTCCTTGGCACTGCGGGTGGCGGCTTGGCCGATGTTGATGACGAGTTCTCCATTGTCTCCTGATGTTTGAGGAGTCTTCTCGCAGGCGGTGAGGGCAAACGCGGCCAGGAGGGTTGCCGTTATGATTGATTTGGCTCGCATGGCTACAGGTAAACTTCAACTGATGACTGGACTTCATCCCAGTCCTTGATGCCCACATTGACCTCGACGCTGGACTTGAGCACCTTGAGGGTGTAGGTGTAAATCTTTCCCGGTTCCCAGGTGATTTCTGGGAGGGTGGCCGTGTGGTCCATGGCGCCGTTCGCCGTGGTGAAATGCACGCTCGTCTTGCCTTCCTCGATGGTTTGCGGTATGGCGAAAACGACCCCGTTGTTGTCAGGGAAAATGTTGGCGGGTGTGTCTTTGCCGAACTCCGTGCTCCCGGTCCACTTGTAGTATTCGTATGTGCTGTCGAAATACTCGGCGCTCCAGCTGAGTTCCGGATTGAGAGGCTTTCCTGTTTCGTAGGAGTAGAGCAGGGTGCCGGCGGAGCGAAGTCCTTTGAGGTGGAATCCGGTGATACGGTCGGTCTGGCCGTCAGAGACAGATTCGTCGAACACGACCTGGAATCTGAGGCCGGAGAGGGCGTGCTGGAAGGGCATGTTGACGGTTTCGTAGCCTTCGCTGTCTGTCGCGGGGCAGCGGTGCGCGAATGCCACGAGCAGATCGTATTGGTGGTCGATGATGCGATACTTTATGGAGATGTTGTCGGCATCTGAGGTGCTCGGGAGAACTTCCGCTTCATACGGGCAGTAGGCTCTGAAGCGGTAGTGGCTGTTGCGCCGCCAATATTTTACATCGTTATATTTCCAGTTTGTCCCATCGTGGAAGACTTTCACGGCTTTGTCGCTGTCGAAGAGATTGGTGAGTGTGCCGCCTTCGGTCGCGGAGTAGCCGCCGAAGATGCCGAAAGAGTACTTCGTGAGGTCGTCTTTGCCGATGGTGGTCCAGCCGGCTTTGGTGTCCATGACGGACTCGCTTGTTTTCGGTGTGGCAGAGAATGCAAGAGGGATACTCTCCGGATGCGATTTGTCGCATCCGGACATCATGACAAGCATGATAATCGAGAATGTCAGTAGTCTGAACCGGTTCATTACATGCCTATGTTAACGTCGCTCTTTTGGGAATCATCCCACTCGCCTATGCTGCCGCTGAAGTTGATCGGATTGTCACCGGAGCCGAATGTGATGTAGTATTTGTATTCCTTGCCCTTGTCCCAGTAGTTGGTGCCGAGGATTTCGAGGCTTCGCTCGATGTCGGTTTGGTCTTCGCCGTTTTTGGTGTAGGAGATTATGATCTGCGGGGTCTCTCTTGGGGCGTCTGTTTCGTTTTGGCCGGTCGCGAGGAGATTCTGGGGGATGATGAGGTTCGAGGCATATAGTCCCGGTTTTGCGGGAACTTCAAAATTCTCACTTTGACTGCCGCTACTGGGGGCCATATTATAACTGGTAAAATTCTTGCGTTTGCTCCACTCATCATCGGGGTATCCTCCACGGGAGTATGTCGCTGTGTGGTAAATATTAGTGAAAGATATTTTCGTGATGGTATAGTTGTCTTCTGTCTTTTCCTTACTTACATATATCGAAACTTTGGCAAGCTTATGGCGGAACACGGTCGGGACACCGTTGAGGCCTGCCCGCTTGTCCTTTTCGATGTCAGCGACAAGTAGATCTCCGGTTATATAATTTGTGAAATCGGTGATGGTTAATCCATTAGTCTTATTTACGCTTACAGTCCCATTAGACGTGCCTGTAAAAAGCCCATCATAAATAGTACTTTGATCCTCAGAGACGCAGGTATATGACAGGAAAGTCAGACTTCCGCCACGTGGCCAGTAGTAAGTAGTTCCATCAGCAGGCTTCCACAGGTAACCACTATCATAAAACCCTGTTATTCTCTCATTTACTATATAGGGTTCGGCTTCCGCCTTGTTGACTTCCCAATTTTTCCCGTCAGGAAGATACCATGCATGCGAAATAAATGTGAAATTTTGGGTTGGCTGCGCCGCGTCGGCTTTGGTCCTGACACTGCCGAGGATCGGGGAGAAGGATATGGCCATGCCGTCGGGACTGCTTGGGGCGGTCTCGACCTTGGCGCAGGCGCTCAGCAGAGCGAGGGCTGCGAGAAGTGGTGGTATGATTCTCTTCATCGTGTCAGGTGGTGGCGGATATCTTCGCCGGGCGTCGGGATTAACTTAGCATCGGCTTCAGTGTCAGCATCGGTCGGAAGCCGGTGGAGGATAAATGTTTGATGGTCAATATTTTGGCTATATATCCTCCGCTGATTTTGCTGGAGGACATATAGCTAAAACGTTGTTTGGTAAGCTGTTACGCGCTATCGCTGGTTTTAAATTACACCGCCTATAGTATTATCTTCCCATCCTTTGACGGTAGGATCCCAGTAGATAACCATCTCGCCTGCAGTTCCGGTAATGTTTATGCTGACATTATAGGTGATCTTCTTGTTGATTTGCCAGCCGTCTTTTCCATGGATTTCATTGAGGGATATGTAGTCCGTGGCGTTATCTGTAAAACTGATTTTACCATCTTCGCCATAGTAGGAGATGCTATATGAGAATTCAATGTAAGGTACTTTTTTGAGTTCATCTATATATGTCTGTGTCCTTTTCTCGCGTGCTTTTTCAAGGTCAGTTTGCCCTTTAAACGTGTAGTTCACCTTGTCAAACGTCTGCGGCAGGAATGCTTTCTGCTCATTGAACAGACTTACAGCATTATTCTTGTCGAACACATCGGATTTTCCTTCTGAAATCTTGTATGTATAGGTGCTTTTATCACCTTGCTCAGTATACTTAGTACTGTTCCAAGCCCCTGTGGCATCAGTTTTCAGAGAATAGTCACCTTTGTTATACGGGTTCACTATTTTGATTTCTTTTATCTTGAAAACGTAGCTTCCAGCCTTGACGACATTGCCCTCGACTGTCTTATAGTCACCTTGGGTCGTCACATTGAACCCGGTTATTTGGGTGAGAGCGTGATGGAACTCAGTCGGTACTCCCTTTGTGGATCCTGCATTACCTGTGGTCGTATTGGCAGTCTGTCCGGTTGCATAAGCCACCATGAAATCAAGATTCTTGTTCGCATCCGCATCCACATCGTAGCCGGTCACCTTGAGACCGTTGGTAGCATCGCAAGAAACGCTGGTAGGATAAGAGGTTGCCTTTTTGCCGCTGTCTATGACGGTGTAAGAAATGAACGTCAGACTACCGCCCTTCGGCCAGTAGTATTCCTTTTCAGTGCCCCAGTACGCAGGTATGACAGCTGCAGTATTTGTATGATACGAAACCACCGCATTGTCAATATACAGACTCGCTTTATCCTCCGGAGCCTGACCCTGCCAAGTCGTCCCGTTGGCATTGTAGAACGCATAGGTCTTGAATTTGTACTTCTGGTCGAAAGTGTTTCCATCGACCAGAGCCTTGGTGCTCTTAGGACCGATGACGGTCTGCCAGGTGATCTGTGAGGGCTCGTCGGAAATCGAGCGCACCTCGTTCTTCGTGCAGGCTGAGAGCGCTACCAGCGCCGTCGCCGCGATAATAAGATAGGTTTTTTTCATCGTTTTATTTTTTATAGCTGTTGTTTTCTATATCAATATGTCATGGTGCTCATCGTCCCAGTCGTCCACCGAAGGGTCGAAGCCGCCCCCGGCGTTTTTCGGAGGGTCTATCTTGATGACCTCGTCGAGCAGCAGCCAGTGGTGCTTGACGCAGTTCTCCGTGAGGAACAGGTCCGATATGTCGAAAGTCTTGCGTACGGACTTCCCGTCTGTGGTCTTGAGGTCGAATGTGACCTTGAGCTCGTTGGTCGAGCCGTCGATGCGACCTAAAGTGTTGAACACCGCACAGATGACAGGTTCTCCCTTGTCGTCGCTCTTCAGAAGCGGTATATACTCCGTCACTCCCGGCAGGCCGGAACGTCTGTCCTCGGCTATGTTGTTGCTCTCCACAAGCCCCGACAGCCAGGCCTGCGCCCCGGAGACATACTCCAGCCCGTCCACCTTGACTTGCAGGTAATAGCTTTCAACCACGGTGCGGCACTCTGCCTCAATGGTATAGAGACCAGTGTGCGGAGGGATCACCTCGTCAGGTTCACGCGCAACCACCAGATGGTCCGGTTCGTATACGACAACGCCCTCCTCTCCGGTGGAAGCCTTGTATCGCGATGCTATGGTCTCTGACACGGCCGCCGCACTTGCCAATGCTCCCTCGTAGGAGCCGAGTCCGCTGATGAGCGTGGTCTCCGTGCCGAAGTTGTAGGCGAGTACGCGGTAGGTGCCAGGGGTCACGGAGACCTCTCCCGAGATCACCGTCTTCCCTTCGGAGTCCTCCTCGCGCGAGGAAATATAACTCTCTGTGGCAATGCCGCTCCCGTCGTAGAACAGCACGTGCATCACCTCCGGGTCAATGGTCGGCACAGGAATCTTGTCGTTGTAGATGTCGCAGGTGACGTTCTGGATGCCGTCGAGGTTGACCCTGACCTGCACCCGTGTGCGGAAATCCTGGTCCTCAAGCGGCCGCCTCTCGCAGCCCGAAAACAGACAGCCCGAAAGCACGCATAGCGCAGCCCCGGAAGCCAGCTTCAAAAAACCGTGACGCAAACTTCTCATCTCCCGACCCTCCTTCGCAAAGTTATAGGCACCACCAGCGAAGCCTTGAGCTTGGTCGGCCCGAAATACGACAACACCCCCGTGCGGAACGGATCCCGATAGAGGTGCTCATACCCTAACCCCGGCTCATAGTGCCGCCAGTCACTCCGCATGAATCCCAGCGAAGCTGAGAGTTCCAGATTGCACCAACTCCACAGAGGCAGCGCATAGCCATAGGTCAATCCCGCCGACCAGAACTCTCCCTGCCAGCAGAACTTCGTATCCCACTGGAGGTCATATTTCCCCGACATTCCGTAAACCCCGAGGAAATGCCCAGACAGCCTGTCGCGAGCGTCGGTCCTGGCGAACCACCAGCGCGGTTCGATGCCCATCTCCCAGATCTGGAAACAGTACTTGTTGCCGTTCGGGCCCCAGTTCCACCACGGGAACACATCCTCGACGGCCACGGAAAATTTTTCCCCAAGCGGCACTTCCATCTCAAAATTGAGAGCCGTCACAGCATCATACAGCAGGTTGGTCTTGAGAGCCAATATTGTACGATAGTCCCAGTATTCATAAGTGGTGCGAGGTGCCGGGCCTCCGGATGGAGCCTCAAGCAAATAGGCGGGCGTAGTCCCGAGAGCCAGCATCTCAGTCTCATCGAAGCGGAACTCTGTCCATGAAAGGTTGATGAAAGAACGCCTCATGTCCACGAACCACTGACGGACAATCCGCCGCCACAGTCCGGAGTCCCAGGACTTGATGAGGGTCTTCTTTCGGTCCGCCGGGAGCGGAGAATCGATAATCTCAAGCAAACGTGCACGTTGCGTATCGGTCAATGTGCTGTCGGAGAAAACCTTTGCGCGGAAAAGCTGCCAGGACTCGCCATCAGCCGAAGTGCGCATCTTGTCTGAGAGTTCCGGAAAACGGGAACTCAGGTACAGGAACATGGCCGCACGCCGCCGCTCGGAAAGTTTGGCATTGTACGCCGCCCGTCCCTCCGGCGAAGAGTATGAAATGATGCTGAGACTGTCCAGTTTCCCGCCCCCTATGGAATTGATGGAATCGGCAAGTGCCTCAAGGCTTTCCCGTGTGCCCATATATTCGGGGCGTATGACGGCATCGTCCCAACGGAAATTGACAGAGAATCCGGCCTCGTGCTTTATGCCGGTTTTGTGGATGATTCTCTCCCGGGACAAGCTGTCCGGGACGGAATTGTTGTGCCCGGTTGCAGCGGAGTGCGTGGAATCCTGTGCTGAGGCATTGAGACAGAGGAAAAAGGTCAACACTACTGAATACGGCAAACTCCTCAAGCCGGATTTGATGGACCGACCTGTGGACAGCCTTTTGGCTTCTGTGATGTCTTTCATATTCAGTAATCGCATTCCTCTGAATGTTCGTCTCTTACCAAGAGACGACAATTGAAATATATGATTATAAATCAAATAGTTAATGGGGGGGTAAAATTAACCTTGCATGGTGTTTGGGATTAAAAATAAAGGTATTATATTTGCAGCCCCATTTTGTCGTCTCTTGGTAAGAGACGACGTGAGGGGAGTGGCGAGATGGAGTATATGCAAGCTTGACTATGTTATTGGCAAACAATCATCGGGATTGTCGTTTTCATGGTAGTGTGAGGCGATTTTGCCTTGCGCTTTTTGTCGTTGGCCTGTTCTCCCCGATTCTTGCATCTGCGCAGCAGCGCAATGCTGAGTTTACAGTTGATTTCCGTTGGGACAAATCCACCCTTGATACCTTATATATGAATACTGGCAGGCGACTCCGTGAGCTGTCGGACAGCATTGCGGCTATAGGGTTGGAACGGATTGACAGTGTGGGACTTGTCTCTTATTCTTCCCCTGAGGGAATGTCGGCCTACAATGCCCGGCTCGCACAGAGGCGTGCCGCTACCATGAGCCTGTATATTCTTTCTGCCCACCCGGAACTCGGGGACCGTCTCAGCGTGGATGCGGACGGGGAGTCCTGGCACCTATTCAGGGCCCGCGTGCTGTCGGACACGACTTTGACCGGGGCACAGAGGTCGAGGCTGCTTGAGATAATCGATTCGCCCGTGGGTGCTGATGCCAAGAAGGTTCTCATCAAGAGGGCGTACCCGGGGCTGTGGCGGCGGATTGTGAGAGAATGGTTTCCCTATATGAGGCGTTCGTTCGTGAGCCTTGACTGGCATGAGACCCGTCCGGTTTTCGGGGCTGTAAGTCCCCTTTCCGCCATCGTCCCTTCTGTGCTGCTGCCGGCTGAAGGTGGGGAGATGGCGCCTCGCACTGTTTATGAATATTGGGACAGGCGTACCATTCTCGCGTTGAAGACAAACTTGCTGTACGATGCGGTGACGGCTCTCAATTTTGAGATGGAAGTGCCGCTTGGGGATAGCTTCTCTGTGGCCGTCGAGGATGTGTTCCCGTGGTGGAACTGGGGCCCGAACGGCAACAAATACAGTTTCCAGATCTGGGAGATGGGCATCGAACCGCGCTGGTGGTTCGCCAGGACCGACGCTCGCGACAGGCTGTCTGGGCATTTCCTCGGGGTTTACGGAATGTCGGGGAAATATGACCTCCAGTGGGATACGAAGTTCTGCTGGCAGGGAGAGTTCTGGTCGGCGGGATTGACCTATGGCTATGCGCTGCCTCTGTGGAGTTGGTGCAATCTGGAGTTCTCGGCTTCGTTGGGATTCATGCGGAGCGACTGGCGGCACTATGAGCCGGGGTTAGGGTATGAGCACCTCTACCGGGATCCGTTCCGGACTGGAGTTCTCTCGTATTTCGGGCCGACCAAGCTCAAGGCTTCGCTGGTGGTGCCGATAACTATTCGCAGGAGGGCCGGGAGATGATGAGTCTGTGTTCGGTTTTTCATAGAGTTGTCCGGGGTTGCTTCGGGACTGCTTTGGGGCTCGCGCTCTGCCTTTCGGGCTGTCTGTTTTCCGGCTGCGAGAGGCGGCCGCTTGAGGACCAGGATTTCCGCACACGTGTGCAGGTGAGGGTCAACCTCGATGGCATCCAGAACGTCACCTGCGACATCTACAACGACAAGATTCCCGTGCCGACCATTGATCCGGAGGTGATGCACGTGCTGTTCTTTGATGAGAACGGCGGTGCTGTCGTCACGGAATCGTATATAAGTTCACGCGAGACTGATGAAGACGGCAAGACTGTCTTCAAAGGGGAAGTTTCCGTGGCCCCGGGATCATATCGCATGCTTGCCTATAATTTCGGGACGGAGACCACGCAGATCCGGGATCCGTATGGCTGGGAAACTTCGCAGGCTTATGCCACGGCCGTCCCGGAGAGCGTGGCCAGCAAGTTCGCCACCAAGGTGCCTTCGGGAGAGCCGGTGGTGTATGAGCCTGACCATCTGGTGGTTGCAAGAGAGCCTGATGAGGTGATACCGCCTCATACGGGAGTGCATGTCATCGAATCCGAGTGCCGTTCTGTGGTCGAGAGTTACTATCTTCAGATCAAAGTGGACGGCTTGCAATACGTGTCTTCAGCTACGGCAGTGCTTTCCGGCATGTCCAGCGGCAACTATATCTCGCTCGGACAGAGGATAGACGATCCGCAGTCGGCTGTCTGCTTCTCGCTGCTCAAGAGCGATGACAAGGGAGAGCCGGTCATCTGTGCGATATTCAACACTTTCGGCCGTCCGGAGGGCGCGGAGAACGGACTTGAGGTCACTTTCGACCTGCGCACGACAGACGGGCGCACCGTGCAGAAGACATTCGACATCTCGAATCTGTTCCTTTCGGAGAACTGTGTCAAGCACCACTGGCTTCTGCTCGACGATGTGATAAAGATCGACCCGCCGGAGAACCCGGGTACGGGAGGCGGTTTCGACCCTTCGGTGGACGACTGGGACGACGAACATCATGACATTGACATATAATAACAACAGCTATAAAAAAACGATGAAAAAAACCTATCTGATTATCGCGGCGACGGCGCTCGTAGCGCTCTCCGCCTGCTCAAAGAACGAGGTGCGCCCGGCATCCTCTGATCCTCAAGAGATTACCTTCCAGACTGTGGTGGGGGGGGGTAAAAACTAAGGCGCTTTCTGGCAGCAAAGTTGCCTTTAACGGTGACAAGTTCAAGTCTTATGCATGGTTCCTGCCACAAGGGAAAACATGGGCGCAGAACAGTGCGGCTGCTGAAGCATATATCAGTGATGCTGAGATTTCTTCCAATAGCAAGGATGCTAATGGTAAGAAAATCTGGAAAGATGCTGACCATACTTATTATTGGCCCAAACAGGGCTCTCTGACTTTCTTCTCCTGGACGAAACTGGGAACTGATACTAAGGCTAATTTTGAGAATGCCGCTGTTGATTGTTCAAATAGCAATGGTATTGTTATTACCGATTATAGTGTCGTTACGAACAAAAATCAGGATCTTATGGTGGCGGACATTGCTGCTGATAGGACTGAGAATAAATTGACTTATGAAACTTCTGGTGTCCCGACACTTTTCAGGCATAAGTTGACTAAGGTTGCAGTCGCTCTTAAGATTAATGATGAGTATGTGAAAGATGCCAATGCTAGCACACACAGTATTGGAGATAAGGTTTTCACAGTAAAAAGCATTTCGTTTAATAACATAGCAAAAGAGGGAACTTATACGCAGGGATATGATGGAAAAACAGATAGTTGGACTTCAGAATCTGCGTCTTCGACAGCGTCTGAATCCATTTCGGTATTCTCTTCTCAAGCTGGAAAGACGCTTACTACAACAGAAACAAAAATCTCTGATGACGGGGCTCAATATATTTTCCTTCCTCAGAGTTTTGTCTCTTCAACTAATGCCAGCGACAACGCGGCAAATGAAAGAGTAGCAAATCTTAAGATAGTCTATACTATTGACACTTACTATACAGATTCCCAGTATTCTACTGAGGAAGTGACGATTGTTCGCAGCCTTGAGAATCCGACTGCAGCTGCCGGAAGTCAGAAGTGGGAAAAGAACAAGGATATTGTTTATAAGATCACGATCGGTCTCGATGAGATTCTCTGGGATCCTGCAGTGGAGAATTGGGATTCCCAAGAAGAAATAGACATTCCCCTTTACTAAAAAGCGGTGGCGCGTAACTTTCTGCTAAACAATATTTTAGCTATATGTCCTCCGGCAAAATGAGCGGAGGACATATGGTCAAAACTTTGATTTTTAAACACTTATCCGCCACCGCGCAAAAACACTGCCCGACATCAATGAACAGAATCATCCTGCCGCCACTTTTCGCAACCATCATGCTCTTGGGCTCCTGCGCAAGGGCGGAGCTTGATGTGCCCGAGATCCAGACGGAGGTGAGCTACTGCGTGGTCTCGGTGAAGACTCCGCGCGGAGGTTCTGCTGCCACAGCCTCAAGCGAAACTTCGGAGCCTGCCGTGCAGCCGGCGCAGACGTTCACACCGCGCACCAAGTCCGCAGAATACGACAAAAAGCAGTCTTTCGGCGCTTGGGCCTGGTACCTGTCTGCCGGAAAGGTTTGGGACAAGGACAAAAAGGAGGCGATTCCATATATCGGCGCCACCTCAGCGGAGAAGATAAGCCACTCGGACGGACAGTGGAAGTCGACGTCGCACAAATACTATTGGCCCAAGGCCGGGTCGCTGAGTTTCTTCGCCTACAGCCCTTACACGCTGCCGGAGAATGCCGGTACAGTCAGCTGCGGCAAGGACGGTGTGTCTCTCACGGACTATAACATAGCGAGCCAATGCGACTTTCTGGTCGCAGACCCTGCCACGGACAAGACGGCAGCTGAGACCACCTATGGTCTCAACGGCGTTCCGACCCTTTTCCGCCACGCGCTCTCCAAAGTCACTGTCCGGGCGACCCTTGAGAAAGAGTTCACCGACGGGAAAAAGGTGACAATCACCGGCATAACTCTTGGAAACCTTTATCTCACAGCTTCATACAAGTACTCGGCAACTCCGCAGTGGACACCTCAAACAACGAGCCTTGGCAGCCAAACCCTTGCCGCCAGTTCAACGGACATCTCCACCCTTGCCGTGGTGGATGTCGGTTCGGTCTTCGTCATTCCCCAGTCTTTTGGCCAGCGTGACGGTGGAGTCTATCCGTTGATAACCATCAAATATACCGACGAGAAAAACGAAGATCAGACAGCGACCCGAAATTTGTATGTTCTCTCCACCAAGGCCACGTCTTTCGAGCCGGGGCGGCACTACATCTATACCATATCATTCGGTACGAGTGACCAGCCGATCATCTTCGGAGGCCAGAGCGTCGAGGACTGGGTCGTGAAAGGCTCGGACAGCATTCAGTATTGACGGCATGAAGCACAATATCAACATATTGGTTCTGTGCTTGTTGGCCGTGGCTTCATGCGCCAAGGTGACCGTTGACCAGGACGGAGGGCCGATGGCCTTTTCTATAGGTGAGGGGCAGGATACCAGGGCCTTGGCGAAGTTTTCCGATAATATCGAGTCTAACGGCCAGCGGTTTGGTGTATATGCCACGAAGAGCGGGGCGCAGGTTTTCAAGAATCAGCCGCAGGCTGTGACATATTACAGTTCCGCTCCGGTCGGGTGGTTCTATTATGGACATGCGGATACACCGGACGAGTATGAGAAGTGGAACCGTGGCTCGAGCTACAAGTTCAGGGCCTGGTATCCGTATGAGTATTCTCCTCACACCACCTCGTCTTCGGATTTGCTGACCTTTGACGGTTTCAGCCTCTTCGTTGACAATCTTGACCTGATGGTGGCATACGAGGAGAGGGTTCCGTCTTCTCAGGGTACGGACCCGGTGGAGATGAAGTTTCACCATGCCCTCGCGGCGGTGCAGTTCAAGGTTCAGTACAAGGATGGGGTGAAGCCTGCGGATGCTGTGGATTATGTGACATCTGCCTGGTTGAGCGGGGTTTGCGCCACCGGCACATTCGCGTTCGGCAAGGTCTCATCCTCCGATGCGGCGGACAAGATGCAGTGGATAGTTTCCACGCCGGGTTCCCGAAAACTGCACGAGTGGACACCGGCTTCGGAGACTGACAAGCCTTTCTATGTTCCCGGCAGTGCCACGGATCCTGCCGTAGATGTCTATGCCGAAAGTAGCGACCCGGGATATGTTTTCGTGATTCCCCAAGCTCTCGGGAGCGGGGCTGCGTTCAATTTCACGACCAAGGCTTCCGGCTCTGCCGTTTTTACTGCTCAACTCCCTGGGAATGAGTGGGAATGCGGCAAGAAATACACCTATACCATCTCCGTCTCGGCATCGGGGATAGAGGTGGAAGTGTCAATCAAACCATGGGAGGAGCTCGCCTCCGGATGGGATGTGTTCATTTAAGGCATGAAAGCGGGTTCTTCATATATCTTCCTTGCGCTTGCGGCCTTCATGATGATGTCCGCCTGCGGCAAACAGCCTGCCGTTGCTGAGGCGGTGGGCGGGACGGCAGAGCTCAGCATAACTGTCCGCACCTCGGAAATCACCAAGGCCGACGGGGCTGCGTCCGGAGATGCCCTCAACAATCTCCGGCTCTGGATTGTGGACGCTAACAAGAATATTGTCAAGTTCGTGAAGACCGATGACTGGCAGACATTCTCCGGCACGACGGAAGGGACGGCCGCGACGTTCGATGCCGGGCGCACAACTGCAACCATCACATTCTCGGACATCTACCGGGCCACCTACACCCTCTATGCAGTGGCCAATTATACCGGGCTTGACGGATATGACGGTAAAACCAAGATAGACAATGCCTTCATTGATATGGAGCTGCCCGAGATGACAGGCTCTCAAACTCCATCTTATGGCGATGAGGCAGGCATGCCGCTCTCGGTGTCCAAGACCATCCAGCTTCTTCCGGGAGAGAACAAGATTTCCGCCGAGCTTGAGCGGGTGCTGGCGCACTTCAGCATCAAGATCAAAAACCAGAGTGGCGAGCATAAGATTGTCATCGGGGACGCGAGCCTCTCTGATTTCAATATGTCAAGCTCATACCTTTTCAGACATTCAGATGAAAATCGTATGCCTGCAAACTGCAAGGATTTGCCTATGCCGGAGTTCAAGAAGCTTCCTTTATCTATAGGAAGCGGCATCATCGAGACAGTCTATTCCACTTATCTCTATGGGGGTGAGTCAAAATCCGGCTACAAGCTGCGAATGGCTGTGGGGGCGTTCCCGGAGGGGCAGGATGTTTCCGGGCTCAAGGCTGAGGGGGCGGTGAAGATAGTCGAAGATGGCCACGAGGTCAAGGCCGACGGTACGGAGTATATGATCCGCAGTTGTTATGGAACTTCCTACGACGGATATCCATGCCTGTATCTTACCGATGCTAAAGCTTTAGGCGTAAAAGCCTTGACAGATGCGCAGATAAAAGCCATGACCGAGGAGCAACTCAAACCCTACCTCTGGACTTTCACGGATGAGGACGAGGGTTATGTGAGGAGCGCGTATGATCCGGATTATCATCTCAACAGCCGGAACAACCGGCTTGAGGCCAGCCAGTCACAGAAGACGGAGTTCATGTTCGACTTCCGCGAAGCCAAGCCGGATAGGATGTATTTCATGGCCGGAGGGAAAGGGGTGTATCTTGGCTATAGTTATTATCAGGGATATTATGTTTCCACAAACGGTTCTTCATCCATTCTCGATACATCCGGCGACCAATATTTCTGGAAACTCCTCCCTCTCTCCGACGTAAAGTGGTCGGATGGCACCAAGACCGTGACCGCCGCGGGCAGCACATTCATCGCTCGCGACCTCACCAGTTTTGATGAATACAATGTTCCCCAGCCTCTGACCGCCCTCTGGCGCAACCAGCGGCTTACCACCACCATCACAGTCACTTTCATGTCCCAGACCGGTGCCTTTGACTATGTGGTGGAGGACTGGAAGGATGGCGGCGGGAGCGCTTCATTCAATTGATTTGCGGCATGAAGAATTTGTTGAAATATATATTCGGGGCATTCGCCCTTGCGGTTGTTTCTTCCTGTGTCAAGACCCCTGTTGAGCCGGGGCTTTCCGAGGGGGAAGGCTGGCTTGTTTTGGATTACGGCGCTTCGGTGGGGCTTCAGGTAGAAACCAAGGCTACGTTGGAATATGCCAACGAGAACAATCTCCTCAATTTCTACCTCTTCGTCTTCGACTCTCAGGGGAAGAAGATCTACGGCAAATGGTTCGACTCCTCGATGCTCAAGGCCAGCGATGATGCGGTGACAAGTGCCAACGAGGACTGCTGGAGCAAGACCCAAGGCATCAAGAAGACGGACTCCTCCGGGACAGTGACCGAGAAGACACAGACCCACGGCCGGATCAAGATAAAAACCAAAAACGGCGAGAACTACACCATCTACGCCCTGTCCAATGTCAATGCCGACATGGTCCGTATCAGTTCTGAGTATCTCAGCTCCAGCGTGGACAAAATTTCTGATATTCAAGATCTTGTCATAACTCTGAGTCAGGATGTCGTGAGCCGCAACGGCTACTTCCCGATGTGCGGCAAACTCCGGCCTGTCAATGTCTCCGGGGGCACGATGAGTACCTCCGGCAAGCTTGTGTTTACCCGTCTCGATGCCAAGATAAGCTTTGATTTCCAGATAGGTACGGCCCCAGAGGACAAGCAGCAGGTAGAGAGCTTCAAGATAGAGAAATGGCGCGTGGTCAATGTGCCGCGCAAGACCTATCTCGCATCGTACGCCGATCGTGGGGCGAGCAATGCCCTCGGCAACATCGCGCAGGCGGCAGGCCAGTCTTCCGGGGATTTCTTCTCCACGACGTTTGTAAACCCTGACTATTCGAGCACCTCCGGCGGCGGCTTCTCTTTCTACATGCTGGAGAATTGCCGCGACCCGAAAGGGAAGGGGACCGGTTTCCACGACCGCGACAAGCAGGTCAAGGACGCCGCCGGGCTCAACACCGTCAATCCCGACGGGACGCTGGCCTTTGTATATGCCGATGACCTCTCGACCTACGTGGAGGTGAAAGGATGGTTGACGATGAAACTGGTGGGCGATTCCGCCGGGCAGATTCTCAACGCCGAGGTGGTCTACCGTATACATCTGGGCAACTTCGAGAACGGCAGTTTCGGGGATTTCAATGTGGAGCGCAACAACAGCTACAAGTACACCATCACCATCTACGGGGTGGACAACATCAGGGCCGAGGTGAGCAGAGACATCGAGAGCGAGCCGGCGACCGGGGGAGTGGTGTCCATAGCGAGGGAGACCATAGCCTTGTGCGATGCCCATTACGTGACCAAGACGCTGACTTTCCACGCCAAATACCTCGTCCAGCCGGACGAGAACGGCATTCCGAGCTACGAGAACATGACCTGGCGGGTCAAGACTCCGTTCTGTGACGGGCAGCCGCTCATCGCAGCGTCAGGGGCCGAGATCATCACGGACGACTGCCGGGACTACAAGTGGGTCATGTTCGCTCTCAACGAGAAACAGGCGAGTGGGAGCTATTATGAGGAGAAGCGCCGCTCCTGGGCCGATGCCAAGACAAAGGGCGAACTGATGGACATCAGCCAGCTTGTGGCCTATATGCGCCAGGAGGCGGACAAATACTATAACGGCACGCCGAATGACTTTGACAACGGCAAACTTTCCGATGGCTCTGATGACACTCTCGGGCCGAAAATCTGCCTCACCGCCTTCGTGGATGAGTATTACTACGATGCCGACCCGATCACCGGGATCAAGTGGGACGGGGTCAAGCTCTATGAGGATCGCTGGAAAACTTTTGTCAACCAGGACAACCGTGTGATGTCCATCCTCTGCAGTTCGCAGATCAGCACCGACCGCGAGAGCCGCATGACCGGGAGCGTGGTCACCATAACGCAGAACTCCATCCAGACTGTGTACGACACAGACGAGTCCAAGGCTTCTCTCAAGACGGCCTGGGGAATGGAGCATAGGGACGAGTATGCGCATCTGTTTGATTATAACGAATACAATACGAGTAGTTATTATGAGCGATCTCTTGGTAATACCGACAAGTCCAACGGGCGTTACAACTCAATAAAAGAATGGGGTCTTCCGTCTAATCCCGGTACTGAAGACTGGAGCGAGTATCTTGACGAGAAAGTCGAGAACGATCTCCCGATGCTGGCCACGGACAAGTACTACCTTCGCTATTCCTGTCTTGCCCGCAACCGTGATCTCGATGGTGACGGCAAGATAGACCGCAACGAAATACGCTGGTACACTGCATCCATCCGCCAGCTTGTCGGCATCTGGCTCGGTGCTGATGTGATCTCGTCGGACGCACGTCTCTATACAAGGACAGCTGAAGAGCGTACCCGGAATGAGGGGAACACTGTCGCGAAGATCAAGATGAGCAACGGGGTCGAGGTCGTGGATGTCGAGAATACCGAGTTCGACTGGCATCAGCATATCATATCAAGCACGGCTTACATTAATAGTGATGATACCTACAACAGCAACAACCCGACTATCCTCTGGGCGGAACAGGGCTGCACGACGGGAACTTTGAGTTATTCAATGGAGAACGCGGGCGCTTATTCACAACACCCCTATGACGGCACCGACCTCTTCAGCGTCCGCTGCGTCCGCAATCTCGGCCTTCCGAATGATTCCGCCTCTGATGCCAAGCCTCAAGATCTGATAGTGGTGACCCCGAGCCAGAGTGGTGACGGATCATATACTTTCGATGCCTCGAATATCAACCCGTCTTCGCTCCGCCCGTTTGTCAACACCAAGGTTAACGGCCTCGATCTTGACGACCACGATGAGATGTCCGAGGCCAACCGCCTGTATCTCAACTTCACGGCGGCCGGCCCTGCCGATGCGGTCAACGCCGCCAACGCTGTGAATGGCGGGGCGCAGGAGATCAATAAGCAGGTCACCATTACGGGCACCTCCAGCGGAGTCTATTGCCCGGTGGGATACCGCCTCCCGAATCAGCGCGAGGCCGTCGTGATGCTCTACTATGTCGGTTCCCCGTCGTCATTCTTCTCCGGTGATACCATGACCAGAACATACTTCTCCTTTGGTTCTGTCCCTGACGATCTTATCAAGGACGGCTATCTCTCGTCCCGACGCAATCCGAAACTGCTTGATCACGCCAATCTGTACCGCGTCAATGCTGAGCAGATTTTCCTCCCGGAAGATAAAGGCGTTGCCGCCAACTCCATCCGCTGCGTCCGCGACAACCCACAGTAGCTCACCCTCCATGGGCATCTGAGCCGTTTTCTGTCCCGCGCTGAATCTCCTTCCGTCCCGTGCGCACTGGAGACCTTTCCACGCACGGGATTATCGCCGTGCGCACGGGGAAGGCAGGTCAATGTCTGAGTCTGAGCATTCGCGCGAGACAAGATCTACTCGCGGGACGGAGTGCTGCGCGCAGTGGACGGCAGGTACCAGGGACGAGGCTTTTGTGTTGAGCCCCTGCCACCTCTCGCACCTGCACTGTCAGCCTCTGCGCCGTCAGCCAATGCCCCTTTCCCACATGGACTCACCGCCATTCTGCAGCCCTCTGCGGCACCCCACCAGCAAAGGTTGGGGTATTTTTCGCGATTTTCTCCCCTACCTTCCGGAAGCGCTGCCCTTATACGGCCCTCCGCGGCATCCCCTCTGCCCAAGGTCGGGGTATCTATGGCAATTTCCTCCCCTACCTTCCGGAAGCGCTGCCCTTATAAGGCCCTCTGCGGCACCCCACCAGCAAAGGTTGGGGTATTTTTAGCGCTTTTTACCCCTACCTTTGGCAAACGCCAGGCACCTTCGCCACTCTCTTTCCGCCTTCAAAAGTTCACCCTTCGCCCATCAAGCAGACCTGCCGTACACCACAGCGCCGTTTTCTGTACGGAACGGTCTCGCGAGTGCCTCGCGTACAGAAAGAGGCCGTTTTTCTGTACCGCACATGCCTAAAAGCGGCTCGCGTACAACAGAAGGCCCCTTTTCTGTACCGGACGGAGAATCGCCTCAAGGTTATAGAGCTTTGAGGCTCCGGCGCTCTAACCTAAACACCAATATGCCGCTAGAAAGCAATTTCCGCGCAAGGTTATAGCGTTTCTGCAATCTTTCTCTATAACCTTTTCCAGACGCCATAGTGAATCGGTGCGGTGGACACCAGACCACTTTTCGCGCCCGGCGCAGATTTTTCTGTTTCTTTCGTCTTTTGAAGTTTCTTTGTTGCGCGTCAGCCGGGAATGCGTTATCATTGCGGCGTAAAAACTCATAACAATCAATGAAGAACTTCAAGAACGATTCTGCCGGCGGCGAGGCTGCGGGGCAGAAGCGCAAGGGGAAAGAAAGCGGAAACGGCAGCGGAACCGAGGCCGGAAGCGGAGACATGAGAGGCAGCGCA
>ERZ808252.986-NODE-986-length-23337-cov-6.478395_pt1 | contig 23337 bp, 21 predicted proteins | sample MGYA00521242_ERZ808252 | MGnify/ENA primary metagenome ERZ808252 (study PRJEB31516, sample SAMN03275581) | gut metagenome | biome: mammalia-associated habitat; material: feces | host: Papio cynocephalus | place: Kenya | collected 2012-08-07 ...
ACGTACCAAGGTATCACCGGCCTTGACATGCTGGCCTTCATGCACGTAAAAAGCCTGAATGCGTCCCGGAACTTTTCCCGAAACACGATATTCCGTAACTTCAACCTGACCCTGAATGGTCTCAGCATCTTTACCCAAAGTAAAATAGCCGATTGCTCCCACAGCAAGTATTACTGCGGTAATAAATAATATCGGCTGCAAAATGATAGTAAACTCAGACTTGTTATTCGCCATATTTCTTCACTTTATGATGTTTCAAAATAAAAATTCAGTTCAATTGTTTCCAAACAGTCCGCCCACAGACTTTTGCAAATAAATTCCCGTAAGTTTTACATCAATTTCGGCATCCAGTTTTTCCGAACAAGCCTGTAACCATGCCGTTTGAGCTTCCAACATATCGGATGCCGCTATAACGCCTTCATGAAAACCGACATCGGCATAACGAAGATTCTCATCCGCCTTTTCCTGGTTTTTTCGAGCCATCAGCAACTTCTTCTGCGCTTCATCAACCTTAAATCTGGCCTGATTGATTTGAAGATTCACCTTTTCTTTCGCATCCTGCAACAGATAGCGTTGGTTCTGAGCCAATGCACGAGCGGCACGCAAACGATAGCGTCCCTCACCCCACTGCAAAATGGGTACATGCAGAGCAACGCCTATACTGAAATTGCCGGAAAACTTGTTCCGGAAGCCGTTATACACATTCGGATTGCTCAAATTATACGCGCCAAAAGCCGACAATACCGGCAAATTGGAAGCCTTGACCAGCTTTACATTCTCGTCGGAAATCTTCACAGCTTCGGAAAGAGCCCTCAAATCATGCCGACGGCTATATGCAGTCAAGGTATCAGGACGTTGCAAAGAAACCTCAACAGGCAATTCTGTCTTATTTTCATCGGCCAGCTGAATCCGGGCATTCACAGGCAGCCCGCAAATCTGGCAAAGCAACATCCGCGCAAGACTTAAGCCGTCATTGACTTTTACAAGCGACATCTCAGCCTCGTTAAGTTTGACGCGGACTGTGAGTGTAGCCGCCTTGGTTGCTATACCTTCCTGATGCATCTTCTGAATGTCAGAATCCAGTTTGTCAAGCATCTTCACGTAGCCCTCTGCCAAACGCTTCTTACCGGCCAACGAAACGACCTGCCAATAAGCCTGATCGACACTGTAAACAATCTCTTCCAGCATTTGATCATGTTGTTCACCCAACAAACGGCTTGTGTATCTGGTGATATTGTCATATGCTTTGATGCGCCCTCCAAAATAAACAGGCTGTGTCAGCATCAAAGAGCCCGCATACATATTATAAGTGCTGGTTTTAAAAGCATCGACAACCCGGCTGCCCAAGCCATTCAATGTAGAGACCAACGGTGTTCCGAGACTTTCCAAAAGCGGAACAAGTTCGGGATACTGGGAAGCCATATTCTGTGCTATCTCCGAAAGGCCGGCTCCAGCCGATGTCCCCAAAGAAGCAAGTTGATTGCGTGTTTCTTTTGAAAGCAAATGAACAGACTTCTGATTCCACACATAGCCGGCTGTCAAACCGACCTTCGGCAAATAATTCGTACGCGCGGCCTTATGCTCATTCTGCGCAGCCTCCAAATTGTTTCGCGAAATCAGCAGCTGCTTGTTGCTACGCATCGCCAAATTGCGGCAACTGTCCAAGTTCAAAATCCGTTGCCCATATGAATTCAAAGCTACCCACATGAGGCATAAAACACCTACTACCTTCCTCATTATAATATATTTCGATGTTAAACTTTCGGCAAAAGTACACATTCAAAACGACATATATCATTATCAAAGAAGAAAAAGCGAATTTTGGCAATATATCGAAGAATTATAGGCAAAAATCTTGGCATCAAAAGTACATGTACCGCAAAAAACACCTAACTTTGCGATACCAAACAGATTTGCTCTATTATGAAGAAATATCCACTCATAGCCTTGCTGTTTTTCTATTACGGACTTTCGGCAGGAGCCCAAGAAGAAAAGACCTATTATCGCATCATGAGCGCAAAGCCGAGCTTTGCAGGCAAGTGCATCCAAGACCATTCAAACACGAACGGTGCCGACGATTACCTGATAGAAGACTGGAATGCGGACAACAAACGCCAAGAATGGGATTTGATTCCGGCAGATGACAATGACAATTCGCTCTATTATATCCGCAATCGCAATTCACGAAGATATATAGGACAAGTTACGACTTTGGTAGACAACAAATACTACTATACAGCAAGCACGCCCGCGTTATCATCAAGTCCGAAGTGGACTATCACCGAGATTGGCGATGACATGGTTACATTCAGCACAACTGACGAATATGGCGTAGTACGTTTCCTGAACGCAGCCGACCTGAAAAAGAGCCCCGAACGCATCTACTCGGCCAAGGCTGCGAAAAAAACAGGATTCGCATGGAAAATCATTGATGCAAAAAAAGACCCAACGACCATTAAAAGCCAAACAGGCCAAAAGACCAAGGTGTCAACATTGAACGGGCATATCATCGTTGCAGGAACAGACGACTATACAATCAGCGACCTGCAGGGACGCAACATAAGCCCTGACAATGGATTGCCAAAAGGTGTATATATCGTAACCACAAAAGACGAATCATTCAAAGTACTTATCAAATAAATCCATGAGACTCACACACACGACTTTGGCTTTATGCCTCTTGTTCTTGGCAAAAACAGTTGCCATCAAGGCACAAGTGCTGACCTCCGTTGCACAAGGTGGCACTTATTATTCCAATCCCATCATAGCCAGTGATGCTCCCGACCCGACCATCATCAAAGGCGATGACAACCTTTATTATCTGTTCGGCACAGGCGGTAGCGTTTTCCGCTCACAGAACCTCATCAATTGGGTAAGATTGAGCTATGCTTTCGAAAGAGCTCCATCGTTTGTAAAAGGAACAAATGCGGTTTGGGCCATGGATGCAAACAAAATAGGAGACAGATATGTCATGTACTTTGCTTCTTCGGTATGGGGAGGAGTAGACAGCTGCGGCATCGGAGTTGCCTATTCCAGCAAGCCGCAAGGCCCCTACAAATTCGTTAACCCGGGCGGAAAAATGTTTTACAGCTATGAAGTAGGCGTCACCAACAGCATCGATCCTTTCTATATTGAAGACGATGGAAAGAAATATCTGTTTTGGGGCAGCTTCTACGGGATTTACGGCATTGAGCTGAGCGATGACGGACTGAGTATCAAAAAGGGAGCAAAGAAAATAAAAATCGCAGGAAACGCCTACGAAGGCACATACATTTATAAACGCAACGGTTATTATTATTTCTTCGGATCGACCGGCAGTTGCTGTGAAGGAGCAAAAAGTACCTACACGACTGTCTATGCCCGTTCAAAGAACCTGTTCGGTCCCTATTTTTCCAGCAATGGCGGACGGCTTTTAGATAATAAGCACGACATCCTGATAAAAGGCAACGACCAATGGGCCGGCACCGGACATAATGCTGAAATCATTGAAGACAAGAACGGTGATACATGGATGCCTTATCATGCCTACAGCAAATCCAAGCCCGAAGAAGGACGCATGGTATTGCTTGACCGCATACTTTGGAAAAATGATTGGCCTTACGTTCTGAAAAAGCAGCCATCCAATCAATCGGCACGCCCCAAACTCTGAGTTAAGCTTTCAAACACATAAGATTCATGAGAACAACTATTATCAAAAACTCTCTGCTTGTTTTAGCCATCGCACTATCGGGCATGAGCCTGCATGCACAAAAGCCGAAAGCCGATTACGGCAACATACAGCGATATGCCCAAAGCAATGCTGAACTGCCGGCACCGAAGAAAGGCGAGAAACGCGTTGTGTTTCTCGGCAATTCCATCACACAAGGCTGGGCGGAAAAGCATCCTGAATTTTTCAAGAAATATGGATACATAGGCCGCGGCATCAGCGGACAGACTTCGTATAACTTTTTGCTGCGCTTCAGAGAAGATGTAGTGAAATTGCAACCGAAATTAGTTGTCATCAATGCCGGAACAAATGACGTAGCAGAAAATTCCTGCACTTACAATGAAGAACATACCATGGGCAATATCATTACAATGGTTGAGATTGCCAAATTCCACAAAATCAAAGTCATCTTAACTTCCGTATTGCCTGCTGCCGGTTTTGGATGGAACAAAAGCATCACAGATGCACCGGCAAAGATCAAAGCGCTTAATATGCGCATCAAGGCTTATGCCAAAGCCAACAAAATACCCTATGTAGATTATTATACACCTTTTGTAGACAGCGATGGGAAGACGCTCAATCCCAAATATTCCAATGACGGGGTTCACCCCACTGAAGCGGGATATGACATTATGGAGTCCATCATAGTTCCTGCCATCAAAAAATATTTGTAATCGTAAGGAACAGAGCGGGCCGCCATCGCTGACGATGGCGGCCCGCTCTGTTTTTTGTTTGCCGGTTTAACCGCGTGTAAGCGGTGAAGTCAACAAATCCTTTAATACATTGATGGAATCAGGATGCTCACGCACAAAAGAATCTATATGGCGCACACGTTTTTCGGCCAATATTTCATCAATGGCAATCAGTATTCCTGTCTCTTCAACATTACCAAACGATTCATTGACAGCTGTCCCGAAAACGCGCATCGTAGGACTCAGCCCCATATAGGCGTTCACAAGCGGAGGTATATTGAAGCCCAATTCGCGCACAGCGGCATTCAGTATCCTGTAGTCAGCTTTAAAAGAGTCTTCCTTGAAAAGCGCTTTCAATTTGTCCGTATCGGTTTCCAGCCTGACAGGATTGATAGGTGTAACCAAATGGTCCTTGTCTTGAAAATGCTTTTGCAGAAAATACAATATCATGTCACGCCCTGTTTTATTGAACGACGGATACATGGTCATTTTACCGAAGAAATATTTCAGGTTTGGCATTACTACGGTCAAAGCACCGAGCCCATCCCATAAGTTATCGAGAGCGAACAGACTTTTTGCTGCAGTCCTACGTGTGTTCTGGTATTCCAGCGTAACGAAAGAGCGTCCCAATTCAACCGTCTGCTTCATGTAATTATCCATAAACTCCTTGCTGAAATGGAACATGTGGGATGTGGCCAAAACAGGCTGTCCGTCACTGTCTATCGCAACTTCATCACCGGGCAGGTAGCGATAGCCGCCAACAATCTCTTCGTCCTCCGGATTCCATACGATCAATTGCTTGTATGGATGGTCGCATGTATCAAAATAGTCCAAATCCAAACTTTTCCCTGTTCCGCCACCGGCCACCCGGAATGCTATTTCGCGCAACCGTCCAATCTCTTTCAAGACATTAGGAGAATCCTGCCATGTCACGATATAGATTTCATTGTTGCTTTTGTTTGTATGCCGAAGCCGGCGTTCGGGCGTAAGTTCCTTTTTCAACAAAGTTCTGTCAATCGGATCAATTATTTTTTCCATCGTCAAAGGTCGTTTTTCTATTCTACAAATGATATACGATGTCTTCTACGTATTTTGCCCACTCTGATGCCGGCCGCGAATGGTCGAACTTTTGCCAGGAAATCGGTTTCCCTATTCTGATTTCAAATGATTTGTGGACGTTCTTATACATTTCGTCAACGAGAAACAACATAGCTATATTGAATTTCAATCCCAGCATAGAGCTGATGTTAGCCAAACGGTAAAAGAATGATGAATTTTCACCGCTAAAATGAATCGGCACTATATCGCGTTGCGTTTCCACGCTTTTTGTGATAAAAGTCTTGGTCCAGGGCAAATCCTTTACTACTCCGTTATGGCGGCGCGAACATATTCTGGCAGGAAACATCAGTACCTGCATATCTGAATGGAACGTATCATAAACCAACTGGGGAAACGAGCGGCTTTGGCGGCCGGTGATATTGACAGGTACTCCTACAGGACGCAATCCCGGCAGATTCATAAGCAAATCATTGAGCAGATAACGAATCTTCCCATCGTAATGAGAACCTATGAGAGCCCCCAATGCAACGCCATCACCCCCACCAAGCGGATGATTGGATACAAACGTATAGAGACGGCCATCGTTGGGCGGAAGATTTTCTTCTCCGACAACTGTCAAGTGCATGTCTAAATATTTCACGCAAGACTTCAGCCACTCTACACCGGTTTCGCTCTTGTGGGCATCTAAAAATTTATTTACTTCGTCTTGATGAACGATGTGTTTCAGCCACGCAACAACAAAACGCGGCACATATCGTGCCTTTGCTCCAGCCTTGTCGCGCAAAATTTTGTCGATATCGACAATAAGTCCTTTCTCTTGCGGCATTTTCTTTATCTGAACTACAAAAGTACACTTTTTTCCAGCAACACCTCTTACATTGTTAAGAATATCCCATTACAAAAACTTTTTTTAAGACAATCGCTTTTCTCTCTTTTTATCCCGTTGACTATAAAAGCCTCATCGAGAGTTGATGTTTTTACAGCATTTTGCTAACTTTGCAAGCGTAATAATTCAAAATCGTAAGTCAACACTTCTGCCAGACACCACAAAACAGGCAAAAACCCGAACACAAAAAATTAAAATATCATCATCATGTTTGAAGGACAACCTAAAGCACTTTATGCGCTAAGTTTAGCTAACACCGGCGAGCGTTTCGGCTATTATACGATGCTTGCCGTTTTCGTTTTATTTTTGAGAGCCAATTTCGGGCTCGCCCATGAAACTGCCGGCCTCATCTACAGCACGTTTCTCGGATTCGTATACTTCCTGCCGTTCTTCGGCGGCATCCTGGCCGACAAGTTCGGATACGGAAAAATGGTCACCATCGGCATCTTTATCATGTTTTTCGGTTATCTTTTCCTTTCCATTCCCTTGGGAGGCGGCTCTGTCGCCCTGGCCTGCATGCTCGGAGCCCTGCTGCTCATCAGTACCGGAACAGGTTTGTTCAAAGGAAACCTGCAAGTAATGATAGGAAACCTTTATGACAGCCCGGAACTCCAAGACAAGCGCGACTCTGCATTTTCCATCTTCTATATGGCCATCAATGTTGGTGCCCTGTTTGCACCGACTGCAGCCGTCAAAATCATGGAATGGGCACAAACGACATTAAACGTAAGCGTGGCCGATTCCTACCATTTCGCTTTCGCAGTAGCTTGCGCATCGCTCATCGTTTCCATTGCCATCTACTACTGTTTCCGTTCAACATTCCGCCACGCCGAAGGCGGCAAGAAGAAAGCCGAAGCAATACTTAACAATGCCCAAAAGCCACAAGCCGACGACACAAAGGCGCGCATCATCGCCCTTTGCCTTGTTTTTGCCGTTGTACTGTTTTTCTGGATGGCTTTCCATCAAAACGGCCTTACATTAACCTACTTTGCCGATGAATTCACGGCCAAAAGCTCTTCTGGCATCCAAAGCATGGCTTTTGACGTGACCAACCTCGTACTTTGCATCGTCATCATCTATGCTCTTTTCGCTCTATTCCAAAGCAAAACAGGAAAAGGCAAAGGCATCGCCGGCATCATTATTCTTGCCTCGGCAGCTGCATTGGTATGGAAGTATTCGCTTATTGAAGGACCGGTAGCTGTAAATGCCCCGATATTCCAGCAATTCAATCCCTGCTTTGTAGTGGCACTTACACCGGTCAGCATTGCCCTGTTCGGCTGGCTGGCCAAGAAAAAGAAGGAACCGTCGGCTCCTCGCAAAATTGCCCTCGGCATGTTAGTGGCCGCCGTTGCATATCTCGTGATGGCCATCGGGTCGGCCGACCTTTTGAGCCCGACACAACAGGCCCAGGCCATCAGCGATGGCACAGCCACGTTCGCTTCACCCAATTGGCTCATCTCGACCTACCTCATCCTTACATTCGGCGAACTGCTGCTATCGCCCATGGGCATCAGCTTTGTTAGTAAAGTGGCACCCCAAAAATACAAGGGCATGATGATGGGCGGTTGGTTCGTAGCCACAGCCATCGGCAACCTGCTGGTCAGCGTAGGCGGCTATTTATGGGGCAATCTGCCGCTTTGGGTAGTTTGGGGAGTATTCATCGCCCTCTGTCTCCTCAGCGCGCTTTTCATGTTCAGTATCATGAAGCGCCTCGAAAAAGTCTGCTGACACATTTTCCCGCAAACACGCCGCACGGCATTCCGACAAGCATCAAGGCTCATCGGAATGCCGTTTTTTCGTAGGGAGAAAAACAAAAGCAAAACGCAGAAAATCAGAAAGCAAACGCAGAAAATCAAGGCTGACACCGACCAAAGAGCCACGATGGGCAAAAGAGCATCTCACCATCACGATGCAAGAACAGAAGCATAACGGCAGAAGATTTTTCAAGAGAAAAAAAAGATTTATCGGGCCAAAACGGAAAATTATTGCTATTTTTGCTGAATTACAGAAAGTAGACACATCAGTATGGAAGAAGAACTTAAAGTAATCATAAGCGGCGGCGGAACAGGCGGACACATATTCCCTGCCATCTCAATAGCAAACGCACTGAAAGCCATAAGGCCGAACGTCAAGATTCTCTTTGTAGGAGCTGAAGGGCGCATGGAAATGACACGTGTTCCGGCAGCCGGATATGAAATAAAAGGGCTGCCCGTTTCGGGATTTGACCGTAAACACCTGATGAGAAACATCAAGGTACTTTACCGCGCAGCCCAAAGCCGCATGATGGCAAAAAAAATCCTGCATGAGTTCAAGCCACAGGTTGCCGTAGGCGTAGGCGGATATGCCAGCGGCCCCATGTTGAGTGCGTGCGAATCTTCAGGCATCCCCATACTGCTTCAAGAACAAAACAGCTACCCCGGAGTTACCAACAAGATTCTTGCCCGAAAGGCCGACAAGATTTGTGTAGCCTACGACAACATGGAAAAGTTTTTCCCTGCCTCAAAAATCATACTGACTGGCAATCCCGTACGCCAGGAACTCCTGTCTATCAATGTTTCGCGCGAAGTAGCCATTAAAAGCTTCGGTCTCGACCCCTCCAAGAAGACCATCCTTATCATCGGAGGCAGTCTCGGTGCCAAGACCATCAACGACAGCGTGTTGACCCACCTCAGCCTCATCAAGCAATCAAACGTGCAATTTATCTGGCAGACAGGCAAATTCTACAGCGAACAGATACGCGAAGAACTTGAAAAGAAAGGAAAGCCCGACAATCTCTATGTAAGCGACTTCATCGCCGACATGGCAAAAGCCTATAAGGCTGCAGATTTGGTCATATCGCGTGCCGGAGCCAGTTCAATCAGCGAGTTATGCCTGTTAGGCAAGCCCTGCATCCTCGTCCCATCGCCCAATGTTGCCGAAGACCACCAGACCAAAAACGCATTGGCGTTAGTCAAAAAAGATGCAGCCATCTATATCAAAGACTCAGAAGCACAAATGGCATTGCTGCCAAAAGCCGTCAGCACAGTCAATGAGCCCGAGCGTTTGGTAGCACTAAGCCGCAACATCATCAGCCTGGCACATCCGGATGCTGCCAGAATAATAGCGGAAGAAGTCATCAGGCTGGCTAAAGAAAAAAAACAGGCTCAACATTCAAACTGACCCCCCCCATTCACAAACCCAGGAAATACAAGCAATGAAAGTCGAAGATATAAAATCAGTTTATTTCATAGGAGCAGGTGGCATTGGCATGAGTGCCCTGATTCGCTATTTTTTGGCAAAAAGGCTGCCCGTAGGCGGCTACGACCGAACACCGTCAGCACTTACCGATGCCCTGATACACGAAGGAGCACAGATTCACTATGAGGACAACCCGGACGAAATCCGGGATACATTCAAAGACAAGGACCATACCTTGGTAGTCTATACTCCGGCCATACCCAATGACCACCGCGAACTGTCGTTTTTCAGAGAAAACGGGTTTGAACTGCAAAAAAGAGCACAAGTATTAGGAACGCTGACCAGATCGCTCAAAGGACTTTGCGTGGCAGGAACCCATGGCAAGACAACGACATCGACCATGGCAGCACACATCCTGCACCAAAGCCATGTAGATTGCAACGCTTTCTTAGGAGGAATCTCGAAAAACTATGGCACAAACTACCTGTACTCAGCAAAGAGCGACTATGTAGTCATCGAAGCTGACGAATTCGACCGGTCTTTCCATTGGTTGCGGCCTTATGCAAGCGTCATCACGGCCACCGACCCGGATCATCTTGACATTTACGGCACACGCGAAGCCTATCTGGAAAGCTTCAGCAAATACAGCTCGCTCATACAGCCCGGAGGCGCATTGATAATCCATACAGACTTAGCCATGAAGCCCGCTCTGCAAGAGGGAGTGCACAAATATACTTACAGCAGAGATAAAGGAGACTTTCACGCAGAAAACATCCGCATCGGAAACGGTGAAATCGTCTTCAATTTGGTTTCGCCGTTTGAAAACATCGACAATATCCAATTAGGTGTTCCGGTAAGCATAAACATTGAAAATGGAATTGCCGCCATGGCATTGGCACAACTGAGCGGAGTCACAGCCGAAGAAATCAAACAAGGAATGGCATCATTCCAAGGTGTAGTGCGCCGGTTCGACTTCAAGATAAAGACAAGAAAGCTTGTACTGCTAAGCGACTATGCACATCATCCGGCGGAAATAAAGAATTGTATACTGTCGCTTCGCGAAGTATTCAAAGGACGTAAGCTCACAGCCATGTTCCAGCCCCACCTCTACACCCGCACACGAGATTTCTATAAGGACTTTGCGCAAAGCCTTTCATTATTGGATGAAGTGATTCTGACAGAAATCTATCCTGCTCGCGAACAGCCCATAGAAGGAGTCACAAGCAAACTCATCTATGACAATCTGCGGCCGGGAATGGAACGTCATCTCATAAAAAAAGCAGATGCCGTTGACTTCGTGAAAAAGAACAGCTTTGATGTACTCATCATATTAGGCGCAGGAGATTTGGACAACTATATGCCACAATTTGAATCCATCTTAGCACCGAGAGCATAAACCGGAACAAATGAAATCTCTCCTCAAATTGTTCATAGGAATAGCCCTTTTGGCATATATCATCTTGGCTGTAACCAAATTCAGCAAAGGTGATAATACCGAAGCGTGCAAACATGTCAACATAGAGGTGACAGACAGTGCGCAAGCAGTATTCATTTCCGGAAACGAAGTAAAAAGACTATTAGAGAAAAAACATTTATATCCGGAAGGAATTCCCATGAACAAGATTCAATTGGCCGAAATGGAAAAAGCCCTCGAATCGCACCAGTTCATCTTGGATGCACAATGCTATAAGACTGCCAATGATGCCGTACACATAAAAGTAAGCCAAAGACTGCCTGTCATGCGCATTATCAGTGCAGATGGGAGCAATTACTTTATTGATAGCCAGGGAAAACGTATCCCATGCAACAAATTTCCGGCAGATGTTGTCGTTGCGACAGGCGTTATAACGCCTCGGTTTGCGAAAAAATATTTAGCCTCAATCGGCCGGTATTTACAAACCGACGCTTTCTGGAACAGTCAGATAGAACAACTGCATGTATTAAATAACGGAGCTGTTGAAGTGATTCCTCGCGTAGGCAGTCACATCATCCATCTGGGACCTCCCGTCAAGGTTGAACAAAAGTTAGAACGGCTCAGACTGTTTTATTCCAAAGTTCTGAACAAAGTGGGATGGAACAAATACAATCGAATTGACATGGAATTCAGCAACCAAATAGTTTGTACGAAAAAAGAATAACCACATATGGCAGAAGATTTATTTATCATTGCAATTGAACTGGGTTCGTCACACGCAACCGGTATTGGCGGGAAAAAAATGCCCGACGGCAGCATACAAATCGAAGCTGTAGCACAAGAACCTTCGTCAGCATTTATCCGGAAAGGAATGATCTTCAACATGGACAAATCAACTCAATGCGTCCGCGTAATAAAAAAACGCATAGAAGATCAATTGAAAAGATCCGTTACACAAGTCTATGTTGGTTTTGGCGGACAAAGCCTGCACTCAACACACAACTCCATCATGCAGCGCTTTGATGAGCAAAAGCCAATTTCAAAACAAATCGTAGATGACTTGATGAAAGAAAACGTCAATACCAACATTGGCGACCTTGATATATTGGAAGTGATACCGCAAGAATACAGCGTCGGAACACAGAAACAAATCGACCCGGTCGGTGTATTGAGCGACTACATAGAAGGACGATACTTGAACATTACTGCACGTTCAGCAATGCGAACCAATATTGACAATTGCTTTGCCAATGTCGGCATTCACATTGTTGAAGACAAGCTCATACCGTTAACCGTTGCCGATGAAGTGCTGTCTGACACAGAAAAACGCTCAGGCTGCGTATTGGTGGATTTCGGAGCGGACACAACGACCATCTCCATCTATAAAGCAAACTTGCTGCGATTTCTTAGTGTCATACCACTTGGAAGTTCAAACATCACAAAAGACATCATGAGCTGTCAACTTGAGGAGACAGAAGCTGAAGGCCTCAAGCTCAGATATGGAATTGTAGCGACAGACTTGACCGAAGACCAATCGAAAGAAGTCATTTACACACTGCCCGACAGTTCAGTCATTACAAAAGGAAAGCTCTATGATATAATCGAAGCACGTATGGAAGAAATCCTGTACAATGTCAAGGCACAAATTGCAGAATCAGGATTCGGGCGTGATTCGCTTGTAGCCGGAGCCTGGCTCACCGGTGGCGGTGCAAATCTTAAGAATCTGAGCAAAGCGTTTACCAACATCACGGGATTTGATAAAGTACGCATTGTAAAGAATCCCCGTCAAACAATACACTTTGCAAAAAACCTAAGCAAAAACACTGACGGGCAACTATTAAGCGTCATCAGCCTCCTGACAAAAGGAACACAGTCGTGTACCAGTCCGCTGATTCAGGAACAAGTTACCAAAGCAGATATTTTTGATATTGAAGAAACTCCGAAAGGAACAGGCAGCGAAGAACATGAGGTTAATGCGAATGCTCCTGCACAAGAAACCGGATTGAACAAAGAAGAACGTCCGAAAAAAGGAAAAAACAAGCACAAAGGCCCTTCACTTTTCAAGAAAGCCATTAAAAAAATCAAGGACATTTCAACTGTCATAGTCGGTGACGAGGATTAAATACAGACAACATATTAAAGATCATAAACCATGGCACTATTTGAACAAGTTAGTAAAGATATTATTGCTGCAATGAAAGCAAAAGACAAAGTAAGGCTGGAAGCATTGCGCAATATCAAAAAATACTTTATAGAAGCCAAAACGGCACCAGGAGCAAACGATGAGCTGAGCGATGACGTCGCACTAAAAATCATCACCAAATTGGCAAAACAAGGACGCGATGCCGAGGCTCTCTACAAGGGGAAAGGACGCGAAGACCTTGCTGAAGAAGAAGCGACACAAGCCGCAGTAATCGAGAGCTACCTCCCCAAACAATTATCTGCCGAGGAATTGGAGACAGAAATTAAAGCAATCATTACAGCCACCGGTGCCTCTTCCATGAAAGACATGGGAAAAGTCATGGGCACAGCATCCAAGCAACTGGCTGGAAAAGCCGACGGGAAAGCCATCTCCGAAGTTGTAAAACGCCTTTTGGCATAATACTGCAAACATTCATTATATGGAAGACGAAAAGACTGATACCATCCAGTTTAACCTGCCCAAACAAAAGCCGACAATTATCAAAGTAATCGGAGTGGGCGGGGGTGGCGGCAATGCCGTCAACCACATGTACAATGAAGGAATTCATGATGTGTCGTTCGTTGTCTGCAACACAGACCGCCAGGCTCTTGACAGCTCGTCTGTCCCCGTACATATACAGCTCGGAAGCGAAGGACTCGGTGCCGGCAATCGTCCCGAGCGCGCACGTGCAGCTGCAGAAGAAAGCATAGAAGATATACGCCGCATGCTTGACGACGGCACAAAAATGGTTTTCATCACAGCCGGAATGGGCGGAGGGACTGGAACAGGTGCTGCACCTATCATCGCCCGTGAAGCAAAAGCCAAAGACATCCTGACAGTAGGCATTGTAACAATTCCCTTCTGCTTTGAAGGCAACCGCAAAATTGACCAAGCTCTCGACGGCCTCGAAGAAATGAAAAAGCACGTGGATGCCCTACTCGTCATCAACAACGAACGATTGCGCGAAATATACACAAACCTCACTGTGCTTGACGCTTTTGCCAGAGCCGACGACACCCTGAGCATAGCAGCAAAGAGCATAGCAGAAATCATCACGCTGCGCGGAACCATGAATTTGGACTTTCGCGATGTAAGCACTGTCTTGAAAGACGGTGGAGTAGCCATCATGAGTACGGCTTACGGTGAAGGAGAAGGACGTGTAAGCAAAGCCATTGAAGAAGCACTCAACTCGCCATTGCTCAATCACAGTGACATTTTCAAATCAAAAAAGATTCTTGTGAACATCGCTTTCTGTGCAGAGAAAGAGGGAGAATCGCTGATGATGGAGGAAATGAATGAAGTTCATGAGTTCATGAGCAAATTTGATGCCTACGTAGAAACTAAATTCGGGCTTGGAACAGACCCTTCATTAGGAAAGAAAGTAAAAATCACAATACTTGCAACAGGATTCGGCCTAAGCGATGTGCTAACGGATGTCGGGAAGCAACGCAACGATAATGAAATTGATGAACAGGAAGAAGAACGACTTCGCGAACGTCGCAACCAATATTATAATCAGACGGGCAAGACCTCGCAGAAGCGTCACTACAAGATTTATCAGTTCAGTCCGTTTGCACTTGACAACGATGATGTCATTTCAATGGTTGAAGCCAGTCCTACCTACAAACGCGACTTTGAGACATTGAACGCCATCAAAGCGCGCGCTGAAGAGGGGAAGCCGAAAACCGAAGAAGAAATTGAACTTCCAACAGACTCGATGACCATTAAATTCGATCAGAATTAGTACGCAATCTCGTATTCTAAGCTCCATTGGCCCAAGAGAACATCTCCTCCAATGGAGCTTATTTTTATGTTTTGTTCGCCTCATCTTCTTCTGACGTATTCATTTCTTTCGTAACATACCGCTGATAATATGAAATCAGTAACGTTGTCAGCGGAAGGGCTATAATCATTCCGATTATTCCCAATAAATAACCCCAAACAGATAGCGACAGCAAAATTAGAAACGGAGGCAGCCCCATGGCGCTTCCCATAATACGCGGCGTTAGCACCATGTCTTGAATAATCTGAACAATCAGGAAAACAGCAAGCGCACCTGCCAATACTGCCCAAAAATTCTGCCCTGTATCAGCAGCCTTAATCAAAGCAAACAACAAGGTCGGAACAAGGCCAAGGGCATGGAGGTAAGGCACGAAACTGAGAACACCGATAAAAACACCTAACGGAATAGCCAACGGAAAGCCGATAATTACAAAACCGACTGAAAAAAGAATGCCGACACAAACCGAAATAAGGGCCTGACCACGAAAATAATTATTCATCCCATGCTGCAAGTCTGTAAACAAAGAGCTCAAGAACTTACGGTTCCGCTTCGGAAACAAGCGGATTACGCCACTTGACAACTTCTCATAATCCACCAATATAAAGAAGAGGTATAGGAGAGCTATACAGGAAGAAAACAATGTTATCAGCAAATTTGCCGTCTGATAGACAACATTCCACACTCTTGGCACAGTTTCCTTGACTACATCAAGGATGTTCTTTTGTGTAAAGATCTTGTCCAAATCTATCAATCGAGCCTGCTCGTGAATAAAAGCTTCGACCTTCGGTGATATGCTGTTGTTGTTAGCTCCCACTTGGATAAACTTCACCAGACTTTCCTTAAAGTGTTCCAGCTCAGTTGCAACCTGCGGAAACGTCAGGGCAAAGAAGCCGTAAACCAATCCTCCGGCTAAGGCCAAAGTGATAAAGATGCTCAGTATCCGATAATGGAAGTGCAACTTGTACTGTACGAATGTAACCACGGGATAAATAAGATAAGCAATGAACCATGCCACAAAAAAAGGAGTCAACACATCCTCAAGGTAGCGGATCAGCAACAGAATCGCGGCAATCATCGCAAAAACGAGCATTCCACGAATGAAACTGTCAAATGTTATCTTCTTTTCCAACATGGTTTTATGGCTTACGCATATGTTTGTCAGCAAAAGTACGAAGATAGTTTCACTTTTATGCAATTTTATACCGTGAAATTTTTGAATGTACAAGAACTTCCGTATTTTTGCAACAATGCTATACATCGTGCCTACACCGGTCGGTAATTTGGAGGACATCACACTTAGAGCCTTGCGTGTCCTTAAGGAAGTCGATTTAATCTTAGCTGAAGATACTCGGACTTCGGGCTTTCTGCTATCTCATTTCGGCATCAGGAACAAGCTTCAATCCTACCACAAATTTAACGAACATGGAGAAGTGGAACATTTGGCAAGCAGGTTAAAAGGAGGAGAAAACATGGCTCTTGTCAGTGATGCCGGAACACCGGGCATCAGCGATCCAGGCTTTCTCATTACACGAAAATGTGTCGAAGAAGGCATAAAAGTAGAATGCCTTCCCGGTGCTACGGCTTTTGTTCCTGCACTTGTCTGCTCCGGCATTCCATGCGACAAGTTTGTATTTGAAGGATTCCTGCCCCAGAAAAAAGGAAGAGCCTCACGTTTGTCCCGCTTAAAAGAAGAAGAACGCACCATGGTTTTCTACGAATCACCATACCGAATCATCAAAACGCTGGCACAATTCATTGACGTCTTCGGTGCAGAACGCGAAATTGCCGTATGCAGAGAAATCAGCAAGATTCACGAAGAATGTATCAAAGGAAGCATAGCGCATGTAAAGGCTCATTTTGAAGAATATCCGCCCAAAGGTGAATTCGTGATAGTTCTAAGTGGAAAAACTGATGCGAGCCACCATCAAGAGTAACCCAAAACATTGTAAATATGAAAAAGATTACAGCACTTGCCATTTGCATCATCGCATTAAGCGGATGCGGACAGAAGACAGAAACAAAAGACAACCAAATAAAAGCCTTACGAGATTCCATGGCTCAAATCATTAATCAGAAAGACTCTGAGCTCAATGACATTATGGCAACGTTCAACGACATTCAGGAAGGCTTCCGCGAAATTAATGAAGCAGAGGGAAGGGTCAATTTGGAACGTTCGAATCCGGAAAGAAAGATGTCAAAGGAAGACATCATGGAAAATATCACATTTATCCGCCGCACAATGCAACTCAACAAGGAACGCATCGCAAGGCTGCAAGAACAGCTTAAATCAAGCACTTTCAACGCATCAAAGCTGAAGGCCACTATCGAACAGCTCAACAGGCAAATGGAAGAGAAGTCACAACAAATTGCACAACTGGAGCAGGATCTACGCGCAAAAGACTTGAAAATAGCAGAACAAGGTCAACAGATCCAGGATCTCAACCAAAGTGTATCAAGTCTGACAAACCAGAATGAGCAAAAAAGACAAACGGTAGAACGGCAAGACAAGGAGCTGAATGCTGCCTGGTATGTGTTTGGGACAAAGCGAGAATTAAAGGACCAGCGCATACTTCAAAAGGGTGATGTTCTAAAAAGCAACACATTTAATAAGGACTACTTCACTAAAATAGACATTCGCGTCACCAAATCTATCAAGCTCTACTCCAACAGTGCAAAACTGCTTACGTCTCATCCATCAGGCAGTTATACTCTCGACCGCGATGCACAAAAGCAATACACGCTCCGAATCACTAACCCGGAGCAATTCTGGAGCGTCAGCAAATATCTGGTCATTTTAGTAAAATAACTCTTCAGTTCAAATCCCTACACCATGACAGAAGCTATCAAGAAAAGAATCAATGATTCTGCCGCTGCCCGTTGGTCTGCACTGTTCATCGTAGCGTTCACGATGATGGCGGCGTATTATGTCAACGACATCATGGCTCCGCTGAAAAGCATGCTTGAAGGTCGTCTGCATTGGACCAGTGGAGAATTTGGCACATTCACAGGAGCCTATAGCTTCTTGAATGTTTTTCTCTTAATGATCATTTGGGGAGGTTTGATTCTGGATCGTTTTGGCATCCGTTTCACAGGTATATTGGCCGCTGTCCTGATGGTAGGTGGAACAGCCTGCGAATATATAGCTATCACGCAGTATGGAGGCACGACTGACATATTCCTTGGAATGAAAGCCGATGTTTTTTGGGCCTCGGCAGGCTATTCCGTCTTCGGTGTTGGAGCAGAAGTCGCGGGAATCACTGTAACCAAAATCATCGCAAAATGGTTTCAAGGAAAAGAGATGGCCTTAGCCATGGGTGTACAGGTTGCCTTGGCACGTATCGGAAGCCAGGTGGCCTATGCTGCAGCTATACCCATCGCCAAAGAATGGGGGTTGTCCATGCCGCTATTCATCGGCCTCTGTCTGTTGGTAGGCGGATTGATTGCTTTTGTGGCTTTCTCTTTCATGGATTGCAAGCTGAACCGGCAGATTGAAAGCGAGGCTGTTGCCACAGACGAAGAAAAATTCTCTTTCCACGATGTGGTGGCAGTAATCAAAAACCCCGGATTTTGGCTAATCGCATTGCTGTGCGTACTTTTTTACAGTTGCATATTTCCCTTTCAAAAATATGCAACTGAACTAATGATTACGAAATATCATGTCAATGAAGATTTGGCAGGCACATTCGCAGGTCTGCCGGCATTGGGTGCTCTCTTTCTAACACCTGTATTCGGCGGCATGATTGACAGGAAGGGAAAAGCTGCTTCCATCATGATTTTCGGAGCTGCAATGCTGATCTTCGTTCACTGCATCTACGCCATTCCATTCATCCACGCACCATGGGTTGCCATCGGTCTTATGATCATATTAGGCATTTCGTTCTCTCTGGTTCCGAGCGCCATGTGGCCTAGCGTAGCAAAGATATTCCCTGTAAAGCAATTGGGAACAGCTTATGCCTTGATTTTTTTCATACAGAACATTGGGCTTTGGGGTATACCTGCCCTCATAGGAAATGTTCTTGACCATTATTGCATCATCGGAACAGAGACGAGCAATGGTATGGAAACAAATCTTTACGACTACACGCTGCCCATGTGCATTTTCACAGGCATAGCCATCCTTTCGCTCATTGTAGGTCTATTCTTAAAAGCCGCTGACAAAAAATTCGGCTACGGACTTGAAGAAGCCAATTTGAAATAGATTAAATCAAACGATACTATCCGGAAAGCCCCTATTATCCAAGAGACATCCGGATAGTATCATGGCTCTTGGCTATAAATATTCTCTTCCGTCTTTCCTATCTGTTCCCTGAAAATTATTGCAATACTTGATTCGTTCAACTGTAAGGCAAAACCGTAATTGTACAAGTTGAATCCGGGATATCTCTGACCCGCTAAATCACCAAAAAGGAGTTGCTCACGCAACCCCTTTCCGGCGCTTCAAGATGGGCTTGAACCAACGACCCCCTGATTAACAGTCAGGTGCTCTAACCAACTGAGCTATTGAAGCAGCATCACCACTTTTTGTGTGGTTTGCAGTGCAAAAGTAGCGATAATTTTGAAAATAGCAATATCTTTGCGTAGAAATTTGAAGAAACCATGCAGAAAATAATTGGAATAGGCAACAGTTTGGTCGATGTACTGGCAAAAGCAAGCAGTGACACCATTTTGGAAGAGATGAATTTACCTAAAGGTTCCATGCAGCTCATAGGCTCAGAAGAATTGGCACTAATCAGCCGCAGAATGCGCCACATGGAGCACACAAGAACTTCAGGCGGATCGGCAGCCAACACTATGAAGGCACTGGCTCACGTCGGTATCAGTTCCGGATTTATAGGCAAAACGGCAGAAGACGAGTTTGGCCTCTTCTTTAGATCTGAACTCGAAAGTGCAGGAGTTAAAACGCAACTCATCTGCAGAAAATCCGGCTCTACAGGTATTGCTTCGACTTTCATTTCACCGGATGGGCAACGTACATTCGCCACTTATCTCGGTGTTTCAGCCGAATTAAATGATACCGACATCACACCCGATCTGTTCGAAGGCTACGACATACTCTATGTAGAAGGCTACCTGGTACAGAATCATCAGATGATAGAGAAAGCCGTCCGTCTGGCCAAAGATAAAGGTATGACTGTCTGTCTGGATTCAGCCAGTTACAACATCGTTGAAAACGAAAGGGACTTTTTCAACCACTTGATTTCACAATATGTTGACATCGTCTTCGCCAACGAAGAAGAAGGACGTGCATTCACCGGAAAAGCCCCTGAAGAAGCTGCCCGTGCGATAGGCTCACTCTGCCACATCGCAATTGTCAAATGCGGAAGCCATGGTGCCTGTGCCTGCTCAGGCAATGAGTTCATCGCCGTTCCGGCCGAAAAAGTCGATGCCGTTGTCGATACTACCGGAGCAGGAGACTACTTCGCCGCCGGATTTCTACAGGCCTACACAAAAGGAAAAGCCCTTCCCGAATGCATCCGCACCGGTGGCCTTCTGGCCGGAGCCATTATCCGCGTCATAGGAACGACCTTACAACCATCCACATGGAAACAGGTTTCCAAAAACATCGACCTTATATAGCCCGTTCATCATGAAATTCAAACTTCTTACAATCTGCCTTTTGACAGTTTCCTCCCTATCTGCTCAGAACAGCAGCCACAACTTTGAAGTATCAAAAAACCTGGATATCTTCAATGCTATCTACAAAATGCTTGATCTTTATTACGTAGATACACTGAAAGCCGACAAGCAAATAGGCGAAGCCGTCAACTATCTGCTTGACGGTCTGGATCCCTACACAGAATACTATCCTGAAAAGGACACACGTGATCTGGAGACACTCACCACAGGCAAATATGCCGGCATCGGAGCTTTGATACGCTACGATAAGAAAGAAGATCGATGCATCATCAGCGAACCATATGAAGGCCAACCGGCAGCCAATGCCGGAGTAAGAGCCGGCGACATCATCTTAAGAATCGATGGAAAGGCTGTCAACACTAAAGGGACACAAGCTATCAACAGCTATACCTCCGACGTAAGCAACCGTCTGCGTGGTGATCCCGACACCAAGATAACACTCGTTGTAAAACGTCCGGAAAAAGGCGAAAAGACCTTCAGCTTCATGCGTGCCGCCATACAGTTGCCGGCAGTCCCCTACTACGGCATGGTGGCCGATGACATAGGATACATCTACCTGAGTACCTTTACCAAGGATTGCTACCAGAATGTAGAACAAGCTCTCAATGAGCTCAAGAAAAAAGGCGCTCGTTCGCTCATCCTTGATTTGCGCGGCAACGGTGGCGGATTAGCCATAGAAGCCGTACACATCGTCAACCTTTTCGTTCCCAAAGGAAAACTCATACTGCAAATGAAAGGAAAGACACAATCGGCCAATTCGTCCTATACAACCATGCATGAGCCCAATGACCTTCAAATACCACTGGTAGTATTGGTCAACGGGCAATCGGCATCGTCATCGGAAATCACATGCGGTGCTCTGCAAGACTTAGACCGCGCCGTAGTAATGGGAGAACGGACCTTTGGAAAAGGACTGGTACAGCAACCGCGGCAACTTCCCTACGGAGGATTGCTCAAATTGACAACCAGCCATTACTACATACCCTCCGGACGCTGCATCCAGGCTCTGGACTATAGCCGGCGAGGCCAAAATGGTGAAGCCTACCGCACACCCGACAGTCTGACACACATATTCCACACAGCCAACGGGCGCAAGGTACGCGACGGAGGAGGCATCACGCCGGATGTCACGGTCAAAGGTGACAGCTTGCCCAACCTGCTCTCATACCTGCGCATCAGCGACCAGTTCTTCGACTTTGCCACCCACTACCATGCCACACATCCAAGCATAGGACCGGCTGCCACATTCAGCATTTCCGATGATGACTATAAAGCATTCAAGGACTCGCTGACGAAAAGCGATTTCACTTATGACCGACAGACCTACAAAGCCCTGCAAGAACTAAAAAAGATAGCCCGGTTTGAAGGTTATGACAAATCTGCCGCCACCGAAATCCAGGCTCTTGAAAAGAAGCTTCAGCACAATCTGCCGGGCGACCTTGAAACATGGAAAAAACAAATCAGGCAACTGCTCAACGCGGAAATATGCGGACGCTATTACTATCAACGCGGCACCCTTGAAAACAGCCTTCGCACAGACAGTGTGCTGCACAAGGCCATCAGTCTGCTGCACAAACCTACTGAATACCGCAGAATACTGTCAGGAAAATAATCATATAAACGTCATGAACTTTGCCGAATCTCTGAAAAATCTGACCCTGCCGGTTTCAATGCTGACAGGAACACTGTTGTACCTGCTGTTCGCGGAAATCCCGTATCTCTATGCAGCCTCACAAGTGCTCAGCCCGATAGTGGCAGCCTTGTTGCCGGTGACCATGTTCGCCGTACTGTTTGTAACATTCTGCAAAGTTGATTTCCGGAAAATGCACCTCACTCATTGGCACGCCAGGATCGCATTCTTTCAAATACTGCTCACAGCCATAACGGCATTCATCATCCTGTTTTTCAATCTAAGAGGAAATCAACTCATTTTGGCCGAAGCAGCCCTAACCTGCATCATCGGCCCCTGCGCAGCGGCAGCACCGGTCATCACCGTCAAATTGGGCGGCAATTTGGAAGACATGACAACCTATACTTTCCTTTCCAACGCACTAACAGCAATTCTGATTCCGATAGTCTTTCCTCTCATAGACCAAAACATCGGATTTACATTCTCACAGTTTCTACTCATATTATATAAAGTAAGCATTATTCTGATAGCTCCAATGGCTTTGGCCTATATTGTAAAGCACTACATGCACCACCTGCACGTTACCATATTGTCGATCAAGGATCTCTCGTTCTACCTGTGGGCGTTATGCCTGGCCATCGTCACAGGAACGACCATCCGCAATATTGTCCACGCACAGACAACTCTTGCTTTCATCCTCATCATCGCATTAACCGCACTTATACTATGCATTCTGCAATTCTACATTGGGCGCAAATCCGGAAGCCGGATAGGAGCCACCGTAGAATGCGGCCAGGCATTGGGACAGAAGAATACGGCTTTTGCCATATGGATTGCCAGTGCATACTTGAACCCGTTGTCTTCGGTGGGCCCGGGGTGCTATATCATCTGGCAAAATACGGTAAACAGCATCCAACTGTGGAAGCAGCAGAAAAAACAAAAACAAATTACACCCACTAACCACTAAAAAACAAGATTATTTTTTGTCAGTTCCATTTAAAGTAGTAACTTTGCACACGCAAAACAAAAGCAATGGATGATTCGCTAGCTCAGCTGGTAGAGCACAACACTTTTAATGTTGGGGTCTTGGGTTCGAACCCCAAGCGAATCACAAAAAAGAATGCCAAAAGGCATTCTTTTTTTCTTATAGACAAAGTTGTTCTATAATGAA
>ERZ808252.988-NODE-988-length-23334-cov-4.937755_pt1 | contig 23334 bp, 21 predicted proteins | sample MGYA00521242_ERZ808252 | MGnify/ENA primary metagenome ERZ808252 (study PRJEB31516, sample SAMN03275581) | gut metagenome | biome: mammalia-associated habitat; material: feces | host: Papio cynocephalus | place: Kenya | collected 2012-08-07 ...
ATATACGGGAAAGTTATCCACAGGAACCAATAAAATAATTTATCAATTACCTAATGAATTATTTATTTTGCATGATGATGCCGTGCTGCTTTGATCATTTGTCCCAGGGTAGTCAGCACAAACCCGACAATTAAAACACTTACCAGGATTGCGGATAATGCGGCAATCGTAGGTTCTATCTGTAAACGGATACCATCCCACATTTTCTTAGGGATCGTAATCACGCTTGGACCCGTTATAAAAAGGGTTACTGCGATTTCATCAAACGATGTCAGAAATGCAAATAACATCGCAGACTGTATCGAAGATTTCAGCATCGGCAGTGTGACATGGAAAAATGCCATAAACCGGTTTGCTCCTAAATTCACTGCTGCATCTTCAAAATTGTTATTTATAATTTCCATCCCTGCATTCATCGTCGTAACGACAAACGGAAGAGCAATTACCGTATGTGCGATCACCAGTCCCGGCAGCGTTCCGTTAAGCTGCCATTTTAAAAGCAGCGCGTAAATAGAAATTGCCGTTACAATGATCGGAATGGTCTGCGGGAGTCTGAAATATTCTCCCAATACGGTTTTCCATTTATGCGAAAACCGGTTCATACAAACGGCCGCGATCGTTCCTAACAGAAGCGAAAGGATCGTTGTAAATATCGCGATCACAATACTGTTTTGTACCGCCTGTGCCCAAAGCGGATCGGAAAATAATTTTTCATACCACTGGGTTGAAAATCCTTCGTTTGGAAATACAATATACGAAGTAGGGCTGAAGGATATCGGGTATAAAATAAAGATGGGAAGGATCATAAATAAGATCACTAATACCGCTAAAATTGTTGCAATCATAACCATTTCCTCCTCTCAGACTTCTGCGTATTTCTGCTTCGTCGCCGCCTTGGAAGCCAGGACGATCATCATAGTAACCATTACTAATATGATGGAAATTGCTGAAGCAAAATTCCAGTTTAATACACCACTTAATTCATTCTGAATTGTCTGGGAAAACATCTGGCTTTTCTGTCCGCCAACCAATGCCGGCACGATATAATATCCCATTGTATTCAGAAATACAATAAAGAAACCTGACATAATTCCCGGAAGCGAAAGTGGTAAGAAAATACGGAAAAAGGTCATTGTCTTTCCCGCTCCCAGACTTCTTGAAGCAATGATCACATTTTTATCAATCTGCCCCATTACCGAAGAAATGGAAAATATCATATAGGGAAGCATAATATATGTCATTACAATAATGACACCGGCATCGTTATACAAAAGCTGAACCGGCTGTTTGATAATTCCCAATTTTTGTAAAACCACGTTGACCACTCCCTGATTCTGCAGTATCGCGATCCAGGAATAAGTTCGTACAAGCAGGCTCGTCCAAAATGGAATCTGTACACATCCCATGATAATGCACCGCAAAACCGGTCCGACACGATTCATAAGATATGCCACCGGGTAGCCAAGAACGATGGTAACCAATCCAATGATCAGGCTCAAACGAATCGTATTTAACAGTATCTTTGCATATAAACTCTTCGAAAAGAATTCTTTGAAATAACTCCAGGTAAATCCGTTATCATCCACTACACTTTTGGTAAACATATCCAAAATGGGAAGGATCATAAATACAAGCAAAAATGTAACAGAAATAATAAGGAGTAATTTCAATCCGTGTTTTCCGATAAACGATCTCATCTCTGCCATAAACAACCCTCTTTTCTATATTTCATCATCGTATCGAACAAGTACCATATCATACGGACGAACGCCGACCCACAAGCGGTTTCCCACACTCAGATCATAGTGTCCGCGTGAAAATACTTTCATCTTAAATTCGATACCGCTGTCGGTAATTACATTTACCCGGAAAGTATCTCCGAGAAATGCGCAGCTTGTGATCCGCGCCGGGAATTTAATTCCGTCGTAATCCTCTTTTACAATCTTGACCTTTTCCGGACGGATGATAAAGTTTACTTTTTTATTGAGTCCTGCCCAGTAATCTCTCCGCTTGCAGTCCACTTCAAACAGGCGGTCGTCTTTGTCAAATACAGCGGTTATCTTTCCTTCACGGATTCCCCGGATCGTAGCCGGGATGACGGTAGATTCACCGATGAAATTCGCAACAAAGGTATTGACCGGACAATCATAGATCATCTCCGGAGTATCGATCTGCTGGATCTTCGCTTCTTTCATAACGCAGACCTTCGTCGCCATCGTAAGCGCTTCTTCCTGATCGTGGGTAACACTAATTGTCGTTAGTCCAAACTTATTATGAATGGCTTTGATCTCTAACTGCATTTGTTTTCTTAACTGCTTATCCAGTGCTGCCAGCGGCTCATCCAGCATAAGCACATCCGGGCTGAATACAATGGATCTCGCCAGCGCCACACGCTGCTGCTGTCCTCCGGACAACTGTCTTGGATACCGTTTTTCATATTCTTCCAGGCCGACGGTCTTCAAAATATCATGAACCATCTCTTTCTGCCGGTCCTTAGGCGTGTGTCTTATTTTTAGCGGATAAGCAACATTTTCTGCTACTGTCATATGAGGAAATAATGCATAGTTCTGAAACAGCATTCCAAAATTTCTTTTATGCGCCGGAATCGAACCGATTGTTTTTCCGTCTAAAAAGATGTCTCCGGAAGAAATGCTCTCGAATCCGGAAATCATTTTTAACACCGTTGTTTTTCCACCACCGCTTGGTCCGAGAATTGTTAAAAAATCACCTTTATTGATCGTAAGATCAATGCCGTCTACTACTAACTTATCGCCATATCTTTTGGATACATTTTGCAATACCAAATCTTTTTCAAGCATACCATTCATCCTCTCATTTGCGTATTCCCTATTATAGAAAAAAGGCACCGTAGTTTCCTACAGCGCCTTTGCTTTCGTTTACGATACAAATGTTAGCACAGTTATTTTTTTCTGTCTATAGTTTTCACTTACAAAGTCTTTTGTGCTTCATGCACAAAATGTTCAGCGGTACGGACGAGTCTGTTTTTCTCCACTCAGATAGTTTTTAATATGAAAAGCAAAATTCAATTCCGTGCAGAAATCCATACTATTTAAGTCTCTTCGCAGCAATTTTGTTATTTTATCCAGCCGGTACCGCATCGTATTTCTATGAATATACATCGCTTCTGCCGTCTCATTGGCGTTCTTGTTATGTTTCAGATACATCTCCAATGTTTCACAGAGATTTCCATCCGAATAATGATCGGACTCCAGCAGCGGCTGTAACAGTTCCAGATAGTAGCGTTCGAGCAAGCCGGTATCCTTAATCTGACTGATAAAATAAAAGATTCCGATTTCCTCAAAGCGCACGATCTTTTGCTCTGCCCCTTCACTGCGAATCTGCTGCACCGCATGATTTGCCTCTGTCGCACTCTTTGAAAAATCCTGCAGCTGTTCATAAGAGGAGCCGATCCCGACGGAAACGGTCATTTTATTTTTTTGCACAAATTCATTTTGTATTTTTCGGATAATATGATCTAATTTGGCATGGTCAAATGCCTCTTCCGGGATCAACGCCAGCACCGCATCCGACTGCAGTGTTGTGAGGATCTTGCTTAATCCTGCCATGTAAAATTCCATTTTAATCGTAGAAAGCAGACTTTGTTTGCACGATTTTCTCCGCTCCTGCGGCAGTTTGTTTTCTTTTATATAAGTAGTCAGATGATCAATGTCAAAGGCAGCCACAAAATGCGGCTTTTCCAATTCCAACCCATAATATTCTCCCTGCCGCACGACATCTGCTGCCGAAAAACCGACCTGATATAATATCGTTGAAAAGATTTCGCTGATATTCGTCTCATTTTTCGCCTCTTCCACCAGGGCAAAACAAATGATCTGCGACAGATCGACGGTTTTGAGGTTCCAGTCCAGTTCAAAGAGCGGCATATCCATCGTGTCTGCCAATTGCCGCAGCGCATCACTCGCCTCCTCCACATTGACAACGAACCCTGCTGCCGTTTTTCGGTTAAACTGCCGCATCATATCCAGCATACGCTCTTCCGATTCCAAATAATGTAAATTTGTGACAATCACCAGTTCCCCGCCATGAATCCATTGTGCGAGATTATCCTGGTCTTTTACGCATTCAATACAGTCCGCAAAATAGATCCACCGCACACTTCTGCCAAGCCCTTGTTCTCCTGCCACCAGATGCAGCGAATCCTTTAATTGTTCCATAGAAAGAAGATCTTTACAATGCATATCCTCACTCCTTCTCTTTTGTCAAATGCTGTCGTTTCCCCTACATTATATCAAATTACCGCCATGATGCAATATTTTTCTTGTCTTTTTTGTGCTTTGTGCACAATTTATTTTATTCCCTGCACACATTGCCGCAGCCCACCTCCTGCTCTATAATGAACTTAGATTGAACCTGAAAGGATGTGTCGATTATGAAAACTTATGTAAATAATGCTTCCGGTGTGCTGAAAAAAGTTCTTCTCTGCCCACCGACTTATTTTGAATTTGAACCGATCAATGTCATCACTGAAAAATGGCTGGATAAAGGCGAGGCCTCCAACAAAGAGGCTTGCATGAGGGAACATCTGGAATTTCAGCAGGCTTACCGTGAAAATGGTGTCGAAGTAGTTCTGATGGATCCCAAAGAAGATCTTCCGTATGAAGTATTTTCCCGTGATTTCGGCGGCTGTATCAAAGAAGGCTACATCGCCGGCAAATTCCGCGAGCCATGCCGTACCGGTGAACTTTCCGAATACGAAAAGAAGATGAAAGAACTTGGAATCCCTTGTGTCGCCCGCTGTACTACCGGCGGATTTGAGGGAGGAGACTTCTGGTATCTTGATGAATATACTCTCGCCCACGGTGTGATCGCCCGAACCGATTGGGATGGCTTCCAGAATGTACGCCGCCAGGTCAATGAACTTGGCTACGAGATGATCGGCGTTCCGTGCGACCGCCCAAACCTTCACCTCGATATGTGTTTCAACATTGTTGCCGACAAACTTGCCGTTGTCTGCAAAGATGCGCTGCCTTCTAACTTCTTAGCCATGCTCAAAAAGCGCGGATTCCAGCTCATTAATGTAGAGCAGGAAGAAGTTTATCTGCACCACGCAAACCTGCAGTGCCTCGGAAATGACCGCGTCATCTCATTTAAGAGTAACAAACTGGTAAATGAACAGATGCGCGCCTACGGCTTAAAGGTCATTGAAGTTGACCTGAAAGAAATCTTAAAAGGTGGCGGCGGTCCTCACTGCATGTCATTCCCATTGGAAAGAGAATAAGATTAATAAGATACACCTACGCAGCACCCTGTCACTATCCCTCGCAGGGTGCTGTATTGTTCTACCGGCTAATAACTATTTCTTTTGCATCCGGAATCTGTTTTTTCAAAAATTTATGCATCTCTTCCTCGGTATATGGCTGATACCAATAATCATCCTGATCGTATGACTCGTCATTTAATACGTAATAAATTTTTCCCTTTTTGTCTTTTACTTTTAGAAAACGTATCTCTCTATCGCGTCTGCCAATCATCTTTTCCCGGTCAAACAAAGCAAAACGTACCGCTGTCTTTCCCGCCATTTGCGCATAGAGCAGATGCCGCTTTGGCGAATAATACAGTTTTTGTATTTTCCCATTCTCTTTTTCCGTAAAAAAGCGCTTTGTAATCACCTTATTTTTCTCATAATCATAGTAAATTATTTTCCCATTACAGTAATATTCTTCGATCCCATCCTGATTAAAATCCACATAAATTCCCTTCTTATTTTTCGCCTCTTTTTTCAACAATTTCTGCGCTTTGTTTTTCACTTTTTCTTTGGACAAAATTGTGATCTCATATATCGTTTCCCCTGTAGTCGTGTTCACTTTCACCTGTGCTTTTCCGGGCTTTATTCCTTTCACAAAAAGGGCTTTATCCGACTTATCTGCCAAGATTGATATTTTGTCGGAAGCATCCAGATATTGCTTGTATACCTTCACTTTTTTCTTGTTATTTACCGATGTCTTTGTCTTATACACATCGGTTGTCAACACTTTCTCGCCGCCTTCTACCACGGTTATTTTCTTTTGCGCTTCTGCCATATTTTGTCTGCCAAATACAGCCACAATACACATAATCACAAGAACTCCTGTTATCCTAATTTTTCTCATATTCTATCCCTCCAGTTACTGTATTACATAATTATTTAACTGTTCTTTTTCTCCCCGGAACACATTGCAGTCAATCGATTTTTCCTCTCCCTGATACCCGTCCAGCTGCGCTCTGTCCGTATACTGCCACAGCGTCCATTTTCTTCCAATATCTTCCGGTGGATAATACACATTACGGATCCACAATGGCACCTCGTCAAACACCCCATCAAGATACTTCCGGTAAACACTGTACGTGCAGTAGATCATTGGTTTTCTTCCATATTTTTCCTCCAATGCACCGACCATCTCTCCAAGCTCTTTCCGAACCTTTTCGACATCCGGCGGTGTCTCGGCATATGTTCCATAATATTCCACATCAATAACCGGGATCAGGCTCCCTTTCAAATCTCCCACTTTTTTTATAAAATGTTCTGCCTGCTTTGTTCCCTCACTTTCAAAACTGAAAAAATGATACGCTCCGCAAAGCATCCCCGCCGCCTTTGCTTCTTTCCAATTTTTGTCAAAATATTCATCTTCGTGCGCGCTCCCCTCCGTCGCCTTAATATACGCAAAATCCATCCCCTGCTGCTTCATCTTGCCCCAGTCAATCTCCCCCTGATAATGCGACACGTCAATCCCCTGTACCGGGTATCCCGCCGCCAGAAGCGTATTGATCCGAATGACTTTGGTTCCCACAAGCACAGAAAATACAATCGCTGTCAGCAGGACGACTGTGGGCAGAATCAGCCACTTTCTTTTTTTACCTTGCTTTTTCTTCTTTTTCATGTTGTTCTCCTAACGTGGTTTCTTGGTTTGGTTCTCCGAATGGGGCGCTCCGCACACGTCATTTCCTACTTTTTTCTTTTTTGGCGTGTACTGGCGCTGCCCGCCTGCCGCTCCGCCCCACCTTCTCAAAAGAATATACAAAAAGTATAACATTTTTCTTGCACGATTTCCATCCCCTTGTTACAATATAGATAAGACTAGGGATTCAAGCAAACCAAACTTATCCTTGAACCCCTCGACAGAACAAAACATAACACATTGGAGGAGAACTGACAAAAATGGGCGGATTTTTTGGAGTTGCAGCCAAAGACGACTGCATGTTTGATTTATTTTTTGGAACCGATTACCACTCGCATCTTGGTACAAGACGTGGAGGAATGGCCGTCTACGGCGAAAAGGGTTTTGATCGTGCGATTCACAATATTGAAAATGCACCATTTCGAACCAAATTTGACAAAGATATGCAGGAGATGAAGGGCAATCTTGGCATCGGCTGTATTTCGGACTATGAACCACAGCCATTGATCGTGCGTTCCCATCACGGAACTTATGCGATCACAACCGTAAGCAAGATCAACAACGCAGATGAAATTGTAGAGAAATTATTTTCCAACGGAAATACCCATTTTCTGGAAATGAGTGGAGGTGATGTCAACCCGACCGAATTGGTAGCTTCTATCATAAATCAGAAAGAAAATCTGATCGACGGGATTCATTACGCCTTAGAATTGATCGACGGCTCACTTACATTGATGCTTCTGACACCAAAGGGAATTTACGCAGCGCGTGACAAATATGGGCGAACGCCTCTTGTCATTGGAAAAAAGGACGATGCCTACTGCCTCTCCTTTGAATCTTTTGCTTACCAAAATCTGGGATATCAGGACTACAAAGAATTGGGACCGGGAGAGATCGACGTTATAACACCGGACGGCGTAAAAACATTGATGGCGCCGGGAAAAGAGATGAAGATCTGTACCTTTCTCTGGGTATATTACGGCTATCCTTCCAGTTCTTATGAGGGAATCAGCGTGGAAAAAATGCGCTACAACTGTGGGGCAAATCTGGCAAAGCGCGACAATGTCAAGCCGGATATCGTCGCCGGCGTACCGGACTCCGGAACGGCTCATGCAATTGGATATTCCAACGCTTCCGGCATTCCATTTTCACGTCCATTTATCAAATATACACCGACGTGGCCGCGTTCGTTTATGCCTACGATCCAGAGCAAGCGAAACCTTATTGCCAAGATGAAATTGATCGCTGTGCACGATCTCATCAAAGACAAGAGCCTGCTTTTGATCGACGACTCGATCGTGCGTGGTACACAGCTGCGTGAAACTACCGAATTTTTATATCAGAGCGGAGCAAAAGAAGTACATATCCGCCCGGCTTGTCCACCGCTTATTTATGGCTGTAAATATTTGAATTTTTCGCGTTCCTCATCGGAAATGGATCTGATCACGCGCCGCGTTATCGCAAGACTGGAGGGCACGGAAAATGTATCCGATGAAATTTTGCAGGAATATGCAGATCCGGAATCCGAAAAATACGAGCAGATGATCGAAGAAATCCGCAAGGAACTGAACTTCACTTCTCTTCGCTACTGCCGTCTCGATGATATGTTAGATGCGGTCGGCATTCCACCGGAAAATCTGTGCACTTACTGCTGGAACGGAAAGGAATAAGCCATGTTAAAAGATAAAGACATCCGCGAACCACTCTTTGATTTTTTGGAAGACCGGCATCCGAAAATCCGTATTATCGAAGAAAAAACAATGGGAAAATCCCGCGCGGACGTCATTATGGTATTGGAAAATGAAGTCGTCGGCATCGAGATCAAAAGCGATGCCGACACGTATGCCCGGTTAAGCCGGCAGGTAAAAGATTACGACCGGTATTTTGACCGCAACATCGTCGTAGTCGGCTCCCGGCATGCCCATCATATAAGCGAGCATGTCCCGGAATGGTGGGGCATTATCAGTGTGGAAGAAATGGATGGTCTCTGCGATTTTTACATTGTCCGCGAACCCTCACCCAATCCGAAATGTAAATTATTGCACAAAACAAAACTGCTGTGGCGCCCGGAAATTGCACACATTCAGGAGATCAACGGGCTTCCTGCTTACCGGCAAAAAAGCAAGGATTTTGTACGGAAGAAAATCCTGGAGAAAGTTCCGGAAGAAATGCTTCACCGCCAGATCAGCGATGAGTTGTTTGAACGTGATTATACGACAATCCAGCAGGAAATTGCCGCCTATAAAAAAAGATGAGCATATCACCTCAAAATGCCCGGTGACATGCTCTTTTTTCTATTTTTCTCTTCCATTCAGGATCGGTTTGCCGTCCGCTGTCCATTCCACCGTTTGAATGCGCGCATGGCGGCAGGGGTCGTGCAGCGGATCATTGTCGGAATATCCGCATTTCCCCTCAAAGCATTCCTTGCTTCTCGCATGATACACGAAAATATCATTGCCCGCCTCGTCCTTCGTAAAGGAATTGTGCCCCGGTCCATATTCATCGACAAGATCATCCGAAGTGAGCAATGGCCGGTCAAATTTTGTCCACGACTTAATGTCAAGCAGGTTCGCATTTTCATCCGCTTCCAAAGCACCTACGCAATACTCCGGGCCTGTTCCCGAAGCCGAAAAGCAGACAAAGATCTTTCCCTCGTGCTTCAACACCGCCGGCCCTTCATTTACCGCATAACGCACTTTTTCCCAGTCGTATTCCGGTGTCGTAAGCAGCATTGGTTTTGTAATAATTTTCCAAGGCTCCGCCGGATCGATCTGCGCCATATACAGACAGGAAATCTTCACTTCACTGTGCTGCGCCCAGATCACATAATGCTTGCCGGACGCCTCAAAATACGTCATATCCAAAGAAAATCCCGTAAACGAGAACGTGTCGCCTTCCGTCTTCTGAAATTTTCCCTTTTCTGTCCAGTTTCCGGTATAAGGATCCTGACTGTCGCACACCAGCACATTGCAGTCAAATGCCCAGTTATTTTCCGGATCACTGCTTCCCGCATAAAAAATGTACCAGCTGCCACCGATATAATGCAGCTCCGGCGCCCAGATAAAACGGTGTGTCTTGGTCTTTTCGCCCGCCTTCCAGATTGTAATCTCCTCTGCCTCACGCAGTCCGGCCACCGTCTTCGACCGGCGCAGGATCACGCGGTCATACCCTTCCGGATCGTCGCCCCTCTTCATCGGATACGAAGCGGTAAAATAATACCAGCCATCGTCCGCCTTTATCATAAAAGGATCTGCTCTCTCCAAAATAAATGGATTTGCGTACTCATTCTGTCTTCCCATGTTGTCATTCCTCCTAAATTTATTTTGTACTATCTCTATGTTACCAAAAATAACCGGAAATGTCACGTCATTTTATTATGTTTTGCATCATTGCCTCGTTTCATTTGCAATCAGAAACGGAAACATATAAATCGGCTTTAATTCCAAATTTTCCTCTCGTGACACATCCTTTTGAGAAAACAAGTATTGTCTTCCTACATATTTTGAATATTTCTTTGCAAAAGCTAAAATTGATTTATGGTTCTTTGTGGCGGACGACTTCACTTCAATTGGAATAATTTTATTTTGACGCGTAATTAAAAAATCAATTTCATACGAATGTGTACTATTCTTTTTTCTCCAAGTATGGTAATACAAATCTTTTTCATTGGCAGTCAGCATCTGCGCAACTACATTTTCATACAAGTATCCTAAATCCGCTTCTAATTTATCACTTAAAAGTTTCTTGTATATATCTGACTGCATTCCCGATGCGTCACCAAACAACATTGTAGTAAGCAGACCCGTATCCGCCATATACAGTTTAAATTTATCCGCTTCACGCGTCTGTGCCAACGATATATTAGGGTTTGTTACATGATAGCATGGCAATACAATTTTGGAATCCAGTAAATCAAACAATCTTTCCTCGTCTTTTTTTGTTTTCTGTTTTCCGGTTGCCGCACTAATGACAAAATGTTTCTTTTTTAATGCCAGCTGGGCCGGTATTGATTTATATATATCGGAAATTCTTCCGGATTTATCAATTTTTTTAAGATCTTCCAAATACAACTCTATTATCTCTCTTTTAACTCTGTCAACATCATCAAAGTTGTTTGTATCAATAAACGTCTCTACTGCCTGCGGCATTCCACCTATTGCCATATACAATCGAAAATCCCGCATCAACTTACGATTGACCGAATTTCCAACTTTTTTATCTAATTTACATAGGTCACATAGAATTTTACTATCCCTGCCCGTTGCCCACAAAAACTCTTCATAATCCATCGGATAAACATTTATTTTATGCTCCTCCGAAGGAATTACTATGTCAGCAACATTCTTTTTTATTGATATCAGAGATCCTGTCTCTATATACTGATATCTTCCATCTTTTACCAAATATTTAATTGCCTGTCTTGCTTTGGGATATAATTGAATTTCATCAAAAATAATAACCGATTCTCCTTGGATAAGTTTGATCCCGGTTTGAGCCTGCAAACGTAAAAAAAACATATCCAGATTAGCAATGTCCCGAAAAATATCCAGAACTTCTTCTGTTATATTAGCAAAGTCAATTTTAATATAAGATTTATACTCATTTTGAGCAAAATATTCCGCAATTGTTGTTTTTCCCACACGCCTTGCTCCTTCAAGCAGGCACGCATACTTTTGTGCATACTTTTCCTTCCAGAGCAATAATCTATCATAAACTTTTCTTTGAAACATTCAATCGCCTCCAAACATCATTATTTCAATACAATTATATTCGAAAATTATATTTTTTTCAATATGCTTTTCTTTGAAAAATATGCTTTTTTCAGCATTACATGCCAAGCTTTTTATATGAAATTACCTCTTCTTTATAACATGGTATCTCACATTTGCCTCATTGTCAATAATTGGAATTTCTTTGCGGTTCTCCATCAATTCCTCCGGCCAATCTGCCAGATTTGTCGTAAAGCAAAGCAGTGTTGATGTCCGGATCAGCTCCTCCAGTTCAAAATCATCTGTCTGAACGAGAAACCTCGATGCCGGCATTTTTTCCTTACACACTCCCGACCAGAAACCGATTTCTTCACGCACCAGGCAGTTAAATCCATTGATCTGCGCAAAACTCACTTCGTCATAACCTGCCAGCTCATGATCCGTCCGCACACAGACCGCCAGATTTTCCTCGATATAAGGAATACTCAGCAAATCCTTGTCTTCACATTCATACGGAAGCACTCCCAGATCACAGTTTCCCCCTCTTATATCCCGGATGATCTGCCCGATATCACACGTCGCCGACGAAAATGTCTTGTCCGGATATTTTTTCCCAAGTTCCGGCAAAAGCGACCACAGCGGCGCCGGTGCGCAGGATTCAATAACAATTGTTTTTTGCCTTTTATCAAAATTCTGTACTTTCGATATTGCATTTTCAGCCTCCTGCAATACTTTTCCGGCACATTCCACCGCCAGTTTTCCGGTTTCATTTAATGAAATGTGGTTCTTGCCTCGTTCAAACAATGCCACGCCAAAGTCTTCTTCTATTTTTTTCATATTCCGCGTGATCGATGGCTGTGATATATTAAATTTCTCCGCCACTTTCGACAACGTTCCATATTGTTCAAAAGCAATGAATTGTTCTAATTCTTCCAGATGAAGCATTTTCTATCTCCTTTCTACTATTCATTTTGTGAAATGTATCTTTCAATATTATTATTGTACATTTTTTGAATCTCGTTGTAAACTAAAAATAACAAAAACAAGGAGGGTTCTATCATGAATTATGTTACATTGAATAACGGCGTAAAAATGCCACAGCTCGGATATGGCGTGTATCAGACACCGCCGGAAGAAACGGAAAAATGCGTATTAGAGGCAATTGAGACCGGTTATCGCAGCATCGATACCGCACAGGCATATGGAAATGAAGAGGGCGTTGGAAATGCCATCGCAAACTGCGGTCTTCCCCGCGAAGAACTCTTCATTACAACCAAAGTCTGGATCACCAATGCCGGATACGAAAAGGCAAAAGCATCCATTGACGAGTCCCTGAAAAAACTGAAAAGCGACTACGTGGATCTTCTTCTGATCCATCAGCCATTTGGCGATTATTACGGCACTTACCGCGCAATGGAAGAGGCTTATAAGGCCGGCAAAGCAAGAGCAATCGGTGTTTCCAACTTTTATCCGGATCGTTTTCTAGACATTGCTCATTTTGCAGAGATCACACCGGCGGTAAACCAGATTGAAACGCATGTATTTCAGCAGCAAAATGAAGCACGGAAATATTTGCAGAAAAGCGACACGAAAGTAATGTCCTGGGGACCGTTTGCAGAAGGAAAAAATGACTATTTTAATACCCCGGCACTTGTTGAAATAGGAAATAAATACGGCAAAACCTCTGCTCAGACTGCCCTTCGTTTTCTGCTCCAGAAAGATGTTATTTTAATTCCAAAATCGGTTCACAAAAACCGCATGGAAGAGAATTTTAATATCTTTGACTTTTCATTAAACGAGGAAGAAATGAAAAAAATTGAAGCTCTCGACACCGGAAAAAGTCTGTTTTTCTCACATCACGACCCGGCAACCGTCGAATGGTTTATGAGCATTGTTTAAAAATAACTTATCCTATTAAAAGACCCCCGGCTGCGATGGAAGCGTCATTTCCATTTTGGCCGGGGGTCTATTTTTATGCAAATAATTCCGGATAGTATGCATCCTTTCCAAACGGCACAAACTCCCCTTTTTCAATAAGTTCCACGATTTCTTCCGCCGTCATCCATTTTGCATCTATCGTTTCCTCCTGCTGCAAAACGACATCTTCAATCAACGTATTGTCTTTAAATACCCACACATCCAAAAAGCCGGGATTTTCCCACGTAAACTTCTCTCTCTGAAACGACCGAAACAAATACCCGCTTTCGGGATCAAGCGATATCCCCAATTCTTCTTTCACCTCGCGCAATGCGCCGTCTTTACTCTCTTCACCTGCCAGCACGGAACCGCCTGTCGCCTCCCACTTAAGCGCCTGACTCTTTGTCGCTGCACGTTTTGAAATAAGCCATTTATTTTCATCGTTTTTTATCCACACTTGAACAACTAAGTGATATTCGTCCTCTGTCATAAACTCTCCGCGTGCTATTGTTTTGCCTGTAATGTTTCTATTTTTGTCGTATACGTCCCATAATTCCGGCATATGGGGATACCTCCTCTTTTTCTATATTCAACTCTCCCAACCCGCGAACCGCAGTCACTCCTTCCGGCACTTTTTTCCCCTCTCGATTAACCCAGATTGCCTTTATTCCCACTTCCATACACGGATAAATATCGGTCTGCAGATCATCTCCGACATATACAAAATCCCCTTTTCCGCAGGATTTCTTTAAACTTTCGAAGAATTGAAGATCCGGTTTTGCACAGTGCATTTCGCTGGCATATTTTTTTACAGAGAAATACGAGTCAATTCCTGTTCGCTGCAGCTTACGGTTTTGCTGCTCCGCCTGTCCATTACTTGCAATTCCTTTGTTTACTGTATTGAGTTTTTCCAAGCACGGAATTACATCATCAAATAGAACCCAGTTTCGTTCCAACTTTTCTTTATACTCAAAGAAAATATTTTCTGACGCTTCCAAAGACAAGACCCTGCCACCCTGCTCAAACAGTTCCCGGATACGCTGCGCCCCCTGCTCCTGAAAGGACATCTCCTGCCGTAAATATTTTGTAAAGTATTTCTTCGAAACATCCTTCCAATATTTTCCATATTGATCCACTTTCAAACCATACTTGTCCATAATAAAGCGTATTGTTTCACTTTCACTCTTACTATAATCGACAAGCGTGTTATCAATATCAAAAAGAATCATATTTCACTCCTCAAAACTCCTGCAAATCATTCCAGGTCAGACCGTCACGGTCTTTTGCCCATTTAATGTAGGTATTTTCCGTTCCTTTGGGAACATAAACTTTATTCCATGTAGGAAGTGCCGTGTATACGGAACCTTTGACTTTGCTTTGGATCACCGGTGGTTTCTTGCCATAAAAATAAACCTCTGCTTTGCTTCCAAAAAACATCCAGTGATCTATCACTTTTTCTACGGATGCCGGAATATGCACAGAAAATCCCTCTTTCTCCTCAATGCCTGTATCGTTATCGTCTTCCAATTCCATGCTGCCCATAACCGAAACATATTCGCCCATGATCTTGACCTTATCGGAAATCTGGATTTTTAACCCGGTTATCAGCACGCCCACAAGCATCTTTTCCTCTTTCGTATAGAGACAATTATCCTGCATTTCATATTTTTCATTTCCGGGCTGCAGCACAACATTCTGCAGTTTTGAAGCAGATAACGCTTCGTTTCCGATTTTAGTCACCGTATTGGGAATCGTAAGCCGGCTTGCCTGCGAAGCCAAAAGCGCATTTTGACCAATGCTTGCCACGGTATTAGGGATCACCACATTTTCCTTTGCCGAGGCTGTCCAAACCAAATGTGTGCCTGACTTCGTTAATAAAAAGCCATCAAATACGCTGTATTTTTTTGCATTTTCTTTTATCGAAAGTGCCCAGACATTCGTGGTTTTGTCAAATGCGTAACAGTCTATTTCACTCATATTTGCCGGAAATGAAACGCTTCGCAGCGCCGGACATGCCGCCAGGGAATAGCGGCTGATCTTCTGCACTTTATCCGGAATTTTAATACTTTTCAGCTGCTGCATACCGCAAAAACTTGCTGACTCTATCACCTTTAACGTCTTTGGAAGTGTCATTTCTGTAATGGCATTTTTTCTCACGGAATCCGTTCCGTACCATCCGTGCCAAGGCTCTAAGCGATCACCAAATACATTTTTATAGCACTCCCATTCGGATCCTGTTCCATATAATTCCTTTCCAAAACCAATCCGCGTTACCGGAGCACGCTTTATCGTCTTCGGAATCTGTAATTTTTTTACTTTTTTCTTCAATTGTATCTTGTAAATCCAGCTTTCCTTTTTATTTTTAGACAAGCAGGCATAATATTTTACATCTTTTTTGGAAATAACAATCTTTTTATCAATCTGCCACTTTGTTTTCAATTTCTTTTTTCCGCCGGCTGCCGACACAGAAGTGCCGGTGGATACTGCCATCAACAGGCAAAGGCAGAAACATACTGCTGTCACCAAAATAAAATATCTGTTTTTTTGTCTCATAATTTTCTCCTCCGTATTTAAGAATTTGTTTTATCTATATTGTTACTCATCAAACACATGCAGATCTTCCCAGGTCAATCCGTCACGGTCTTTTGCCCATTTAATATACGTTTTCTTTGTCCCCTTTGGCACATAAACTGTGTTATTAATTGGAAGCGCCGTATATTCACTTCCGGAATATTTACTCTCTATTTTGGGCGGCTTCTTTCCATGAAAATAAACTTCAACGGAAAGATCAAAAAACATCCAGCGTTCAATCACTTTTTCCACCGAAGAAGGAATGTGCACAGAAAATCGTTTTTCATCATCAACAATTTCATCGTCATCTGCCTCCAGCTTACCCATGACAGAAACATTCTCTCCCATAACTTTTACACTGTTCGGAATTTGTATTTTCAGCCCTTTCACCAGAACTGCCACAAGTGTCCCATCCTTTTTCGTATAAATACAATGATTCTTCATCGCATACACAGGATTGTCTCCATCCAGACTGACATTCCGGATCTTTTTGGCGGTCAATGCTTCTTTCCCAATGTCCTTTATGGATTTAGGAATATGAACGGTCTTCGCTCGTGATGCTTGAAATGCATAATCCGCTATACTTGTAACGCGGTCCGGAATGGTTACATTCTTTTTTCCCGAAGCAACCCACACCATGCACTTTTTTGTTTTATCAATCAAAATATCGTTATCAACCGTATATTTTTTAGCGCCTTTGGAAATAGAAAGGCTTTTGATCTGAAAACTCACAGCAAACGCATTGGTATCGATTTCACGTAAATTTTTTGGAAATTTAACTTCCTTCAAAGAGTCACACGCGGAAAAAGAATACCTCGGAATCGTCTTCACTTTGTCCGGTATATGAACCTTTTCTAACCGCTTCATGCCGGAAAACGCTCCTATCTCAATATCCTTCACCGTTTTTGGAAATACAATCTCCGTAATCGCATTTTTCTTTTTTAAATGTGTTCCATAAAGGTCATGCCAAGGCTCTAAGGAATCCCCAAATACACTGACAAAATAGTCCGACCCGTCAGCATATAATTCCGCTCCAAAGCCGATGCGGGTTACCGAAGCAGCCTTTATTTTTTTCGGAATTACCAGTTTTTTTACTTTCTTGACCGGATCTATTTTGTAGATCCAGCTTTCCTTTTTATCCTTTGACAAATAGGCATAATACTTTACACCATTGGAAGAAATTGTAATTGATCTATGTGTCTCCCATTTTGAGTCTGCTTTTGACTTCTCACTTTCTGCTGATGCGGAGACATTGGTTGATGCTGCCATTAATAAGGTGAGACAAAAGCATACTGCTGTCACTAAAATATGGTATCTTTTTTTCATATTTAATTTTCCTCTCCTGCAGTATATGAGTACATTTTATAAGAATTCCCCTGGGTAAAAAGCACGTAAAAATAATCTGTATCTCTGCTCAATGCAAGCACTGCTGAATTCTCATCAATAACATAGGTAGAAAATACTTTTCCATCCACTTTTTTTACCGCTTCATTTCCATCTAATGCATATATTCCGCTCTTGCATACCATATATATTTCATCGTTATATGTACAAAAACTATAGTTATTCTGCCCCAGATCTATCGCTATTTTTTCGTCGATAGAATCCGACTGCAAGTTCAACATAATGAGATTCTTTTTCGCCATATCACTGGAATACAGCATATCGTCAGCAACGCAGAAATTTCCATATATTGGATGTTCAAATTCTTTCGTTTCCTTTGTTGACAGGTTATAACGGATAACTTTTCCCGATGTATATGCCGCTGTAAAATTATTGTCGTCTATAAAATGCAAATCAAATATCTCACTTTTTGTTTTCGTATCTTTATCCTCATAGGACAGCTTATCAAAGTTTATTTTTTTCAACTTATTCTTCTCTTTATCATACCGGTACAAAAACAAGTTATACGTATTTTTTTCCTGATCCAATATAACAGCCGTAACCAAATACAGATAATTATGATTTGCAAAGATTCTCTGTACAATCATTTTGCTGTTTTCTTCGTAACACGAATCTTGAAATTCTGCCTGTTCGCCTGCCCATTTTCCGTCTTGAAGAACATATTTCTTATAAAAATACGTTTTGCCATTTTGTCCGATCGTATATAACAATGGCTCATTCTGCTCTGTTGTGCCAACCGTAATAAGGCTTTCTGCCGTGCCAATACTTTCAGGAAGCGACACTACTTTTTCCTGCGGTTCTTCTTGCGTGGAAACCGTCTCGCTTTGTTTATTTGCCGCAGGTTTCTCACTTTCCTCCTGCTTTTGGCACCCAAACGTCATGAAAACACTTAATAACACTAAAAATACTGCTGCACTCTTCTTAATACCTTCCATAAAACCGCCCTTCTTCCATTGAAAATATCAGGGTCAAAAACTTTGACCCTGACCGTAAACTCTATTCAGATTTCAATCTGCTTATTTTCCTGTATGTTTAAAAATGAATCATACAGCATTACCAAAACAATCGGCAGTATATTTCCCACCGTCAATCCGATAATGGCGACCGCATAATTCTGAAAATTAAACGCACAGAATACAAAAGCAATCAATAAAATGCCCTGCGAAACAGCATAAAGCAATCGCATTCTGAAGACTGTCTTATCATCTCTTTTTTCTTCCATCTGCGGTGGATTAAAAAATTTCCCTTTCGGGCGGCAGATGCTCTGTATGATATTTACAATCATCAGCACAATTCCCACTCCATAAAGCAATAAATAACTTCCATGAATTTCCATTTTCCTCACCTCCGGATTGCTTGAAAATTCCGTCACATCAGTTTTGTTTATTCTACCATATATTTACTTCTATAGCAAGGAGTTTTGCTTTTTTTAATTGAACATTTGTTCTTTTTATGTTATAATATTATTGTATAATCAAAACGGAAGCAGGATGTGATTTTCTGATTATTAGATGCCCTCTAGTTTACAAAGGAGGGTGATGCCCTATGAACACGCTTGAAGTTTTAACTCTTGTGCTAGTAATTTTTGCGGCTCTATCTTACATAGATAATCACAATAAAAAGAAATAGCATCCCTCAACCCTCGCAAAGTTTAGGATGCTATTCTTATAATACATTTTAATACTGAGGGCAAATCGGACTCACATCCGATTACCTTCTTAGTTAGATTATACACCAGGGCATTTGATTTTTCAAGTGCCCTTTTTAAAGATTGGTTGCTTTTCCGCCTCTCCCAATTTCATAGTAAAGCCGCTGCACTGATTATAAGAACCAAAAATGCCAGCGCCAGCCCCATTCCACCCTGTTTCTTTTTATCCGGATTACGCTCCAGGTAAGCTGCCGCAAAACAGCAGGATATCACTTGCCATATTATGGGGATCCACGGAAAAATAATAGAGGTAACTTCTTTCGGGAAAAATATTCCCACAAAAGTCAGTGCAAAAAAACGGGATAGCAGGTTATCGTCATTGCCATAGAAATTGCTAATCCCTTGTCATCATTTTGATTATCGTCTTTCATTCATCTTCTCCTTCTTTGTGAATACAGATACCGCCCATACTGGTAACAATTTCCATTATAAAAGATATACCCATAAATTGCAAGCAGTTTAAATACAGCACATTACGCCACAAATTTTTGTGGTGGGGGTATTTGTATTATTTATTATTTTGTTCTGTTGCAAGCATAACGGCAGCTGCACCGAGGTTGGTGCAGCTGCCCTGTTTGCTTATTGCCTTTTTAACTTAATTTTCCTTTTTTCCGCACGGTATCGATGGCCTCATGCATTCCCTCAAAAAACTCGTTGTAACGCAAGTTTCCATCCGGTACTTTGCAAAGCCCCGCCCGGAGACTCAATGAAATTTCTTTATTATTCCACAGAATTTTTTCTCCATTGTGCGCAAGAACCTTTTCGATGATATTTTTTACATCGTCTTCGTTCTCGCTTCCTGTTATCAAGGCAAATTCATCCCCACCAATACGAAGTTGTAACATATTTTCTGTACAGACCTGTTCGATTCGTTTTAAGGATTCCAGAATCGCCAGATCTCCCGCCTCCCTTGAAATATCATTGATTGGCATAAGCCCCACAATATCAAAACAAATCACATAGGTTCCTTTCATTCTGCAAATTTCATCATAGGCTTCACTGATATCTACTCTTTTTGCCGCCATATCTTCATCTGCTCCTTCCTGATATTGATAATCCAGTCTGGGGCATATCTCAGAAAACCGCCATGTTTTTTTGTACTCTGTGGGAGTAATCTTCCATATTTTCTTAAAAGCACGGACAAAGTTTTCCGGCGACCCAAACTGATATTTGTAAGCAATGTCTATCATTTTCATGTCCGTATCCAGAATATCTTTCGCCGCCAGACTAATTCTGCGCCGCAAAATATAATCTTTCACGCTCCGGTGCAATGCCAGCCGAAACAACTTTTGCAGACTTGACAGCGACACACTGCAATAATCAGCAACTGCCTGACTGTCAACTTCCTCGCAAATATTGTTTTCAATATATTCCAGTGCATCCGTTAATACATAAAAATTTTTCATTGCCGCCTCCTTCCGGAACGCTCTCTTCTACGCTCCTTTTCAGAAAATCATCAGCTGAATGTTTTCTTGTCCCTAATATATCATAGGCAGACTGCCATTTCTTGACTTTTTGAGCATGAAATTGATATTTCACCTTATTTCCCATAAATAGTAAAAAATCGGATTACGCTACAACATGTAATCCGATTTTTTATTTAATATCCTCTGCCATCACTGCTGTGGTGTATTATTCTCATCCTGATACGTCGTATCATCCTGCGTATACGTCGTATCGTCGTTGCTCGTGCTGCCCCCTTCGGAAGCGTCCGCGCCGGCTCCGGCTCCATCGGTAGTTCCTCCGTCAGCTCCACCACCGGTATTACTGTCGGTCGTGGTGCCATCCTGCGTCGTATCACCACCGGTACTGCTGTCATCTTCCTCATCCGGGTAAAGATCATCCGGTTCTTCCACGATTGCCGGTTTTTTATCTTTCGGCTTCTTTGTCGCCTTCGGCTTCGCCGTCGCGCGGTTCGAAGAACTGTATCCCTGCTGGGAGGAGTAATTTTTTGAAGTATCCGAGGAAGATGTATCATTTTCATCGTTTTCCTCAAATGGGAATACTTTATTTTCCAGATCCTGATGAATCTCATTCATAAATGTATTCCAGGTTCGTCCCGGATAGGTCGATCCCGAAAGATCGCTGATCACGGTCGGCGTATCGCAGCCGATCCATACCGCTGTCGTGTAATATGGTGTGAATCCACAGAACCAGCCGTCCTTGTGGTCGTTCGTCGTACCTGTTTTTCCGGCACATACGATACCGGTATCCAGACTGAGTCCGCGCGCTGTACCACGCGTAAATACCCCTTCCATCATGTCAACCATTGTATTGGCTGCCTTTGAATCATAGATATAAGTTTCTTTCACGCTGTCGTCGCAGATGGTATTTCCGTCTGAATCCAGAATTTTTATAATACAGGTCGGTTCACGGAATTTTCCATCATTTTCCAGTGTTGCGTAGCCGGATGCCATTTCAAGAGCGCTGCATCCATAGGTCATACCACCGATCGAGGCGGCATTGATATAATCCTTTTTCACAATCTTACTGAAATGCATATTCAAAAGATATTGAAGTCCTACCTTTGGTGTGAGTTCTTCAAACAGCTGCCAGGCAACCGTATTCAACGACTGTTCAAGCGCAAAGCGAAGCGATACATGTCCATAATATCTGCCGCTCGCATTGGACGGGCCTCCGGAAAACTTGTGGTCATTTACCGTAGAATCCGGGGTGTAATTGCGCTCCAGCGATGGAGTGTAGTCAATCAAAGGTTTGATACTACTACCCGGCTGGCGGAATGACTGATACGCGCGGTTCAGTGTGTATCCGCTGGTCTTCTGGCTTCGTCCGCCGACGATCGCCACAACACGTCCGTTTTTATTATCAATACAAACCGCGGCTCCCTGCATCTTATAGATTCCGTTGGTTCCTTTTTCTTTAAACGATTCAAGATTGGTGTTGATCGCGCTTTGCAATGCTTTTTGTTTTTTCAGGTCGATCGACGTGTAGATGCGGTAACCATTATTTAAAAGTTCTTTCTGTGCTGCCGCATACGCTTCATCGTAATCATCCTGATAAGATTCCTGTTCTTCTGTCGAGTCAAAGCTATACTGAAATTCAAAATCATTTTTTTCCATAATTTTCCTTGTGGCACAGTATGTCACAAATGTCTGGATATAATTTCGTTTGACCGGCTCTGTAATGTTAAGTTCAATTTTTTCTCCGACCGCCACGTCGTATTCTTCCTGCGTGATAACCTTGTCATCCAGCATCTGTTTTAGGACACGGTCACGGCGCTTCAAAGTGTTATCCATATGTTTCAACGGATCGTAAAGGCTCGGATTATTTGGGATGGAGCAGAGGAAGCAGAGCTGTGACAAGCTCAGATCCTTACAGCTCGAACTGAAATATCCCTTCGCTGCTGCCTCAATGCCATAATATCCGTTGGCAAAATAAATACTGTTCAGATAAAATTCCAAAATCTGGTCTTTTGTATATTTTTTCTCTATCTCAAGCGCAACAAAAATCTCTTTGATCTTACGCTCATAAGTCTTGTTCTGGTTCAAAAAGACACCGCGGGCAAGCTGCTGCGTGATCGTACTGGCTCCCTGCGTAATCTCACCATTGTGCTGGATCAGCGCTAAAACAGCACGGATATTGGCCTCTGCATCGACTCCGTTGTGCTGGTAGAATTTTTTATCCTCTGTTACGATAAACGCGTCCTTTACATACTGCGGAATCTCGCTGATCGGAACATAATACGAGTCCTTGTCGCCTTTCAATACCGCAATCTGCTTGCCTTTCGCATTGTAGGCAATGGTCGTCTCCGAATCACGGAACGTCTCTTCCGTCGAAGCACTTACCATCTGGACTGCTTCATCCTGCATCGCAAAAATATCTCTGCCGTATTTAAAATAAAATACAATACCTCCGACCAAAATCGCCACAAGGATCAGCAAAATAAATATTTTGAAGCCCAGCCAAAACTTTGGATGTTTCTTTGGTTTTTTCTGCTTTCTGTTTTTTGCCATACTCTATCTCCATTCTTGCTAAATATCAAGTTCTAAGCAATGCCGGATGCCCTGCGTGTGCATCTGCATATTTCTTTTCATTGTACCAAGTCGCTAGCGCGACGGCTAGCCCGGTTACAATAAATTTTACACTA
>ERZ808252.991-NODE-991-length-23311-cov-4.977382_pt1 | contig 23311 bp, 18 predicted proteins | sample MGYA00521242_ERZ808252 | MGnify/ENA primary metagenome ERZ808252 (study PRJEB31516, sample SAMN03275581) | gut metagenome | biome: mammalia-associated habitat; material: feces | host: Papio cynocephalus | place: Kenya | collected 2012-08-07 ...
TGCCTCGAAGCGATGAGGTGTTTTTTGTCAAGATACTCACTATGGAGCGTTTACAGAAGGGCTCCCATATGAGGGAATAAAAGTAGAAAAGGCATCGTATCGATATCCGGAAACCGAAGAGAAGGCGATTGAACAGTTATCGTTGCGGATAAAACCCGGAGAAAAAGTGGCGGTCGTCGGAGAAAACGGAAGCGGAAAAACGACGTTGATTTCCATGCTTCTCCATTTGCTGGAACCGGAAGAAGGAAAAATTGCGGTTTGTTTTGACGGGATAAAAGCAATTATGCAGGAGTTCGGACAGTATCAGATGTCAATAAAGGAGAATATTGAAATCGGAGTCGGCGGGAAAGAACTTTCCGATGAATTTGTCTGCCAAATATTGGAACAGGTTGGCTTGATGGAGGAAATTAGAAAATTTCCGAAAGGCATTCATACAAAACTGGGGGAGATCAATAATGGGACAGAACTGTCAAAAGGACAGTGGCAGAGATTGGCGATTGCCAGACTGCTGGCGGATGAAGAGGCATCCATCTGGATATTGGATGAACCAACTGCCTATCTGGATCCGATTTCAGAGATAGAAATGTATAAATTGATATTCCAACTGGCAGGCAAAGAAAAAACAGTGCTTTTCATTTCCCATCGACTTGGGTTTGCCCAGTTTGCCGATTATATTGTGCTGATGAAAGCAGGCAGGGTGGCAGAAGTCGGAACGCATCAGGAATTGATGGCAGCCGATGGAGAGTACAAGAGAATGTTTACGGTTCAGAAAAAGTGGTATGAGTAATTGGATATGTTTCCTGACAACCTATGTAAGGAAACAGGTATTGTTAAATAGCGTTTATTATAGTTGCAGGGAATTGTAGGGGATGTTATACTATTTTTGAGGTGGTAAAATGGACATCCGGGTGATGAAATATTTTGTTACAGTTGCCAAAGAAGAAAATATCACGCGGGCGGCAGAAAGTCTGCACATTACGCAGCCGTCGCTTTCCAAGCAGTTGATTGAACTGGAGAATGAACTTGGCAGACAATTATTGATACGAGGAAAAAGAAGAATTACATTGACAGATGATGGAAATTTGCTGTTGAAACGAGCAGAAGACATCATTGCATTATTTGACAAAACACAGCAGGAACTAAGCTGTAATGCCGACAATGTAACGGGAAAAATATCCATTGGCGGAATGATAACAGAGGAAATTGTGTCGGCAGCTTCTATTTTGCGGAAAAAATATTCGGACATAACGTTTGATTTTTACAGCGGAGATGCGACCGATGTAACGCAGCGTCTGGATCATGGAAGCCTTGATTTTGCGATATTATTAAAACCTGTGGACACAATGAAATACGAATATTTTTCGTTGCGGAACAGGTCTTATTGGGGGCTTCTTATGCCAAAGGACTGCAGCCTTGCAGAAAAGAATTTTATAGAAAGAGAAGATTTGTGCCGGGTGCCATTGATCTTTCATAGCCGGATCGGCTTGCAGCGGGAGATTACGCATTGGGCGCAGACAAGCATTGAGCAGATGAATATTGTCGCGACGTATAACATATTAAGCGGCAATGCATTTGAACTGATTCGAAGCGGATTTGGCTATCTTTTGACAAGCAGAGATCATCTGCCAAAAGAACTGGATAAAGATCTTTGTTTTAAAGAATTGAATCCGAAATTAGAATTAAATTACGCGCTTGTCTGGAAAAGAAATGCTGTGCTGTCAAAAGCGCCCCAGGCGTTTTTAAAGGAAATAAAACAAGGAATTTAAGGAAAAATCAAGAGGAAAATTATGAGAAAAAGAATGATGTATTTGCTGTTGGTTATTAGTGTATTGAGCCAATGCTTTACCGGCGTTAGTTTTGCAAAAGCAAAAACCAAATACCCGGTGGAAGAGATATGGTTTACCGATGGAGATCACTATTCAGTTACGCGCAGAAAGTATGGGCTTATTGCGAAAAATGTAGATGAAGTAAGTGTCAATTCCGATTCGGATTTTTGGGAAGTTTATATACGGCAAAATAATAAGTTTAAAGAGGTTCACTTATGGGAGAAAAAAGGAAAGCAGTATAAGATGGGGACCGTGGCGGTAAACGCGAAGGCCAGTTATCCAACGATAGATGGAGACATAACGGTAGATGCTCAAAACCGGGTTTTGTTTACCGGTCTTTCGACGTGTGATTACTGGGCAAAACATACCTCCAAAAAGCAGTGTAAAAAGGCTCACCGGTGGAAACATCCCTACGTCGATAAAGTGATGGAAACCGATGTTGCAAATACCTGGTCAGGCGATGGTATGTTTGCTTGTTGCAAGGATAACGATAACAGACTCTATATTACAGGACCGATTATCGCGGCATTGACCGGACATACGGATGATGAATATTGCTATAAATACGACACCGTTAAGACGTATTTTGAAGGAAGTGCAGACCAGATCAAACAGGTGGTATGCTGTGCAGATTTTGCACAAAGAAGCAGTATTTTCGTTCTGATGAATGACGGAAGTGTGTGGGGAATTGGGGCAAATAAACATAAATTGATCTCGAATTCCAAGAAGAAAAAGTATAGTTCCTTTGTAAAAATAATAGATGGTGGAGTGACGCAGATCGCCGCCGGCGAAGAGCAGGTCGCCGTCGTGAAAGAAGATAATACGCTGTGGATATGGGGACGTGATATGAAAAAATCTAAGCGTAAATATAGCGCCACGCCGAAAAAAATAGCGGACAATGTGAGTGAGGTGGCAGTGTCCACATATCATATATTTGACACATATCCAATTGTAGTATATCTTAAAAAAGATGGTTCTGCCTATGGGATGGGTTATAATTGTGCCGGTAAAGAAGATGGAGATGCGGTATTTACGGATAAATATAAAGCGGGGTGGAACAGAAAGCCGGTACTGCTTATGAAAAATGTAAAACACGTTTATGCAGTGTCTCAGGCGACCCTTATGCTGACAAATGAAAAGGAATTGTATTGGATCGGGGAGCAGGAAGGGTATGGAGGGTGTGAAGGTATAAAATATTAAGCAGAGGAGAACAAAAATGTTATATATTATGCGTCATGGAAAGACGGACTGGAATGCAAAACACAAATTGCAGGGACATGCGGATATTCCACTCAATGAGGAAGGCAGACAGATGGCGGAGAAAGCCAAGGAAGAGTACAAGGGACCTGCGTTTGATATTTGCTACTGCTCACCGCTTGTGCGCGCGAAAGAGACGGCAGAGATTTTTTTGCAGGAAATGCACACGCCGATTTTACCGGACGAGCGTTTGATTGAAATGAATTTTGGTGTGTATGAAGGAATTGAAAATAGTTTTCAGATCCCGGACTGTCCGATCAATGAGCTGTTTTACAATCCGGAACATTATGAACCGGTGGAAGGCGGGGAAAGTCTGCAAGAACTGTTTGCCAGGACGGGAGAGTTTTTGGAAGAAGTGATCGAACCACTGATGAAAGAAGAAAAAAATGTGCTGATCGTAGGTCATGGCGCGATGAATGCAAGCATTATCGGGCGGATTGAAAAGACGCCGTTGAAGAATTTCTGGGATGACCTTGGAAAAAATTGTGAATTAAGACGGCTGATATAAAAAGGATGTTATAAACAGGAAAGTGAGACGAATATGACGATACCAGAATGCATTGAGAAACGTAGAAGTATACGTAAATATACGGATCAAGAGGTGGAACGGGAGAAGATTGAAGAAGTGCTGCGGGCAGCGCTCCTTGCTCCATCAGGGAAAAACAGACAGCCGTGGAAATATCTTGTATACCAGGGTGAAGAAAAGGAAAAATTATTAGACGAGATGGAAAAAGGGCTGAACCGCGAAAAACATGGAGAAGCATTATTGCCGGAGTCGCGGCACGGCCTTCCGAGTGCGTTTCATACATTGCGAATCATGCGGCAGGCTCCGGTTCTTATCCTTGTATTAAATACCAATGCCAGATCGCCGTTTGAGGATATTGAGACAGATAAGCGGTTGTCGGAGATCTGCGATTCGCTGTCGATCGGGGCATCCATCCAAAATATGCTGCTGCGCGCGACAGAACTGGGATTAGGTTCTTTATGGATTGGAAATACTTGTTTTGCGTATACGGAGATCGTGGAGTATCTCAAGACCGAAGATCAGCTTGCCGGGGCGGTGTCGCTCGGTTATGCGGCGGAAAGTCCGTCGGCGAGACCGCGGAAAGACTGGGAAGAAGTTGTGGAATTTTGATAATTTGACATAAAAACCTGAATAATTACAACATAAAAAGAAGCAAGGTACTCGGTTGAGTTTCCTTGCTTCTCTTATGCTCAATGATCGGATCAGTAACCTACTTTGACACCTTTTTTCGTCATGTAACCGCTGATTCTCTTTGCTTTATAATCTGCTTTTTTGCGGGAATCCGGTACGGCCGGGTCAGTAGGGTCATAATTTACATTGGATGTGATCGTCGGTGCTTTGCCGAGAGGTCCCGGTTTCTTGGAATTACCTTTGTTTACTTTGACGGTATTTCCGGTCGATGTATAATCGTAAATCCATTTGGCGTCTGCAACGGTCATACGGATACATCCTGCGGAAGCCGGAGAACCAAGGCGGTTAAACGTGCTTGCAGGGAGTGCATAGTGTGACTGTGCGCCGACTGCGATGGAATGGAAATATACATTTCCTACAAAATGGGTAGCCCAGCGTGCGTAAACGGTACTTCCGTCAGGCTCATGCATTGGCTTCAATGTATATTTTACGGACTGTCCATTGGTGCAGATGCTGTAAGTTCCCAGCGGTGTGTAGGAAGAATGCTCATGCAGTCCGCTTGTTCCGGCATTGGTCCAGGTATCCGCTCCAACGGAAACAGAACATGTCTTAACCGGAATATCGTATTTGCCGGTCTCTTCATTATAATAATAAATGGTTACGGCGCTGGCTGCACGGTTGATCTCGATGTAGAATTTGTTTGTATGGGTGGAACTGCTCTTTTCCAAATTCAAAACATCGGTGAGATCCGTCTGCTTTACATTATTTACATAGTAAAATTTGTATTTTTTGCCGGCGTATTTTTCATAGAACCAGCCGTTTTTACCAAGATCTTTTTTGCGGAGACGGTAGGTTTCTTCATTCAAATATACCTTTTTGCCCCACGCTGTGTAACCGTTGACAATTACCTTAAATTTTCCTTTATCTACGTTAGCCGCTTTATAGGTAATGATTTTTTTGCCTGCTTTCGGTTTAATTACGTAAGTATCCTGTTTTTTTGCTTTGGAACCGTCCATTTTGTAGACAACAAATTCCAGTTTTTTGATATTGCCCGGGATGTACGCATCTTCCAGAGTGTAAGCGCATTTCGCATTGCTTGTCTTTGTTACCGAAAAAGTACCGCCCTTTGGCATAATATCAGCAACGGCCGGTGCGTTCAGAACAAAGGATTTTCCCTTAACATCTGTAACGGTCGCTTTGACGGTATAATTGTCAAATGCATATTTCAATTTCTTATAAGTTACTTCCGCATAATATAGTTTTCCTGAGTTTTTAGGAGTTGCGGTAATCGCAGCAACCTTTTTACCCTGGCTGTTGTAAATACGGTATTTTACTTTGCTTACGCCATAAACATTTTTCAAATTGTTCAGAGAAATCGCGAATTTCTTTTTTTTCTCTAAGGCAGCAGTTTTTGTTACTTCGAACGAAGACCAGGTAGGCTCCACGCTGTAAGTCGTTGTTGCTAATGTTTGTGCAGTGCCGCCGGCAGATTCAAAGACAAGTTTTGCATTCCAGTTTCCATATGTATTTGTTGTAGAAGCAAGAGATGCTTTTGTGGTAAGTCCGCTTTCGGAATACTCTGTTTTTGGCAAAATCACGGCAGCAGTTGATTCGTCACTGCCTTCCGGCCATGCAGCTACATAGATGGACTTGCTGTTACCGGGGATCAGCACCGTATCTGTGGCATCTGTATTGCTGATGCTGATCGTACGGGACAGTGCACTGGTTTTTCCGCTTACGTTCAAAGCAAAATGTGTATTATGGATGGAATAATCCAGATCACCAAGGGTAACCGTCTGGTCACCAATTTTTGCTTTTGCGGTAAATACAGCATATTCGTTATTTAACGAATCCAATGTGATGTCGCCGGTATATGTACCGTTTACACAATTTTCCTTTGTCAGGGAAATCTCTTTTTTCATAACTTCTTTGCTGTCGCTCTTGCGCTCTACGATCAGAGAGAACGAAGAAGTTTTGTCCGGGTCAAGTTCTTTTAAAGTATAAACACTTTTTCCGGCCGCACGGTCAACGGAAATCGTTGAGGTGATTTCGGCAGCCTGCACAGTCGCAGGAGAAAGTGCAAACATACAAAAGAACAAGGCGCATATTGTAAAAATGTGCTTGCCTACATTTGCTTTTGTTTTCATTTTCAACCTCCATATAAATATAAATGTTTTGTTTTGCGGATCTGTAAAAAGTCGTCCGCTTTCCTATTTTCCCATGTTTTTCTTGTTTTGTCAATGAAAATGCGGAACTTGAAAAAATATAAAAATTATTTCAAAAAATGCTTGCATTCTAAAGAAAAGTATGGTAGTATATTTGATGTCGGTTCGCAGAAGCGCGAAACCGGATCTGGCTCCTTGGTCAAGCGGTTAAGACATCGCCCTTTCACGGCGGTAACACGGGTTCGATTCCCGTAGGAGTCATTGTTTGTGGTAAGAGGGGACCCACTTGTGGGGAGATTTCTTATCACGTACACACCCAGGTAAGGAGGGACCCGCTTGCGGGAGGATTCCTTATCATGTACACACCCAGGTAAGAGGGGACCCACTTGTGGGGAGATTTCTTATCTGAAAAACATTATATCGAAAAAATGTTGCATAAATGTGACAGCAATGATATAATATATTATATATGGCGACATAGCCAAGTGGTAAGGCATGGGTCTGCAACACCCTGATCACCAGTTCAAATCTGGTTGTCGCCTTTAATGAGCCGAGTAACTGAGGTTACTCGGTTTTCTTTATTTTGTAAACAAGTCGTCTCGGAAAAGAAATCCCATTCCGCTTGCGGAAAATGGGATTTCTTTTTCAGAGACACTCCACCCAATGAGCATGGAGCGCTACGCGCGGGAATGCGAATGGGGGCAAATTGCGAAAGCGCTTGCGCGGAAGCAATTTGGAAGACTTGTTTACTGGTACAAGACTGTCATGCCGGCAGAAAAATTTTGTTGGGTCCCAAACTGGTTATTGCCAAATTGTCCACAATAAGGATGGAGTCATCCGGCAATGCGACAATCGGTATTTTCTTTTCTGTAATTACTTTCCGGATGGATTCATTTTGCACAGCGGTATCTGCATAATGCACTTCAAGTTCAAAATTTTTAATAATATCTAACCCATTATAATAGGAAAAGTGTGGGTAATCGGCATCGGGCGAAAGGTGAAACTGCTTAAATTGAATGACCGCTCCGGCGCTGTCACCCATCATTATTTTGGAATGCCGGGAAAGCAGTTCTACGAGCTTAAATTCCTTCAGCCGGTCATAAAGTTTGTCTGGTAAACCGCCTGTAAAATAGAGGATATCGCAGGTGCTGCATTTTTCGAAAGCAGTCTCAGGAGAATCTTCGAAATAATTGATATATGAAATTTGCGGCTTCTTGATATGAAACCGGGAAAACACGGTTTCCAGCCCTTGACGGTAGATTCCGCCGTCTTTCGCATAGAATTTCTGCCAGACATCGTTTGTAGGAATCTCTTTTTCGCGGAAGGCAAAAGGGATCACACAGACTCTGTGATGTGGTTTGATGTAATTTTTTAATTCTTCGATATATGCCGGATTTACGATGTTGTACGTGTTCATTAAAATGTTAATCATTAATTTATCACCTCGCTGTAATTATAACATGGAGAAATATGGAAGACAATAAGATTCTTTTCTTGTCCGGTAATTGCGTCACAATCAATTCAAAATTAAATCAAAATCAAGTCAAAAACGGTTGACAAAGTTGAATCGATTTAGTATAATAATAAAAATTAATGCATGGGGAGATGGTAAAATGGAACTTCATGAAAGCGAACTGGTAGAATTAAAAGAAATTGTTGTAGAGGATGTGAAAAAGGAAATTATTGCTTTCGCTAATTGCAATGGGGGTCAGTTGTATATAGGGATTCGGAATGATGGGGAAATAATAGGGATTGCAGATCCGGATGCTGCTGCATTACAAATTAGCAATATGGTCAGAGATGCCATTAAACCGGATTTGACAATGTTTCTTCATTATGAAACACTTTTGGAAAATGGAAAAGAGGTTGTTTGTGTAAATGTGCAGCGAGGAACAGAGAGACCATATTATATAGCTAAAAAAGGGATGAGACCGGAAGGCGTGTATGTTCGCCAAGGGTATTCTTCGGTTCCGGCTACAGATACGGCAATCCGGCGGATGATAAAAGAGACAGATGGGGATCATTTTGAAAATATGCGCAGTTTGAACCAGGATCTTACTTTTGAAGCGGCGAAAAGAGAGTTTTCGAGTCGGAAGATGGAATTTGGTGTGCAGCAGATGCGGACTTTGAAATTGATGGATAAAGAGGGGATTTATAGTAATCTGGCTCTGCTTTTATCAGATCAATGTGTTCATACAATTAAAGTGGCTGTTTTTCAAGGAACGGATCAAAATGTTTTTCGAGATCGACGAGAATTTACAGGGTCGATCTTACGGCAGATGAATGAAGTATATGATTATATTGATATTCATAATCAGACACATGCTGCAATAGAAAAGTTATTGCGGGTTGAGATTAGAGATTATCCTGAAATTGCGGTCAGAGAGGCTTTGCTTAATCTTATTGTTCACAGGGAATATTCATTTCGCGCCAGTGGATTGATCAGTATATTTGACGATAGATTAGAGTTTGTTTCCGTTGGTGGGCTTGTGCCGGGGGTCGAGTTAGAAGATGTTATGGTGGGCATTTCCGTATGCAGAAATGAAGAACTCGCAGAAGTGTTTTATCGTTTACGTTTGATTGAGGCGTATGGTACAGGATTGACTAAGATTATGAATGCCTATAAAAGTACAGATAAAAGACCTGTAATTGAAACAACGAGGAATACGTTCAAGATTATTTTACCAAATGTAAATATAGGACATGAAAATAAAGAAAATGAAGAGATAGAAGAAGTAAGAGTCCTTAACGGAACCGAAAGGCGAGTGTTAGAATATGCCAAAAGGTGTCAGGCAATTACCAAAAAGGATGTAGCGGATCTGCTTGGAGTAAGTGAGTCTACGGCATTGCGGAAAATTAAGAAATTAGTGAAAAATAAATTTCTTACGCAGTGCGGAAAAGCAAGAAGTACCTATTATACACTTACCAAGTAGATTCAATTCACTCCCGTTCCCGTCTCGGAAAAAGCAGCAGCACAAGAAGCACCATACCCACGATGAGGATAATGGTTTTGTATTGATTGAAATAACGGAAAAAGGTGTCGCGGTATTGGTATCCATAATACCCCAGGGTAATGAGGACACTATTCCAGAGTGTGATTCCGATTGCGGAAAAGATTGCGTAAGTGGGAAATGACTGCTTGGAGGAACCGGCGACAAAAGCGATGTACGTGCGGCAGATCGGAATTACGCGGGCAAGGCAGACTGCAGCTTTTCCGTGGTTTCCGAAAGTGCGGTAGGAGGAAAGGATCGGTTTTTCGGTCGAGGGAAATCGACGCATCAGCCGGTCAAGAAGTGGGGAGCCGCCGAAGCGCCCGATCAGGTAGGTAAGGGTGGTTCCGGCAAGTCCGGCAATGCTGCTATATATAATAAGAAGAAACAGCGGCATATCCTGACCTGCACCAAAGGCTCCGGCAAAGGGCAGGACAAGTTCGCTGGAGATAGGGAAACAAGCGTATTCCAGTGCGATGAGTACAAAAATAGCCGGTGTTCCGTAGTTTTGTATCCAAAGAAGAATCTGATCCATAAAATCACCTTAATAAGTGTATTGGTTCATTATATGGCGCAAAGGCAGTTAATAGACTTTTTATTTGCGCAAAAAGAAAAGATGGGGTATACTGAAAGCGCAAGAGCAATGGAAAGAAAGGCGGCGGAAAAGATGCAGACATTACAATCGAGAGTGACTTTAAATAATGGGGTAGAGATGCCGATTTTCGGACTGGGTGTGTATAAGTCTGAGGGAGATACGGTTCCGGCAGTGCAGGCGGCGATAAAAAACGGATATCGTCTGATTGACACGGCAGCATTTTATTTTAATGAAAAAGAAGTAGGAGAGGCAGTTCGGACGTGTGGAGTACCGCGGGAAGACTTGTTTATTACAACCAAATTGTGGAATGATATGCAGCGGGAAGGAAGACAGAGAGAAGCATTTGAGTCGAGTTTAAAAGAATTGGGACTGGAGTATGTAGATCTTTACCTGGTTCATTGGCCGGTGCCTGAAAAAATCCACGAGACATGGAAAATATTGGAAAAACTATATGAGGAAGGTCTTGTAAAAGCAATTGGAGTCAGTAATTTTTTGGAACATCATTTTGAAAAACTCAGTGTAAAAGCCAATATTGCGCCCGTGGTGGATCAGTTTGAGTGCAATCCATATCTGACACGCCAGAGCCTGCGGCATTACTGTAAAGAACATGATATTGTGCCGGAGGCATGGAGTCCGCTGGGGCGCGGAGCCTGTTTTGAAGATCCGGTTCTTTTGGAAATTGCAAAACGGCATGGAAAAAGCGTGGCACAGGTCATCCTGCGTTATGATGTGCAAAATGGCATCATTACAATTCCAAAATCAACAAAAGAGGAGCGTATCATACAGAATGCGCAGGTGTTTGATTTTGCGCTGACGGAAGAAGAAATCGCGGCAATTGATGGATTGAATCGCGATGAAATGCATGGCGATCCGGATCATGTGAATTTTTGACAGAAGGGGAGAAGGCGCGTATTGACGAAAGCGCAGGAAATTGATATAATAAAAGATACGTGATGTCAGGGTGGAAAAATATGTTGGAGGAAGGTATGAAAAAAAGAGCAGGAAAAATTATAAGGGGTATGGTTCTGCTATTGCTTGCCGTAATGCTTTTGCCGGGCATATCGCAGGCGAAACATACAACAAAAAAGAAAGAAAACCCTTATGTGATCAAGGTTAATAAGAGGCAGAATACGGTGACCGTTTATAAAAATAAAAAACCCATTAAGGCATTTCCCTGCTCAGGCGGCCGGGGTACACCGACAGGAACTTTTGCCATCCGGCAGAAGATGCGCTGGCATGTGCTGATGGGGCCTTGTTACGGACAATACTGCAGTCGTATTTACAAGGGAATTTTGTTTCATTCGGTCTGGTATCACAGACAAAATCCTGCGACGTTGTCCAACAGCAGTTATAACCGCCTTGGCACGACGGCATCGCATGGTTGTGTGCGTTTGACAGTTAAGGACGCCAAATGGATTTTTGACCATTGTCCGGTTGGTACAAAAGTAGTCATTTACAACGCCAATAATCCGGGACCGCTTGGCAAGCCACGGGCGATCAAAGTACCCGGAACTAGCGGCTATGATCCGACAGATATCTGGAGCAAAGGAAATCCATATAATAAGAAAAAACCGGTTATCCGTGGTGCAAAGAAAAAGAAAATTGCATATGGTGATCGAAAATACAAAACGATGGAAGGGATCAGTGCCCGTAATACGACAGGTTATGATGCCACGAAGCGGGTAAAGACCATGATCGAGTATCGAAAAGATGCGTCATATGGATATGATGATGTACGCAAAGTAAACACAAAAGATCCGGGAGATTACCGGATTACATATAAACTGACGGATGAGATCGGACGGAAAACGTCTGTAACAGTTATCCATAAGGTATTGAAAAAAAGTAAAAAATGAAAATGTAAAGTTAAATTTAGGAGGAATTGACATGAAGTCATCTTACAACCCGAAAGAAATTGAGAAAAAATGGCAGAAGATCTGGGAAGAGAAAAAAGCATTTGCAGCCACAGATGATTTTTCGAAACCAAAATTTTATGCCTTGGTAGAGTTCCCATATCCGTCCGGACAGGGATTGCACGTAGGTCACCCAAGACCTTATACAGCTCTTGACATCGTTGCGCGTAAGCGTCGTATGCAGGGATACAATGTCCTTTATCCGATGGGATGGGATGCATTTGGTCTTCCTACAGAAAACTATGCAATAAAAAATAAAGTTCATCCAAAAGAAGTTACAAAGCAGAATGTAGCACGTTTCAAAGCACAGCTGCAGGCGCTCGGTTATTCCTTTGACTGGGATCGCGAGATCAATACAACCGATCCGAATTATTTCAAATGGACACAGTGGATTTTCCTGAAACTGTTTAAAGCAGGACTTGCCTATAAATCCGAGATGCCGATCAACTGGTGTACTTCCTGTAAATGCGGACTTGCCAACGAAGAAGTTGTAAATGGTGTCTGCGAACGTTGCGGAAGCGAAGTTGTCCGTAAAGTAAAAAGCCAGTGGATGTTAAAAATTACCAAATATGCAGATAAATTGATTGATGATCTGGATGACGTGGATTATATTGAGCGTGTCAAAGTTTCCCAGAAAAACTGGATCGGACGTTCTCATGGTGCAGAGGTGGATTTCCAGCTCAAAGATAAAGAAGAAAAACTCCGCATCTATACAACACGTCCGGATACACTTTTTGGTGTAACGTATATGGTTGTTTCTCCGGAGCATCCATATCTTGACAAATACAAAGATGAGATTGCAAACTGGGATGAGATCGTTGCCTATCGTGAGATGGCAGCAAGAAAATCGGATTTTGAAAGAACCGAACTTGCCAAAGAAAAGACAGGTGTTGAGATTCAGGGTCTGACAGCTGTAAACCCGGTAAATGGAAAAGAAATTCCGGTATGGGTATCGGATTATGTATTGATGAGTTACGGAACCGGTGCTATCATGGCGGTTCCGGCACATGATGACCGTGACTGGGAATTTGCAAAGAAATTCAATATCCCGGTTATCGAGGTAATCGAGGGAGGAAATGTAGAAGAGGCAGCTTTCACCGATGTCGCTACAGGAACTCTTGTAAATTCCGGATTCCTTACAGGAAAATCGGTAGAAGAAGCAAAGAAAGCCATCATTGAATGGCTGGAAGAAAAAGGTGTCGGTACGAAAAAGACAAACTTCAAACTGCGTGACTGGGTATTTTCCAGACAGCGTTACTGGGGCGAACCGATTCCGATTGTAAAATGTGAAAAATGTGGATATGTTCCAATTCCGGAAGAAGAACTTCCATTGGAACTTCCGGAAGTTGACAATTATATGCCAACCGACAACGGCGAGTCTCCAATCGCAAATATCCGCGACTGGGTAGAGACAACTTGTCCTTGCTGCGGTGGCAAAGCAGAACGTGAGACGGATACGATGCCACAGTGGGCAGGATCTTCCTGGTATTTCCTCCGCTATATCGATCCGCACAATGACAAAGCGCTTGCAAGCCGCGAAGCAATGGAATACTGGCTTCCGGTTGACTGGTACAATGGTGGAATGGAGCATACAACCCTTCACCTTCTGTACTCCCGCTTCTGGCACAAATTCCTGTACGATCAGGGCGTAGTGCCTACGAAGGAGCCATACCAGAAGAGAACATCCCATGGTATGATCCTCGGTGAAAACGGCGAGAAAATGAGTAAATCCCGTGGAAACGTCATCAACCCGGATGATATCGTAAATGCATATGGCGCAGATACGCTTCGTACGTATGAAATGTTTATCGGTACATTTGATGCGGCAGCAGCGTGGTCGGATGACGGTGTAAAAGGATGCCGCCGTTTCCTGGAGCGTGTATGGAAATTACAGGATATGGTTGTCGATGGAGACGAATATTCACCGGAACTTGAGACAAAGATTCACCAGACGATCAAAAAAGTCAGCAGTGACTTTGAAAATCTGAAGTACAATACAGCAATCGCGGCTATGATGGCTTTGATCAATGACTTCTACAAAGCAGGTAAACTGACAAAGGCAGATTTCAAGACGCTGATCCATCTTTTGAACCCGGTAGCTCCACATATCACAGAAGAATTGTGGCAGATCATGGGATTTGAAGGATATCTGTATGAAAATACATGGCCGGAATACGACGAAGAAAAGACCGTTGAAAAAATGCAGGAAATCGCAGTTCAGGTCAATGGTAAAGTTCGTGCAACCGTAAAACTTGCCATTGATGCCGACAAAGATACTGCACTTGCCGCCGGAAGAGAAGCTATTGCAGAAAAACTTGGCGATAAGCAGATCGTAAAAGAAATCTACGTCCCAGGACGTATCATCAATATCGTAGTTAGGTAAATATAGGGAGTCAAAAAGGGCAGCCGGAAAGACAAATGATGTCGATTCGGCTGCCTTTTTAGTAATATTAGGGGGAATACGATCTGACAAATTTTGACAGAAATGTTTCCTACATAATACAAATCCCTCTATGCTCTCAGATCAAAATTATATCTTGTAATATTTCCGACCGGTGCCTCGGTTTCGATGAAATCGTGGACGAGATCAATGTCTTTTTTCTTTTCAGCAAATTCCGAGGAAAAACTGTAACCCTGTTCGTTCAGGGCGTCTTTCAAAAGACCAACATTTTTTTCGAGCAGGCGAAGGGCATCGTCTTTGGAAACGAAAAATTTGGTTGAAATGTTGGTGCGCTCTTTGGTGATGTGGATGTCCAGCGGGCCGAGGTGATCCATTTCAAGGTGCAGGAGGACTTTGAGGTTGTCTTTCGATTTTCGCAAAGCCTCTTTTTTCGTCATAACGTAAAGGTCGCCGTGAGCATTTTCGGAAGACAGTTTCAAAGGAAGCTGCATGTAAGCAAATTGTTCGTTTAACGTTTTCATGAATTGCAGGTTCTGCTGCATATCCGTTGTCGTGTTGACGGCACTTTCGCCAGAAGGGCGGGTGGCAAACATCTGGCTGAGATGCATCAGATCATCCAGTTCCGATGAAATTTTGTGATACAGGGAATCCATGCCATTGCTCTCTTTTAAGCCCTCCGGGGAAATGGTCCAGTTTGACAGAAACTGACCTTTGATCAGTTTGCCAAGCGACGGATTTGCAAAAAGTTCGCGGATCATTGGGTCGGAAAGCTTTGGAAGGGCGGAATGAATTGCTCTGAGCAGCTCGCGCGCGGTGGCGGAACCATTTCGAAGGTCGGCGGTCAATCTGTCAGAATCTGTAAATTTAGAAAACAGATCTGCCAGGGATTCCCGCTCCGCAACGGTGAGAATGTGGCCGCTTTGTTCCTGGATAAATCCTGTTTCTTCGCCTGTTGTGCCGCCGGTTAAATTCGTATTTACTTTATCTGTTATATTTGAAAATAATTGACGCATACGCGACAAAGGGTTGTTTGAACCGGCATCCTCCGCCGAAACTGCTTCCTGTGAGGAAAGGGTTTCTTCGGAAAGTTTAGGGGAATCGGAAACTGTCTGCGTTTCCGGATTGGCGGCGGAATCCGTTTCTGCCGTCTGCTGATCCAAAGTTTCTTTGGCTGCCAATTGAAATTCTTCCAGAGAAGGCGTGGAGCCAAGCGCAGTAGAAAGCAGTTCACCGGCGGCATAGCGGGCAACGGAAATATTTTCCTGCGACAATTCTGAGAGAAGGTCTGTCAGGGAGTCCGTCAGCGAATTCATGCGGCTAAGGAGCTGGTGCTGCTGGTTTTGGTAGGTGTCAAACTGAGTGACAGATGCTTCATCCATCGAAAATCCGAGGCGGTACATTGTGATGACATTGCCGACGTCCGCATTGGGATAGCGCGAGCAAAGCTGCATGAAAGAATTGATGCTTTCGCGGCTGATGGATTGCTTATTTTCGAGGAGACTGCGCACAATGTCAAGATTACGGGGACTTTTTGGCAGCCCGGCTTCCTCCAGAGCCTGTTCAATCGTATCTTCCATCCCAAGAAGATACGCGGAAGACATGGCTTTCATGTAGATCGTTCCGTTGTCAAGGCTTGTGATGAGAAATGCCGCTTTTTGACCGATTGAGTACATCGAGGCTTCCGGCAAATGTCCGGTGAAGGAAGTGCCGTCATCAAGAGAAATCGTAATTTCATTGCCGTGGACATCGCTGACAACACCTTTCAGAGTCTCCCCCTCGCGGAGAGTGATCGTGGTATTGCCGGTGCGAAATGTGCGGCGTGCCCCTGTGGTGCCCATATTTCCCGATCGGTTTGGATCATTATTTATTGTATTACTTGTAATTGGCATGTCGAACGCCTCCTTTTAAGATTGTGCTGTTCCTTTTGTAATTGCATTTTTACCATATTTTTCCTGTATCTTCTGAATGGCTTCCTCTAGTTTTGTCTGGCGCTGGAAATATTCTTTTGCCGAAAGCGTGTTTTTTTCTTCGGCATCCGAAGCAGCGATAAATGGCATATCGAGCAGATTGAGCTGCTCGGCAGCATGTTTTGTCAATTTTGAGGTGGAAACACCCAGCAGACGGATCGGCGAGCCGTCCCAGATCTCATCAAATAACCGGCAGCAGTGCGTGTATAATGTATCCGGATCGTTGGTGGCAGATACCATGTGGCACTGGTGGCTGACATTGTGAAATTCGTTGTCGCGGATCGAGACGACCACGACAAAAGCGCGCATTTCGTCATTTTGAAGCCGCGATGCTACTTTATCGCACAATTTGCGAAGAATTTTTTTCGCTTCCGCAGAATCCGTCACGTCATTCGGAAGTGTTGTTGAATTTCCATATCCCTTATTTTCCGCAGTGCGCGGGGCAACCGGCGACGGATCGATGCCATTGGCATATTCGTGGATCAAAAGTCCGTGTTTTCCCATGTGGCTCTGCAATATAACGGGGTCAAACGCCGCAAGTTCGCCAATTGTGCGAATCCCTAACGTGTATAATTTCTGCTCCGAAGATTTGCCGACAAAAAACAAGTCTCGTACCGGAAGCGGCCACATTTTTTCTTTGATTTCATCCGGAAAAAGGGTGTGGACTTTATTCGGCTTTTCAAAATCCGACGCCATTTTTGCCAATATTTTACAAGAAGAAACACCGATGTTTACGGTAAAACCAAAACGTTTCTCCACTTCTGTGCGAATGAAATTGGCAGCTTCGACCGCGGAATATTTTTGCAATAATTCGCTGCCCGTCATATCGGCAAAAGCCTCGTCGATACTGAATTGCTCTACGGTATCCGTCAGTGACTTCAAATATTCGATCAATCGGTGCGAGAAGTCACGATATATTTCATGCCGAGGAGGAACGACCAGCAGATTCGGGCACTTTTTCCGGGCATCCGACAATGTCTCAGCCGTCTTGATGCCGTAAGTTTTGGCAATAGGACTTTTGGCAAGGACGATGCCGTGTCTGGTCTTTTCGCTGCCGCCAATGACCGCTGCCACCGTGCGCAGATCGAGTGCTTCGCCTTCTTCGCGAAGACGGTACACGGATTCCCAGCTGAGAAATGCATTGTTGACATCAATGTGGAAAATGATCATCGTGGTGCTCCTTCCTTATATTTGGGCGGTCTCAAGGTCAATCGTCTTTCCATGCAGGCATGGATGACGCTTGACTTTTCGACCCTGATACTTATATATCGGCATGTTATCTATGGAAAGTTTAGCATGGTTGGGGAGGTTTGTAAAGAAAGGGTGGATGAAAAAAGCAAATGTATTTCAAAGCATGTCCTAAAAATTTTCTTAATTTTACTAATTTTGCAAATGAGTTGTCAGATGGTAACTTTTGGGATATAATGGATAATAAAATAAGTATGTACAAACTGCCGCCGAACAAATGTGAGGGGGCGCTACCTTTAAGACAACAATTTTAGTAGGAGAGGATACAAAGTGTGTAACAAATTCTTTCGTTTTGATCAATTCTTGATATCTAAGATGTTGCATATAAGCCAGCAGGAAGCAAAGACGGTTAGCGAAGAGATGCGCTATGAAGCATACCGGGTTTGCCTGGAACAGACAAAGAATCGAAGAATTGCAGCAACACAGACGATAAAAGGGTGGTTTGGAATAGGGACTTTTCGTAAACCAAGGCGAGAGGCTTTGATTCAATTATTTTTTTCTTTGGATCTTTCCGGGGATGAAGCCAGGGAATGGCTGGTTAAAGGGGCATTGGAGCCGGATTTTCAAGTAAATGATTACAATGAAATGATATTTTTATACGGCTTACAGAATCATTTGGGATATGAACAATGTCAAGAAATGATCGAAGATTTTATAAGTTGTCTTTCCGAAGATCAGAAGATGGAACAACATAACCATACGAGTAAGATATGGGAAGATTATGGAAAAAATTGTAATTTAAATCCGGAAGATTTTTTGAAATGGATGAAGTCTATCAAAGAGGATTTTAAAGGGTATAGCATGACCGTTTTAAATTATTTTAAAGACTTAAAAACAGAAATTTTATATGAGGTGAAAGCAGAGACCGGTGAACGTTTGGAAGAATTGTTGGGAGAAACCGGATTCCATCGGACGGAAACCAAGGGAAAAACTTCATCGGAAGCAAGAAGACGCGCGATATTGCGGTATCTTAGGCAGTGCGAAAAAGGAAAAAAAGAGAATTTATCGTCAGATTTGATCCAATGTATACGCGAAATGTTGAAAATGTCAGAGATGTCGTCTTCTTCCAATGCAAAACTTCTGGCAGAATTGTATGCGAACAGAGATGTATTTCGAATGAAGGATAATACACGGCGTAAGAATGGAGAATTACGCATTATGGACGATAAATATTTGTCGGAAATTTTAAATGTGGCGCAGCAAAAGGAAGAAGAACTTCATATGATATTGCAGGGGGAATCCTCTCAAAGTATCCAAAAGCAGAAAAACCGTTCGCGGATTATCGGCAGACAGGATCTTTTGCCATTGATCCTGTGCGTTTCGCAAAAGCGGTATATAAGAGAACATGGTGAGGTTCATTACGATCAGGTTGAGGCGAGGGATAGTTTTCAACGCCTGGCAGTACAGATCTTGACAGCATGTAACATGATGCCGTTTTGTCCGGAGAAATTTGAATTGGATGCTATGTTATATGAATGTTATGAAAAGGAAGAAATGTTATCTTTTTCGGAAGTTGTATCTGAAAAAATAGCTATAGGAGGTTTTGATGATGCAGGAGCATGAAGGTTATTGGCTGAAAAGCAAAACTGTATTGTCAGAAAGATATACGATTAACCGCGTATTAGGAGAAGGCGGTATGGGAATTGTATATCTCGGTTATGATAAAGTGTTAGATACACAAGTTTCAATAAAAGAATATTTTCCAAGGCAATTTGCGATGCGGATACAGGACAGCGCTGATATTCAGGTGTATCAGGGGACGTCAGAGGAATACTTTCAAAAAGGCCTGGAACGATTTATCCATGAAGCAAGAATACTGGCAAAATTTGACTCCATTGACAGCATTGTGATGGTAAAGGATTTCTTTTATGAAAATGGAACGGCTTATATTGTTATGGAATACGTGCAGGGAGAAAATCTCAAATCGCTTGTAGAGCGTGAGGGGCGAATGGATCCCCAAAAAGTGTTGGCAATGATGCAGCCAATCTTAAACGCATTGGAAATCCTGCATCAGGAAGGTCTTCTGCATCGTGATATTTCGCCGGATAATATTATACTCCGTGAAAACGGGAAAGCGGTATTGATTGATTTTGGAGCGGCGCGTTTTTCTGAAAATCAAGAAAATAGAACGATGACGGTGTTTTTCAAAAGAGGCTATTCGGCAGAAGAACAGTACATACAGCATTCCAACAAAGGCGCTTATACGGATGTATATGGTGCGTGTGCGACGATGTATTTCATGTTGACGGGAATTCATCCGGAGGAATCAATACGGCGGCTTTTACGTGATAATGTGGTATCTTTGACAAAGTTTCACGATATTACGCTTCCAGAATCTGTAAAAAGTGCGATTATGAAAGGAATGTCACTGAATGCCTCCAAACGTTATGAGACGATGGGACTTTTATGTAAAGATCTATACAGTCCATCCAGATATTATAAAACGAAAAAATATGTGCTGAGGGGACTTTTGATTTTAATCTTTGTAATAGGCATTGCGGCAGGATTCCAGATATGGAACCGACCAATTTCTTCAATGGATCTGCCGCCGAAGAAGGAAAATTCCGTTGTCTCAGTGAGCGGGCAGGCTCTCGAAATGAAAGGGGAGGAAGAGCCGGTACAGACTCCGGCTGCCACTCCCATGATCGTGCCAACAGAGAAAGTGCCGGATGTCAAGGGACTTAAATTATCCGAAGCGAAAAACCTGTTAAAAAATAATCTGTCTGAAGTGTCTATTGAGAAAAAATATGTGAATAGTGAAAAAATCTCCAAAGGGAAAATAGTTCATCAAAGTGTGAAAGCTGGGAAAAAGATCCAACAAGGAGAAAAAATACATATTACACTTACGATAAGCAAGGGAAAACAGGCAGTTCAGGCGGTGAAGACACCAACTCCGACAACCGGACCTGTTACGAAGAAAAAAGAAAAAACGAAGAAAACGGATGATTTCGCAGGGGTACTACCTTGGTAGTACCTCTATTTTTTTTCCCTGGAGATATTTGAATTAAATTTAAGAAAAAAAGTGGAACATAGGGTGTGGTATGATGGAAAAAAATAGAAAGAGAGGTTTCGATATGAGAAACAACAAGAAAACAAAAATCGCCAATTTATTTTTGGTATTGTCACTGATTCTGGGAGTAATGATGTCTACCGTGGTTACCGCGCCCAAAGTGCAGGCAGCGGATGCTTACATGGAAAAGTTGCATCTAAATTGGAATTTGCAAAAAGGAAAAGAAAAGATTTTGACTGCAACGTATCCCGGAATTGGAAAGCGTAAATATGGTGTGAAAATAACATCGCTTAAAATTGAGGATGCAGCAAAAGAAGGGTATAAGAAATTAACGGTAGCATATAAATCTACTAGAAAATGGGAGCCAAAGAAAAAAGAAGTGGATAAAATATTTGTGGCAAATGCAAAAGAAAGATTAGACTACGTATATGTGCCGGAAGTATATGCTTATGCAGTTACCGATTTCGACACAGGATTTTCTTTGGAGGGGGAAAATGATTTAAATGTCAGTGTAAAAGATTATAAATGGAAAATAAGTGGGGTAAAAAAATACAAAGGAAGTAAAGGCAGATGGATGAAAATGTGGAAGACTGCTTCGACAAAATTTGAGGTTACTTATCCGGCAGATTATACCGGACTGTGTATTGGACTTTTAGGACAAAATACAGAATATGGTGAGTGGTTTACAATCTCTGATAATGTATGTTTCACTCCGGCTAGCGAGTGTACAGTAGATAGACAATATTTTACTGGTGAAAAATATAAAAGAATAAAAAAACATCGTTATGTTCCTGATGAAAACGCGAATCCGTTCAGATTTGGTCAGACATCGTATTATACACATGGCAAAAAGAACTCCTGTTGGATGCGGATAAAATAAATAAGAAGAATTAGAAAAAAGTGGGACACAGTATGTGGTATGATGGAAAAAAATAGAAAGAGAGGTTTCGCTATGAGGAACAACAAGAAAATGGGGAAAAAATATATCGCAGGCATACTTGCCTGTGCGCTTATCGCCGGTTCAATGTCAAGTATGGACGTATCCGCAGCGAAGAAAATCAGTTTAAGCAGTAAAAAGATCACAATTAATAAGGGCGGAAGTAAGACGATCAAAGTTAAAAATACAAAGAAAAAAGTAAAGTGGAAAATTGTTTCCGGAAAAGCCAATATTACATTGAAGAAAAAGGGAAAGGCAGCAGCTTCCATCAAAGGAAAGAAAAAGGGAACTGCCAAAGTACAGGCAATTGTCGGAAAGAAAAAACTGACTTGCAAAGTAACCGTGAAAGAAGGGAAGACAGAGGCACCTTCGTCATCGGCAGTGCCGACGTTGCAGCCGGTGACAACAAATCCGGGGACAAATGCAGGAGTTATAACCACACCGGCTGTTTCAAACGCTCCGCAGACACCGGCACCGACAACGGTTGTAAGCAATCAGCCTACAGCAACACCGATTAAAATGGATGAGAATGAAGTTGCTGCATTAAAAAAGATTATTTATGCAAAACGTGATGAGGGAGCAACAGTTAGTGATGATCTGACCTGCGATGAGTACGAATGGGAAGATGGAAAACTGATTGGAATTAACTGGAAGATGAAAGTGTTAATTGGAGACTTAGATATGAGCGGATTTCCAAATTTAGTGAGATTACAGTGTGAAGCTAATATGTTGGAAAGCCTGAATGTATCCCAAAATCTTAATTTGAGAGAACTGAATTGCGTCTTTAATACAATAACTACATTAGACTTGACCAATAATAAAAAATTATCAAAACTTACTTGTGATGATGTTAAAATTATTGGGTATCATCCAAGCGAGGGAGCGGATGAAAACGATGTGGCAGCAATTAAAAAAATAATTTCCGAACAGTTAAAACTTGGTGCGACAGTAAGCGAGGACTTAGATAATCAACAGTATCAATGGGAAGATGGAAGACTGATTGGTATTGTTTGGAAAAGTAAAAATTTATCCGGAGAATTAGATGTTAGTGCATTTCCTAAATTGCAAGGATTATTTTGTGCAAGCAATGAGTTAAATAAAATAAATATTGCACAAAATCCGGAGTTGGAAGAATTGGAGTGCAGTGCAAATAAATTAACGGAATTAGATGTGTCACAAAATCCGGAGTTGGAAGAATTGGAGTGCTATGCAAATAAATTAACGGAATTAGATGTGTCACAAAATCCGGAGTTGAAAGACTTGGAGTGTAGTCACAATGAATTGACGGAATTAGATGTGTCACAAAATCCGAAATTGCAAGAACTGAATTGCAGTGCAAATGAATTGAGCAAGCTGGACGTATCGGAGAATGTGGCACTAATGCAGTTATGGTGCTATGGGAATGGATTAACGAGCCTTGATGTGTCACAAAATCCGGAGTTGAAAAGACTAAATTGCTCGGAGGGCAGAATAAGTAATCTTGATATTTCGCAAAATATTAATTTGGAATATTTAGACTGTTCAGGGTGCGAAATTACAGTTTTAGATGCTTCAAAAAATACAAAACTGAAAGATTTGTTTTGTGATGAAGCGGTGAATGTTATTGGCTATGATGGAAACAGAGCAAGCTGGTAATATAAATATATCCCATAAAAGAGGAGCTGTTGTATTTTCAAATGAGCAGCTCCTCTTGCCTGATTAAATTTAAGAAAAAAAGTGGGACACGGTATGTGATATGATGGAAAAAATGGAAAGAGAGGTTTCATTATGAGGAACAACAAGAAAATGGGAAAAAAATATATCGCAGGCATACTTGCCTGTGCGCTTATCGCCGGTTCAATGTCAA
>ERZ808252.993-NODE-993-length-23274-cov-5.271286_pt1 | contig 23274 bp, 23 predicted proteins | sample MGYA00521242_ERZ808252 | MGnify/ENA primary metagenome ERZ808252 (study PRJEB31516, sample SAMN03275581) | gut metagenome | biome: mammalia-associated habitat; material: feces | host: Papio cynocephalus | place: Kenya | collected 2012-08-07 ...
GTCGAACCCCGAAGGGGCGCCAGCAGGCGGAATCTCGGCACCCGTGTAAGGCATAGTATTATTAGTCAGTAACTAACCTGAACCATTTCTATCCGGTAGCGGGAGCGAGGCGTCAGCCGTCCCAATCCCGCTGGACGGGATTGGGCGCGGGAGCAGCCGGAATTCGTAGCACGGAATATGGCTACATTAGAGTCTGCACAATATAAACATAGGAGTAAAAACCCCCTTCGTAAAAGTTCTTGAAAGTCTTGAAAACTTCTTCTAAGAAGTTTTCAAGCAGGGCTTGGGACAGAGTCCCAAGGTCTTCCTCCTTAAACCTCTACCCACCTCACATACTCCCTCGCGCGGAACCACGTCATCTGGCGCTTCGCGTAGCGGCGCGTCGCTATGCGGAGACGGGAAACCGCCTCTCCTAAAGACTCTTCACCGCGTAGGTGGGATAGTAGCTCCTTGTAGCCGATCGCCTGCGCCGCAGTCGCGTTGACTGCGAAAACACCCTCGGAGTAAAGACGGCGCGTCTCGTCAAGTAAACCGAGGGAAAGCATTTGGTCTACCCGCGCGTCAATCCTGCGGTTCAGCGCATCCCGATTCCACGAAAGACCTACCACATACGGACAGAAAGTCGGGTCGAGAAACGCGTTTTCGCGGTCCACCTCGGTCTTGGTCCGCCCCGTTACACGGAAGATTTCCAGAGCCCGTATCACGCGCGGAACGTTGTTCTCGTGAATCGCCAGCGCACTCGCGGGGTCTACCTCCGCCAGCATCGCGTGGAGCGCCGCATTGCCGTGCACCGCACGGTACGCCTCCAATTCGGCTCGGACCGCAGGGTCAGCCGATGCACCCGCATCGTTTCCGCCCCGCAGGAGCCTGTCCAGATATAACCCCGTCCCGCCGCAAAGAATCGGTAGCTTCGCGCGCGCGTAAATGTCGGAAATCACCTCGCGCGCCGCCGTGACGTACTCCGCGCAGGAATACGGCACCTCGGGGTCCACAATGTCAATCATGTGGTGCGGAATGCCGCCCATCTCCTCGGCGGTCGGCTTCGCGGTCCCAATGTCCATGCGGCGGTAGACCTGCATTGAATCGCAGGAGACCACCTCACCGCCCAGCTGTTGCGCCAGCTCCACCGCAAGGCGGCTCTTCCCGCTCGCCGTGGGTCCCACAATGCAAAGAAGCGGGATACGGTCGGGCGCTTTCTCAAACGCCGCGCGCGCCTGTGCAATTGCATTTGCAACGATTGCTTCCGTCATGCCGCTCCCCTCCTTCCGCATCCGAAATCATCCCATTTTATTATACACCCTTTTGGTGCGCTTGTCAAGATGATTTTGAAATTGTATAGAACAACATACCCCCTCGGAGACGCACTCCGAGGGGGTATGCCTGTGAGCCTTATCAGCTTATCAGTTTATCTGCTTATCAGTTTATCAGCCGAGCTTTGCCTGGTTGATCTTGATGCCGGGACCCATGGTCGAGGCAATCACGCAGCTCTTGATATACTGTCCCTTTGCCGCAGCCGGCTTTGCCTTGATGATGGCACCCAGCAGAGCGTCAAAGTTCTCCTTCAGCTTATCCGCGCCGAACGAAGCCTTTCCGATCGGGCAGTGGATAATGTTGGTCTTGTCCAGACGGTACTCAATCTTACCGGCCTTCGCTTCGGTAACAGCCTTCGCAACGTCGGGGGTGACGGTGCCCGCCTTGGGAGACGGCATCAAGCCCTTCGGACCGAGGACCTTACCGAGACGACCGATGACGGACATCATGTCGGGAGACGCGATGACAACATCGAAATCGAACCAGTTTTCCTTTTGAATCTTCTCTGCGTACTCCGCACCGCCGACATAATCGGCACCTGCGTCGAGCGCCTTCTGAACATTGTCGCCCTTGGTAAAGACAAGGGTCTTGACCTTCTTACCGGTTCCGTTGGGAAGCACAACCGCGCCGCGGACCTGCTGGTCTGCATGACGGGAGTCAACGCCCAGACGGACATGGACCTCGATGGTCTCGTCGAACTTCGCCTTGGAGGTCTGGCAAACCAGTGCCATTGCCTCAGCGGTATCGTACTGCTTGGACTTCTCGTACAGCTTTACGCTGTCAACATACTTTTTTCCGTTCATTCTTCAGCCCCTCCTCAGTCTTCAACGGTCACGCCCATGGAACGCGCGGTTCCGGCGATCATGCTCATAGCCGTCTCAATCGTTGCCGCGTTCAGGTCGGGCATCTTGGTCTCGGCAATCTTTCTGACCTGCTCCTTGGTCAGCTTTGCAACCTTGGTCTTGTTCGGGGTAGCGGAACCGGACTCAATGCCGGCAGCCTTCTTAATCAGGACCGGAGCGGGCGGGGTCTTGGTGATAAACGTGAAGGAACGGTCTGCGTAAACGGTGATTACGACAGGGATAATCAGACCGATGTCGTTCTTGGTTCTCTCGTTGAAATCCTTCGTGAAAACCGGAATTGCAACGCCATACTGACCCAGTGCAGGACCGACAGGCGGCTGCGGGGTCGCTTTACCGGCGGGAAGCTGCAATTTGATATAACCTAAAATCTTCTTTGCCATAGTATTTTTTACCTCCGAATGTGGTTTTCTGCGGAAGCCTGCAAAATTTGCTTCCTCCCACTTGTAACCGAAAAACGGTTACGTCAGCTGTTTGCCTCAAGGAGCTTGACAGCACTTGTCTCCAGCTCAACGGGCATATCCCGATGTCCGCGCTTGACCAGAACGGTAACGCTCTTGAGGTCGTCGGAAATCGACTGCACAACGCCGTTGTACCCCTCAAACAGCCCGCTGATGATCGAAACGGAATCTCCTACCGCATAGGACACGCGAACCTGCGGCGCGCTCTCAATCGACAGCGCGGCAACCTCGTCCTCGGTCAGCGGCGTAGGTCTGGAGCCGGGACCGACGAAGCCTGTCACGCCTGTGATATTCCGCACCGCGTGCCAGCTTTCCTCGTTCATGACCATCTTGATATAAACATAGCACGGGAAAATCTTGGTTTCGACTTCCTTTTCCGTCTCGCCGTTCTTTTCGATTACGGTCTCGGTCGGAATGCGGATGTCGAAAATCTGATCGCCCAGTCCTCTGTTCTCGATGATCTTCTCCAAACTGGTTTTGACTTTGTTTTCGTAGCCCGAATAGGTGTGCGCAACATACCACCGCGGACCTACATTCATTTCATTGATATCACTCATGGTCTTACTGGAACAGTCTGATGATGGCGTTGATTCCCTCGCTGAGTCCGAAATCAAGCAGACAAATGACCAGCGCGCAGACAATCAGAGCAATCAGCACAACAATCGTGCTTCTCTTGGTCTCCGCCCACGACAGCCACGTCACACGCTTGACCTCGCTCTCGTACTCGCCCGCTACCTTGCTGACCTTCGCGCGGTTGCGGATTGCCAGCACGATAACCAACACCAGAATCGCACCGAGGATACCCTCGACGATGATGTTGCCCGTGGACATCACAAATTTCTGGTCCAAAGCAACCGTGGAGCGGTAGGTGGTGTAGAACGGAATCGCAAGCAGCGCCAGATACATCACAGCGAAAAGCCCGAAGACGAACCATCTGAGCACGCCTTTCTTATTGAAGAAGCTCTTTACACTCATTTTCGTCCCCTCGCTTACTTCGTTTCTTTGTGAAGTGTATGCTTGCGGCAGTACTTGCAATACTTCATGAGTTCCAGTCTGTCCGGGTCATTTTTCTTGTTTTTCTTGGTGTCATAATTTCTCTGCTTGCATTCACTGCACGCAAGAGTCACTTTGACTCGTGCATCATTAGCCATTTAGCGGCACCTCCCATTTTGAATTATTTGATTCGGCATATCACCGAACCCGTGTACCTCCCTCCCGAGAGCATCGGACGCCGAGGTCATCGGTTGCGCATCGCCCGAGAATTCCGCGGCACAGAACCGCAAAGAAAAAGCCCTCTCGCAGAGGTACTCCCATTATACCACATTTTCCATAGCTTGTCAAGCCCCTTTTTGCATTTTTCAGCCCCGACGCACACACATTTTGCAAAAAAGCTCATTCAGTCAGCAACTAACCTCCTACCATTTCTATCCGGTAGCGGGAGCGAGGCGTAAGCCGTGCCAATCCCGCTGGCGGGATTGGTCGCGGGAGCAGCCGGAATTCGCAGCACGGAATCCGGCTACAATAGAATCTGTACAACAAAAAGAAAGGGGCAAAACTCCCCTTAGTTGAAGGTCTTGAAGGTCCTTAGGGGACTTCTCCTTAAGAAGTCCCCTAAGTGGGGCTTGGGGCAAAGCCCCAAGGTCTTGTCCTTACAACGGGTGTACCCCGTTCTTGGCATCCGCGTGGTCCGCGTCCAAGCCGTACTTCTTCGCCTTGCGGTACTCGAAGAACTTCTTCGATACCTCGGGGAAAAGCGCGTAGGACAGCACATCCTCGTCCTGCTCCGCGTAGGGCGCTACTTCCTTGCGTAGCTCCTCCAGCTCGGGCTTGAGCAGGTCCGCAGGGCGGCAGGTAATCGGCTTTTCGTCGCCGATAATCTTCTTTACGAACGCAGGGTCAATCGGAAGCGGCGTTTTGCCGTACTCGCCACGTACAATCCCCTTGAATTCCTTTGTGCAGGTCTTGTAGCGCTCGCCCATGATGACGTTGAACACCGCCTGCGTGCCGACAATCTGCGACGATGGCGTGACCAGCGGCGGGTATCCCACATCCGCACGCACACGCGGTACCTCCTCCAGTACCTCGGTCAGCTTATCCGACTTGCCCGCCTGCGCCAGCTGGCTCATCAGGTTGGAGAGCATTCCGCCGGGCACCTGATACAGCAGCGCGTTCACGTCCACCTTCAGCGCCTTCGGGTTCAGAAGCCCGCTTGCCAGATACTTTTCGCGCAGGGGCGTGAAATACTTCGTTACCTTGTCCAGCTTTGCAAGGTCAATGCCCGTGTCGTAGGGCGTTCCCGCCAGCGCCGCCACCATTGCCTCGGTCGCGGGCTGAGAGGTCCCCATCGCCATCGGGGAAATCGCGGTGTCGATGATGTCCACGCCCGCCTCCACAGCCTTGAGCAGGGTCATCGATGCAAGCCCCGAGGTGTAGTGCGTGTGCAGTTGAATCGGCACCTTGACGGTCTCCTTCAAAGCCTTAATCAGGTCGTAAGCATCGTAAGGCTTGAGCAAGCCCGCCATGTCCTTGACGCAAATGGAATCCGCGCCCATCTCCTCCAGCTGCTTTGCGTAGCCGACGTAGTATTCGGGCGTGTAAACGGGTCCCGTGGTGTAGGAAATCGCCGCCTGCACGTGCCCGCCCTCCTTCTTGGTCGCGTCAATCGCGGTCTTGAGGTTGCGGGGGTCGTTGAGCGCATCGAAAATCCGCAGAATGTCAATGCCGTTTGCAATCGACTTCTGCACGAAATACTCCACCACGTCATCCGAATAATGACGGTAGCCGAGAATGTTCTGCCCGCGGAAGAGCATCTGGAGCTTGGTGTTCTTCACCTTCGCGCGAATCTTGCGCAGTCTTTCCCACGGGTCCTCGTTGAGGAAGCGCATACAAGCGTCAAAGGTCGCGCCGCCCCATGCCTCCAGCGAGTGATAGCCGATGCCGTCCATCGTCTCGAGAATCGGGAGCATCTCCTCAGTGGTCATTCTGGTTGCAATCAGAGACTGGTGCGAGTCCCGCAGGACAGTCTCGGTAATTTTTACGTTTGCCATGTTTCAATCCATTCCTTTCATCAGCGGAAGCAGGAAAGCAGGACACCGGCGGCAACCGCCGAGCCGATGACCCCCGCCACATTCGGTCCCATTGCGTGCATCAGGAGGAAATTGCCCGGGTCCTCCGCCTGTCCCACCTTCTGCGAGACGCGCGCCGCCATCGGAACGGCGGAAACGCCTGCGGAGCCGATGAGCGGGTTGATTTTTCCGCCCGTAAGCTTACACATCAGCTTTGCCGTCAGAAGTCCGCCCAGCGTGGAGATGCTGAACGCCACAAGCCCCAGTACAATAATCAGCAAGGTCTGAGGTTGCAGGAAGTTCGAGGCGGTTGCGGTCGCACCGACCGAAATGCCGAGGAACACCGTGACGATGTTCATCAGCTCATTCTGCACGGTCTTGGAAAGCCGCTCGGTCACGCCGCACACATTGAGCAGGTTACCGAACATCAGGCAACCGATCAGCGGGAGCGCATCCGGCACGATCAGACCGACCACGGCAGTTACCGCAATCGGGAACACCAGCTTTTCGGTGCGGGAAACGGGACGCAGTGCCGTCATGCGGATTTTCCGCTCGGCGGGCGTGGTCACCAGTTTCATAATCGGCGGCTGAATCAGCGGAATCAGCGCCATATAGGAGTACGCGGCGATTGCAATCGCCCCGAGCCGTTGCGGTGCGAGAATTTTGGTCACAAGAATTGCGGTCGGTCCGTCCGCGCCGCCGATGATACCGATGGATGCCGCTTCGCCGTAGGTAAACGCACCCGTCAGCAGAGCGCCCGAAAACGCCGCGAACACGCCGAGCTGTGCGCCCGCACCGATGAGCAGACTCTTGGGGTTGGAAATCAGCGGGGTAAAGTCGGTCATCGCGCCGATGCCGACGAAAATCAGGCACGGGTAGATACCGGTTTTCACGCCGATATAGAGCAGGTCCAACAGCCCGCCGTGGCGCAGGACCTCGCCGTAGTTGATGTCCCCCGAGGTCATGAAATATTCCTCATGGAACATTCCGCCGCCGGGCAGGTTGGTCAGGAGCATTCCGATTGCAATCGGGAGCAGGAGCAACGGCTCAAAGCCCTTGACGATTGCCAGATAGACCAGCACGCAGGAGATGACCAGCATCACGATTGTGCGGAAGGTGGCAAGGCCGCCCTCATTCCCGAGAATCGCAAAGCCCGTTGACTCCAGAAACTTTGTAATACTATCGAGTAAATTCATGCGCAATCAATCCTTTCCGTTTTTCGTTTGGATTGCGCGCGTATCAGTTCAGCGAGAGCAGGACCGCGTCGGTCTGGACCGATTCCCCTGCGGAGACGTTCACGCCCGCAACCGTTCCGTCGGCGGGAGCCATGATCTCGTTCTCCATCTTCATCGCCTCCAGCACGCAGAGCACGTCGCCGCGCTTTACGCTGTCCCCTGCCTTGACATTCACCTTGACGATGGTGCCGGGCATCGGTGCCTTAATCACGTTTGCACCGGTCGCGGCGGGAGCCGCCTTGGGTGCGGGTGCGGCGGCAGGTGCCGGAGCCGCTTTGGGCGCGGGCGCGGCGGTCACAACAGGGGTGGCGGTCGGAGCGGGCGCGGGCCGGGTTGCAATGGCGGCAGTCTCCTCAACGGTCACATCATAGGAAACGCCATTTACGGTAATACGGTAATTTTTCATGGTTTTCACCTGTTATCCTTTCAAGATTGTTATCTGCCGCTCTTGCGGTTCTGTGTTCTGCGGAAGGAGACCACGCGGAAGCCGCCCGTGTAGCCCTCCTCCTCCATCGCCGCCGCAACCGCCGCGGTGATGACTGCTACCAATTCGCCACTGTCACGGGAAGCCGCCTCGGTCGCCTTGACTGCCTGTGCGGGCTTCTTCGCCTCAGCCGCAGACTTTGCGGCGGGCGCTGTGGGCTTTGCCGCGGGGGTGTCGGTCTTTCCGCCGCGATTCAGAACGCGGTGCAGGACCTCAATCACGCCCCACAGAATGGCAAGGACCGCAAAGATCGTCACCATTCCCAGCAGGGCCACGCTTCCCGCGACCCCCGCGCGCTCCCCAAAGGTTTCTCCGATGGTATCCTTCATCGGAGCCTCGGCAAGCGCGTAAACAATCGGATTCATCATACCGTTACCTCCTTACAGCGGGAGGTTGCAGTGCTTGCGGGTCAGGTCTGCCTCGTCCTTGCAAAGCAGCATATTGACCGCGCCGCACAGGTATCTGCGCAGGTCTGCGGGGTTCAGAATGTCATCCACCGCGCCGCTCTCCGCCGCACGGACCGCCGATGCTTCCTCCTCGGTCCACTTCTTCACCAGCTCCGCGCGGGTTACCTTTTCGGTGATGCGGTCGTTCCAGAGGAACGCCACCGCCGCCTCGGGCTTCATGACGCTGATTTCCGCACCGTCCAACGCATACACAACATCCGCACCGAGTGCCTTCGAGCCCATCAGCGTAAACGCCGCACCGTATGCCTTGCCGAGCACGACCGTCAGCTTTGCGACATTTGCCGAGGCGTAAGCCATTGCCAGCTTGCCAAGCTCCGCCGCCAGAGGTGTGCTCTCCTCCTTCGCGTCCGCCGCAACGCCCTCGCTGTCAACCAGCGTCAGAATCGGCAGACCGAAGCAGTTGCACAGCGACACCATTCTTGCCGCCTTTCTCGCGCCGTTTGCCGTCAGGACACCGCCCGCGACCGCCGCGTCATTCGCCACAACACCGCAGGGGTATCCGCCCAGCAGAGCCAGACCCGTTACCATGCCCGCGCCGAATTTCCCGCCGATTTCCACGAAGCTATCGCGGTCGGTCACAGCCGCAATCGCATCGCGCACCGCAAGCCCCGCAATTTCGGAGGCTCTGTTCGGGTCGTCGTTCCCGATTTCCTCGGGCAGAGACGCGCAGTTCGACGGCAGAAGCCCCAGCAGGGCGCGTACCTTTGCGAATGCGTCCGCCTCATCCTTCGCCGTTACCGAGGACAGCCCGTCCGCCGCAATGCTCTCGGCTCCGCCGTCCTTCCCCGTCAGGAAGGGCGCGCCGACGAACAGCTGAGACTTGCCCTCCACCGTGACCGTCAGGTCAAACATCGCCGCCGTCGTTGCGGAAAGCCCCGCGCAAACGCCGCCGATGACCGCAAGCTGCGGAATCACACCCGACGCGCGGCTGACATCCGCCAACAGCATTCCGTAAGCCGCCATTGCATCGGCTCCGTCGGTCATATAGCTGCCGATGCTGTCAAAAATCCCCACCACGGGTGCGCCGTTGCGCATCGCGGTTTCGTAAAGCGTGTGGAGCTTTTTTGCCACCGTCAGGTCAAAAGCGCCCTTTTCGCGGTCCGTATCCTGCGCAAACGCATAGACCAGCCGTCCGTTCACAGCCCCGTAGCCGCAGACCGCGCCCGACGCTTTTCCGTCGCTCCGCTTGACATACGCACCCAGCTCGGCAAAGGTTCCCGCGTCAAACAAAGCCGCCAGCCTCTGCGTGCCGATCGTTGTGTCTTTCTCCATAAAGACAACCTCCTGCTCCTGTTTTTTCTCTCTCGGGACAGTGGTTTGAATGATTCTTTCATCAAAACGCCTTCCGCCCCAATATAATAAAATTGTATCACATTCCGAACACTTTGTCAACGTTACGAAAAAGAAATATATGAACGTTTTGTAAAACCTGCAAAAAGCCTACCGCACAATTCCGAATCGGATTGCGCGGTAGGCTTTTATAAATGATTGGAAGAATGTGGGACGGATTCTTTTGGGGTGGAGAACGGCTTTCTTTTATGTACCGTCTCCCCGATCTCCCCGTTCCGCGCGGAAGCTCTGAAAATGCGGAATCCCCGCAATCTCAAACACGATGCCGCCCGTGTGGGAGAGCACGCCGCTCGGCTCCACCTCGGCATCGCCCCGAAATCGGATTCGCCCAACGTCAAACAGGCGCTCGAACGCGGTCTGGCGGTATTCCACCTGCCGCACGGCGGTCACGGTGAAATGGAGCCGCTTGTGGTCCCCCTTGCGCACCTCGTAGTACTCGGTAAACTCCGCCGTGTCCCCCTCCAGCCGCAAAGAGGACGGACACCCCAGCAGATAGGTCAGAACCCAGATCAGATTCAGCGCCAGCAAGCCGAGAAGCGTCCACCACGCCAAGGTCCCCGTCAGCGCGAGGATGATCAGCGGGACAAGAAAGAAGATTGCACCGAGCGTCAGAAAATTCATCCGCACGTCACGGCGGAACAGACTGAACACCCGCCAAAGCCGCAGTTTCATCAGGCACCTCCCAAAACGGTTACGCGACCGCCGCCGACTTCCCGAGCGCGGTCTTTTTTTCCATAAACAACAGCATCACCGAATACACAATGACGGGATAGGTTGCAAAGAAGATGACCTCGAACAGGCAGAAAACCAGCAGGCCCAATATGCACAGCCCCATAAAAGTCTTGTACGCGTTCGGCTTGCGGAGCGTCAGCACCACCGTGGTGACGCGATGGCAGAAATACGCGACAAACGCCACCAGTCCGCCCGATGCCAGCACCTGAAGCGGCGTGTTGTGGTAGAAATACGGGTAAACGTTCTTCTCCCACAGCTCGTAATGAAAATCGGTGTAAAAGCCCGCGCCGAACACGGGATACTCCCGAAACTTTTCTATCGCAAACTCCCAGATTTCAAACCGTCCCGTGTCGCCCGTGCCGTATTCCAGCATCGTGCGCACCAGCCGCATCAGCTTCCCGCGGAACAGGACCGCAACGCCGAGCGCCCCCAGCAGAGCCAGCACCGTCAGAATGCGGTTGACCCTGCGGTTCTTCCCGCCGCAAACCAGCACAAGGACCGACAACAGCAGGGTCACCGCCGCCGCCAGCAATGCGCCGCGGCTCTGCGACAGCACAACCCCGAGGAACATTGCCCCGCCGAAGCAATAGCCGAGCCAGCCCCACCTGTGCGAGTAAGCGAAGTAGAAGCCCGCAGGCATCAGGTATGCCAGCATCCCGCCCATCGCGTTGGAGTTTCCCCAGCCGAAGTTCAGAGATATCTTGTCGATTCCGCCGCTTGCGGTAAAGCGGATTCCGTCGGGTCCCGGGTCCACGCAGGTAAAGCCCAGCTGTGCCAGAAGCAGTCCGCCGAGCACCAGCACGCAGAACATGAAGTGGTCGCACACCGTCCCGTCAAACCGAACGTATGCCGTAAAGAGCAGATAGAAGCCGAGCATGGCGAAAGCCATCGTCAGCGGGTATTTGGTATCGGCAACCGAGTAATAGCGACTGCCGATTCCGTTGAGCATCAGCAGCCCGCAGAAGAGCACCATGCTCCAAAAAACGGGGCTGTGAAGCGCGCCCGAGCCGCGATTTGCGCGGTTCCGCGCCGCAAAGCAGACCAGTCCGCCGATCAGGGCAAGCGCCAGCACATAGGTCAGTGCAATGGTCCCGTGGTCCAGATAGAACTCGCTGTAATAGGGAAAGCCCATTGCGTGGACCTTGGGCACGATAAACGCGGACGAGATTGCGGGCATCAGCAAAAAGCGCAGGTCATCGCATACAAAGCAGGCGATGTCGATTGTCAGAATCAGAAGTCCCCCGAACAGGAACTCCTGATACCCATCGAACAGCAGGCGGTCCTCCACCCAGAAGGTTGAGTGTCCGAGGAATATCAGAAGCGCTGTCAGGATTACATAGCCGCGACCGCCGAAAAAGCGCCGCAAGCGATTCGTCATAGTCATAAAACATCCTTTCGAGCAACGGTTTGGGGAGCCGCAGTGCGGAATTCCCCTCGGAAAAGAAGCCATCAAGATTCTATTATTGTATTGTACCACATTTTTCGCACAATTGCAACCGTTTTTCCGAAAAAAGATTCAAAAAGCGGTGCCGAAGGGGTTCCGCCGCGTTCGGCACCGCTTTTTCAGCCGTCATACGAATCCAGAAAATGATGAACGGTCCCCTTCTGCTTGTAGGCAATCACGGTGTCGAGGCAGACGTTCTCCACACTGCGGAAGATAGCGTTCTCCACCCCGGGGTTGACCTTTTTCAGCTCGCGGATCAGCTCCTTGATTTCCTGCCGCTTGGAGCGGTTGCCGTTATCGCCGCAGGTGGTGCAGGTATCGGTGAACTTGCAGGCGCACTGGATGAAATGCAGGTCGTTCGCGTCCCGCCATGCCTTGATATCGTCCTCACGAATCAGATACATCGGGCGAATCAGCTCCATGCCCTCAAAGTTGGTGCTGTGGAGCTTCGGCATCATGGTCTGAATCTGGGAGCCGTAGAGCATTCCCATCAGGATGGTTTCAATCACGTCATCGTAGTGGTGCCCCAGCGCAATCTTATTGCATCCCAGCTCGCGCGCGTAGGAATAGAGGTGTCCCCGCCGCATTCTGGCGCAGAGGTAGCAGGGGGATTTTTCAATGTGGTAGACCGACTCGAAAATGTTGCTCTCAAAAATCGTAATCGGAATGCCGAGGTTCCGCGCGTTGGTCTCGATAATCCGTCGGTTGCTCTCGTTGTAGCCCGGGTCCATGACGAGGTATTGGACCTCAAAGTCCCACTGGCTGTGGCGGTGCAGCTCCTCAAACAGCTTTGCCATGAGCATGGAGTCCTTGCCGCCCGAGATGCAGACCGCAATTCGGTCACCGTCCCGAATCAGGCGGTAATCCTTGATTGCCCGCACAAAGCGGCTGAGCAGAACGGTCTTGAAGCGGGTGCGGATGCTCTGCTCCACCCGTTTGCGCACATCCCCCGCCTCCTGCTTGGCAATCTCACGGCGGAGCCACGCGGCATAGCCGCCCGCAAGACTGTAGGCACGGTAGCCCGCCTCGCAAAGCCTGTCGGCAACGTCAACGCTGAGAACCCCTCGCGCGCAAACCACAACAATCGGTTGCTCCTTCTCCCGAGGCGGATTTGCAAGCAGGGCTTCCGCCTCGGTCGGCACAGCCTCGGGAATGCTCCCGTAGGACCGCTCCACCTCGCTCCGCATATCGTAAATCACATACCCGTTTCCGAGCTGCTCCAATTCTTCCGCCGTTATTTCCATTCCGAATCGACCCGTCCTTTTCCGTTTCTCGCTCTATTGTACCACAATTGCCGCGAAATGTCAATAGAAACGCAAGGAGTCACAGGGAGTAAAAGTTTTCGCCCGCCTTTTTCAAAAGGCGGCGCGGTCGAGGGCGCGGAGCCCTCGTCGCGCTCCGCAGAGCGCGAAATCTTTTTTCGGCGCTTTCTTTTTGCAAAGCTTTTTCTTTGCGCCTCTATGGTCAAAGAAAAAGCGTTAAAAAAATCTGTGCTCTTTAAATCTTTAAAATTGATACACTTTTATCTACAGTCCAAAAAAGGCGGAGCGCCCCTGTCGGACGTTCCGCTTCAAATCATTTGTTTTCTTCGGTTGATTCCGCTTTGACTTCCTCTTTGGCTTCCTCCGCAGGGTATTCCAACCCACAATACGGGCAAACACCGTGGTCTCCGTGAGCCTTGAAGGTCGCATTGCAATGCGGGCAGGTAACGCTGTGCGTGTCCTCGGCTTCGCCCCCCTCTGCGGTTGCGGCTTTGGTACGGGTCCGCTTGCCGATGGCGGGCAGGAGATAGTGCTCCAAAGCCTTTCCGATTGCGGTAGACAGCACCGTGCAGGCAACCACCTCAACAATGCCGTTGAAGCCCGCGATAAAGGCGAACACCTGCGCCAGATTCATGGTGCTGATTTCATAGACCGCTCCCCCGCCAAAATCCAGCGAGGCGGTGCGGAAAAGCATAAAGAAGAACAGCACGAAAAACAGCGTGTTGAGGAGCGCGGCGGAGAGCGAGGTCAGCGAAAAGGCAAGCAGGCTCTTCCCCGTTTTCTTCAGGTAGCGGAACAGGTATCCCGTGAGAATACCCATCAGCAGACGGGGCACAATACACAGCACAGCGGTTTTCCACGGACTGATGCCGAGGCAGATTACGCCGAACGCGCTCATGCCGAAGCACTGCACGAAGCTGGAGATGCCGAAAATCAGGCTCAAAAGAATCGATGCCGTAGGTCCCACCGTGGTGGCGGCAATGGCAATCGGAATGGTCATAAACGTGACTTCAATAATCCCAACATGGAGATATCCGAGCGGGGTGAAGGCAAAAATCAGTTCGATTGCCGCGAGCATTGCGATCTGCACGAGCTTGAGGGTTCGTTCATTTCGGTTTTGCGTCATGGTAAAATCATCCTTTTTATATCCGGAATACAGGATTCCTGTAGTATCAGACTATTTTATCATACCTTTTCCCGTTTGTCAAGGGTTCATGCGTGAAATTCCGCTCCCGTTCAAACCGATTTCACAGAAAAATCATTTGACAAGCCCTCCGCCCTGTGATATAATAATAAATGAGAGAAACAAAAGCCGTAAAGGAGCTGACCAAACAATGAAGAAAATCAGACAGGAGCGACTGACGGGGGAACGCGCGCTGTTTGCCGCACAGGACTGCGAAATCGAGGAGACCATTTTCGATGACGGCGAGTCCCCGCTCAAGGAAAGCCGCAATATCAGCCTGCGCGCCTGTATGTTCAAATGGAAATATCCGCTTTGGTATGCAAAGGACATTGACGTGCGCGACAGCACGTGGTTTGACATGGCACGCGCGGGTGTCTGGTACAGCGAGCGCGTGCGGGTGACCGATTGCGCGATTGAAGCGCCGAAAAACTTCCGCCGCTGTCACGACCTGACCCTTCATCACGTCTCCTTTGCGAACGCCGCCGAAACGCTTTGGGAATGCGATGGCGTGACGCTTTCGGACGTGACCGCGAAGGGGGACTATTTCGCAATGAACAGCCGCAACCTGACGGTGGACGGTCTGACGCTTTACGGAAACTACTCCTTTGACGGCTGTCGGAATCTGACCGTGCGGAATTCCCGTCTGCTCTCGAAGGACGCGTTCTGGAACTGCGAGGACGTGACGGCGGAAAACTGCTTCATCTCGGGCGAATACCTCGGCTGGAACGCAAAGCGGCTGACGCTGATTGACTGCACCATCGAATCCCTACAGGGGCTTTGCTATGTGGAGGAGCTGGTCCTGCGGAACTGCCGTCTGCTCAACACCACGCTGGCGTTTGAGTATTCGACGGTGGATGCGGAAATCGTGGGGCGGGTGGACAGCGTGAAGAACCCGACTGCGGGCAGAATCGCGGCGGACGAGATTGGCGAGCTGATTCTGGAGCCCGAGCGGATTGACCCCGCAAAAACCGAAATTCTCACGGGGGTGCGCGAAAAGGCATGAGAACCGAATCCGAATTTCAGTTTGACGTTGTCCCCGACCGTCGCGGAAGCGGGTCAATCAAATGGGAGGTCGGCGAAAACGAGCTTCCCATGTGGGTGGCGGACATGGACTTCCCCACCTGCCCCGTCGTCCGAGAGGCGCTGGAGGCGCGTGTGGCGCACGGGGTGTTCGGGTATACCGATGTCACCGACGCGTGGCGCGCGGCGGTCTGCGGCTGGTTTTCGCGGCGGCACGGCTTGGAGGTCGACCCCGAATGGCTGATTTTTGCCACGGGTGTGGTGCCGATTCTTTCCTCTGTGGTGCGCAAGCTGACCACGCCGAACGAAAACGTTCTGCTCCTGACCCCCGTCTACAATATTTTCTATAACAGCATCGTCAACAACGGGCGGCGACCGCTGGAGGTCCCCCTCACCTATGCGGACGGCGCATACGGCATTGATTTTGCCGCGCTGGAGGCGGGGCTTGCCGACCCGCAAACCACGCTGATGATTCTCTGCAACCCGCACAATCCCGTTGGGAAGCTGTGGGACCGCGAAACACTTGCCAAAATCGGCGCGCTTGCCGCGCGGCATCACGTTGTGGTGGTCTCGGACGAGATTCACTGCGACCTGACCGACCCCGAACGGGACTACGTGCCGTTTGCCTCGGTCTCCCCCGCCTGCCGCGACAACTGCGTGGTCTGCTTTGCCCCCACCAAAACCTTTAACCTTGCGGGCATTCAGACGGCGGGCGCGATGGTCCCGAACCCGTTCCTGCGGCACAAGGTGTGGCGGGCGCTCAACACCGATGAGGTTGCCGAGCCGAACGTGTTCGCAATTCCTGCGGCGGTGGCGGCGTACACGAAGGGGGACACATGGCTCGATGCCCTGCGGGTCTATCTCTACGAAAACAAGCAGACCGTCTCCCGCTTTGCGGCGGAGCACATCCCGAGCCTGCGGGTGGTACACGGCGAGGCAACCTATCTTGTGTGGCTCGACTGCGGCGCGTTCTGCACCGATTCCGAGGCGCTTGCCGCAGACATCCGACGCAAAACGGGGCTGTATCTCTCAAACGGCAAGCAGTACGGCAAGGGCGGCGAGCACTTTCTGCGCATGAATGTCGCCTGCCCGCGCGCAACGCTTTTGGACGGATTGGAAAGACTGCGGCGCGCGCTGACCTGACGCTTTGTCGGAATCCACAAAAATGCAAGTCCGAGTACGGAAAATTGCAAAAAAGCCTTGACAAACCCGTTTTGTCATGCTATAATGAATCAAAATTGAATCGTCGGAAAAAGAATTGATGTCAGAGGCGCGAAATCAATCAGTACCGCGGGTGAGGTTCTCAAGGACCGTTGACCCCACGGGAAAGGTGCTTTCGCCGAAGCGGTCCCGCGTTTGAGCGCGGTCCTGCTGGGTGCCGGGAGAATATCCCCGCAACTGTCGCAAGATTTGCGGAGTGCTGCATCCGGTTTTGTTCCTTTTGGCGTTCCTCCTCGGAACTCCCTTTTGAACGGTCGGAGCACTTGCTCCGACCGTTCATTTTATTTAATTTATTTCTTTTGGGAGGAACCAACCATGAAAAGAATTCTGACCGCCGCACTCACCCTTTGCCTGCTTGCCGCTCTGCTTGCTTCCTGCAAGAAGCGGGAAAACGTGGACATCTCCGCCATGACGTCTCTGTCCGACCTGAACAACTCGGGCGCGACCATCGCCGCGCAGTCCGGCACCTTCCACCTTGACGCGCTGAACGAACAGCTGGAGGGTGTGACCAAGAAGGAATACAAGGACTTCACCACCCTTCTGACCGCGCTCAAGAGCGGCGCAATCGATGGCTATGTTGCCGAGGAGCCGACCGCCGTGGATGCCTGCGCACAGGACAGCTCCATCGGGTATATCAAGCTGAAAAACAACGACACGGGCTTCAAGGTCACGGGCAACGACAACGGCATTGCAATCGGGCTGAAAAAGGGCTCCGCGCTGACCGCGCAAATCAACGCCATTCTCGAGGAGAAGGTCCCTGCCTCGGTTCAGACCGCACTCATGGAGCAGATTTTCGCAATCTGCAAGGACCCCGAAACCGAGCAAAATCTGACCCTTGCCCTGCACTCCGACAACACCGACACCGCAAAGGGCAAGCTGACGGTTGCCATGGAATGCGCCTATAATCCCTTCAACTGGACCCAGACGACCGATGCAAACGGCGCGGTGAAGTACGGTGACGGGCTGTACGCCAACGGCTATGACGTGCAGGTTGCAAAATTCGTTGCGGCAGAGCTCGGCATGGAGCTGGAAATCATCCGTTACGAATTCGATTCCATGATCAACGCCGTCAAGAGCGGCAACGTGGATGCGATTATCGCGGGCATGAGCCCGACACCCGACCGTTTGAAGGAGATCGACTTCACCGACTGCTACTACAAGAGCGAGCTGGTCATCATCTATTATAAGAAATAATTCCCGAAGGAGACACGACCGTGGAATTTCTGAAGCAAACAGGCAAGATTCTTGCCGATTACTACCCGCAACTGCTCTCGGGCGTGGGTTACACCATGCTCATTGCGCTGACGGGTACTGTGGCGGGACTGCTGATCGGACTTCTGGTGGGCATGGTGCGCACCGCACCGCTCTCGCAGAACCGCGTCCTGCGCGCCCTGCACCGCATCCTGAACGGGTTGCTTGCGGCGTATATCGAAATTTTCCGCTCCACCCCGATGATGGTGCAGGCGATGGTCATTTTCTGGGGCTTTGCCTTCCTGAACAACGGGCAGACCCTGCCGCTGATTCCTGCGGGCATCTTCATCGTATCCATCAACACGGGCGCTTACATGGCGGAAATCGTGCGCGGCGGCATCATTTCGGTGGACCGCGGGCAGACCGAGGGCGCGTATTCGGTCGGCATGACCCACGCGCAGGCGATGGTCCACGTCATTCTGCCGCAGGCACTGCGGAACATCCTGCCGTCGGTCAGCAATGAGTTTGTCATCAACATCAAGGACACCTCGGTGCTGAACGTCATCGGTGTGATGGAGCTTTACTATATGGCGGGGGTCATCTACCGCAGGAATTATCAGATTTTCCAGACCTATCTGATCATCTGCGTGCTGTATTTCCTCCTGACCTTTACCATCACCCGCCTGCTCCGCCTGCTGGAGCGGAAGCTGGAGGGCGCAAAGAACTACACCATCTGCGGCTCGCAGTCCGACCCTGCGGCGGAGATTCACATTCACGAACAGGAGGACGAAGCATGGAAGCGGTAATCGAGCTGATCGGTCTGGAAAAGACCTTCGGTGACCATGAGGTCCTGCGCGGCATTGACCTGACCGTGCATCGCGGCGAGGTCATCAGCGTCATCGGGTCGTCGGGCTCGGGAAAGAGCACCATGCTCCGTTGCATCAACCTCTTGGAGGAGCCGACGAAAGGAATCATCCTCTACGAGGGCAAGCCCATCACCGACAAGGGCGTGAAGCTCTCGGCTTTCCGCGCCAAGGTGGAAATGGTGTTCCAGCAGTTCAACCTGTTCGGAAACATGACCGCGCTGGAAAACTGCGTGCGTCCGCAGACCGTGGTGCTGAAGCGCCCGCGCGCCGAGGCAAAGCAGATTGCGCTGGAGTATCTGGAAAAGGTGGGAATGTCCGCCTATGCAAACGCCCGCCCCTCTCAGCTTTCGGGCGGACAGAAGCAACGGGTTGCCATCGCGCGCGCACTCTCCATGCGCCCCGATGTCATTCTGTTCGACGAGCCGACCTCGGCGCTGGACCCCGAAATGGTGGGCGAGGTGCTGGAGGTTATGAAAAAGCTGGCGCAATCGGGCATGACCATGGTGGTGGTCACGCATGAAATGGCATTTGCCCGCGACGTATCCGACCGCGTGATTTTCATGGACGGCGGCGTAATCGCCGAGCAGGGTACCCCCGAGGAGCTGTTCGGCTCCCCCAAGCAGCCCCGCACCCGCGAATTCTTAAGCCGCTATCTCAAGGCGGAGTAAACCGAAAACACCACAAAACGGGACAGCGAAAGCTGCCCCGTTTTTCCTGTCGATTTATGTGCGCGAATTTTACTTCTCGTTCCGATGCACGCGAAAGAAGCGGTTGCGATACTCTGTGGGGGTCAAGCCCGCGTGGTAGCGGAAGAACTTTACAAATGCGTTTTCGTCCTCAAAGCCGCACTGCCCCGCGAGGGATTTCAGCGTATCGTCCGTGTTCGCCAAGCGCGCCTCCATATAGTCCAAGCGGTGGCGGACAATCCCGCTTTTGAGGTCCCTGCCGAACTCCTTTTTATAGACCCGCGAGAGATGGTCGGGCGAATAGCCGAACCGTGCCGCAACCGCCGCAACCGTCAGCGGCTCCCCCGCGTGCAGGCGCAGGTACTCCTCCGCCTCATATGCCTGTCGGTTGCGGTACTCCCGCCCGCTCCCAAGCTGGAGCAGGAGCAGACAGAGCCGCGCCTCTGCCACGCGGCGGTCGGTCTGGGCATCGTGCATCAGCGCGCGCAGCTCCTTTTCGGTGTCACGCGGCGGGCGGCGCAGCTTTTCGGGTCTCCATGCCGCAATGTCGGGCGTGTGGAAGTGGAGCCAGTAAAAGGACACCCTGCCCGTGCTCTTTCCGCCAAAGCCGCCGTGCTCGATTCCCGGGTAAAGCAGGAGCATCTCCCCCGCCCCGAGGCGGTAGCGGTCCTCCCCCTCGTAAATCCGCACCTCCCCCTCCAGCACATAGATGATTTCATACGTGGCTACGGTAATCACGGGGTGCGACCACGGCGCGTCGGTGGAAAACAGCCCGACGGTCCCAAAATTCAGCTCCATTCCTTCGTCCATGCAAATCATGTCGGATTTTTCCACCTTTACGCAGTTTTTTGCATTGCTTTTTCGTCTCCATTATACTATACTATAGGCAGAAAGTCAAGACATGGAGGCAAATTTCATGGAACAAAGCAGATTTCTCCCCTTTGAGCAGGTCGACCTGAGCAACGGATTCTGGCATGACCGCTACGAGCTGAACAAGACCGTTTCGGTTGCCAACGTGCGGAAACGGTTTGAGGAAAGCGGGCGCTTTGACGCGCTCCGCTTCAACTACCTGAAAAACGCCCGCCGCCCGCACATCTTCTACGATTCCGATGTTGCCAAGTGGATGGAGGCGGTGGCGTACCTGTCGGTCAAGGACCCCGATGCCATGCGGGACCACCTCGCGCTTTGCGAGGAGCTGATTGCCGACATGGAGGCGGCACAGCGTCCCGACGGCTACCTCAACTCCACCCATCAACAATTGACCCCCGAGCTGATTTTCCGCGTGCGGAACAACCACGAGCTCTACTGCGCGGGGCATCTGATTGAGGCGGCAATCGCTTACCACAGGGCAACAGGCAGGGACCGTTTCCTGCGCATTGTCGAGCGCTACTGCGACTGCATCCGCCGCGCCTTTATCACCGAGAAAACCGCCGCCTTCACCACCCCGGGGCATGAGGAAATCGAGCTTGCACTCCTTGCGCTCTACCGTCACACGGGCAAGGCGGTCTATCTGGACATGGCGAAATTCTTTCTGGAGCATCGCGGAACCGACCCCGCCGAGCCGTTCGTTTACGAGGACAACCGCTTCGGCACGCAGGATGACACCGACATCCGCCACCTGCGCGAGGCGAACGGACATTGCGTGCGGGCGCTCTACTTCTATTCGGGCATTGCCGACCTTGCCGCCGAAACGCACGATGAGGCACTGCGCGACAACCTGCGCGCGGTCTTTGCCGACATTGCCGAGCACAAGCTGTACCTGACGGGCGGGGTCGGCTCCACCTACCGCACCGAGAGCTTTACCGTTCCCTACGACCTGCCCAACCGCACCGCCTACAACGAAAGCTGTGCCGCCATTGCGCTGGTGCTGTTCGCCTGTCGGATGCGGGAAATCGACCGCAGTGCGCGCTACGGGGCGGTTGCGGAACGGGTGCTGTACAACGCGCTCCTCTCCTCAACCTCGCTGGACGGCAAGGCGTTCTTCTACGAAAATCCGCTGGAAATCTCGCTCTCCGAATACGGGCGCGAGGTCTCGGTCCCCGTCAAAAAGCGGGAGCATCTGCCGATTTCCGAGCGGGTGGAAGTGTTCGACTGCTCCTGCTGTCCGCCCAACATCAATCGCTTTTTCGGCGAGTTCGGGCATTTCCTCGTGCTTGAGGAGGACGGGCATCTGACGCTGGAGCAGTATGTCTCCGCCACGGTGCGCTCGCCGCTCGGCACGGTGCGGATTGCGGAGAATTACGCGGTTGCGGGGACGGCAACCGTCTCCTCATCGGACTACCGCTCCGATGTATTCTGCCTGCGCGTGCCAGATTGGTGCGAAAGCCCGACGGTCACGCTGAACGGCGCGCCCTATACCCCAACGGTACGGGACGGCTACGCGTACTTCACGGTGGGGTCCTCGTTTGAGATTGCGCTCGACTTCGGCATCAAGCCGCTCTTTCTTGCCGCCAACCCGTGCGTTCGCGCGGACGCGGGGCGGGTTGCGCTGGTGCGCGGTCCGATTGTATTCTGCATGGAGGGCGTTGACAACGGCGCAAGGCTGTGGCAGCTTTCGGTTGACCCCGCCGACCTTTCCCGCGCCGCCACAGAGCCCGACCCGCTGACGGGCTTGGTCCGCATTCGGATGCCCGCATCGCGCGATACGGCACCCGCCGCCCTCTACAGCCGCGTTGATGCCATCACGCAAAGCCCCGCCGAGGCGGTCTTTATCCCCTACTTCGCCTTCGCAAACCGCGGCAAATCCGACATGGCAGTCTGGGTGCGCAGGGGACGCGGAGGATGCGGAGGATGCGATGGGGGCGCTTTCTGAAGAAAGCGTCCCCATGCCCCCGCAAAGACTTACAACAAGGGGTTTCATGGTGCGAACATGGCGGGATGGAATTTTGACGGGTAAAAAAAGGAGCTTCCGATTTTTGGAAGCTCCTTTTGATTATTTGTGGTAGTGGGTGCGCAGGAAGTTTTCCACGATGTAGGACAGCTTTTCGTAGCCCGCATCATTGGGGTGTAAGCCATCGGGCATATAGCGCTCGCGCAAAACGGGAATGCTCGGGTTGATGCCCGACTCCGCGTAAAGGTCCAGAACAGGCAGGGAGTATTTCTCCGCCACCTCGCGGATAATCTGTACATAGGTCCCGAGCGACGGCTTTGCGGGCTGGGTCCCGTTTGCGGACTTCGGCTTCTCCTCCGCCCGATGCGTGGGGGTCATGACAAAGATAAACGCCTCGGGATAGGTGGAAAGCAAATAAGTGTACAACCGATTCAGCGCACCGTAAAAGCTGTAAACATCGGTGTCATCGGGAGCCCCGACAGGCGCGTCACCGTGACCGTAATCGTTCGTGCCGCCAAATACGCAGATGATGTCGGTCTGCTTGTCCATCCCCTCCGCGCGCTCGTTGAAATCGTGGTCAAATTGCTCGTTCGCGCTCTTGTGCGTCTGCCGCGCAATCCGCGTGCCGCCAAGCCCGTAACCAACCGTCTCCATCCCCGTCCGCTTGCCGAGTACACTCCAAAATACCTTGTCTAAGGTCGATGCACCGTGCCCCGCCGTAATCGAATCTCCCAAAAATAAAGCCTTCAAACCCTTCAGTTCCATTTTTTCCGTCCTTTTCCCTTTTCGGATTTTTTGCTTTTTTATTATAGCATATCCCAACCCAAAATGCAATACCTTTGCAATATTTTTGTCGGGTAAAAGATGCAACGAGGGGCATACTGCCTTCTGTGTTCGCTCTAAAATGACACGTTGTGTGGGATATGAGCGGACGTGGGTTAATGTTACTTGCCGACTTGCGATAGGATGCTTTACACGAGTGCCGAGATTCCGCCTGCCGGCGCCCCTGCGGGGTTCGACTGCGCGGCAATTGTCGGGTTTTGCGTTCGCCCTTGCACGGGCGGTGCCGCTCCGCTCAGAATGACACGGAGGCAGGGTGTTGCGTGGGTGGTACAATTTTCATCCGTCGTAGATAGTGGTTGTTTTATACGGTTATCTATTTCATGATTCTCATGTGGTTGCCCATTTCATGACTCTTATATGGTTGTCTTTTTCAAGATTCAGTAACATTGCCAACAAATGGGTTATATCTCACGGAACGCCACACCCTCCGTGTCATTCTGAGCGAAGCGGCACAACGGTGCAACGGCAAGCGCGAAAACCAACCATTGCCGCGCAGTCGAACCCCGCAGGGGCGCCGGCAGGCGGAATCTCGGCACTCGTGTACAGCCATTATATCATAAGTCAGTAAGAATCTTTCAGCCGAAACGGAACGACACATGGGTCGTTCCCTACAACCTCTAACCTTTGACGAATTCCGCACTTTGCAGGGTCGTAATCCGTAGGGAACGACCCGCGTGTCGTTCCGCCCCAATCATCAACTAACTTCCTACCATTTCTATCCGGTAGCGGGAGCGAGGCGTAAGCCGTCCCAATCCCGCTGGAC
>ERZ808252.997-NODE-997-length-23237-cov-58.627297_pt1 | contig 23237 bp, 14 predicted proteins | sample MGYA00521242_ERZ808252 | MGnify/ENA primary metagenome ERZ808252 (study PRJEB31516, sample SAMN03275581) | gut metagenome | biome: mammalia-associated habitat; material: feces | host: Papio cynocephalus | place: Kenya | collected 2012-08-07 ...
TGTTAAAATATAATGAATTACAAATGATAGATACCGATTTATCGCATCACTAATAGTCTCCTTACATGAAGTATTCCATCGGCTTTGACCTATCCGGCAGCCTTGCCGGAATCACCTGTCCGGTGATGGCCCTGAATGGTACGAAAGACTCTCAGGTACAGTGCGAAAGAAATCTGGATGTCCTGAAGTCCTTTCCGAGATGATCACCTGGGTCAAAGCACTGTGACCCCTCGTGCGTCAAGGCCGGAGTTCTGCGCACGAAGCCAATGTGTAAGCATCTCTCGTGAGTGAATAGGCCGGTTCCACGCACAGAAAAAATTATTATCTTTGTGGTTTGAAGTTGAACGAATATATTCATGGAATATGAAAAAAAGTTTTGTGATCATGGCTTCAGCGCTTGCGATGGCGGCCTGCGGCCCTAAACAGCAGGTTGAGAAGGTTCCGGCCATTGACCTTGCGAACCTTGACACGACCGTCTCCCCGGCGGTTGACTTCTACCAGTACTCGACCGGTGGATGGCAGAAGAACCACCCTTTGAAGCCTGAATATGCCCGTTTCGGCTCATTCGATCAGTTGAGGGAAAACAACGTCAAGAGGCTCAACGACTTGTTCGCCGAGATGGGGACGCTGAAAACGGAAAAAGGCACGGTGGAGCAGAAAATTTCCGACCTCTACAAGCAGGGGCTTGATTCCACAAGGCTGAACGCCGAGGGCGCCGCCCCTTTGAAGAAATATGTCGATGAGATCTACGCGGCGGCTGACAAGGACGCCCTCGTGAAGATCATCGCCGGACTGCACAATGTCTCCGAAAGCTCGTTCTTCAGCGCTTACGTGATGTCGGATCTTGCCGACAGCGACAACCAGATCCTTTACCTCGGACAGGGCGGACTCGGAATCGGTGACCGTGACTATTATTTGGAGGCGGAGAACGCCGCGATCAAGGAGGGCTACCGTAAGTTCCTTGCCAAGGTTTTCACCCTGACAGGAGTGCCGGAGCCGGAGAATGCCGCCGCCAACGCCCTTGCGGTCGAGGATGCGCTTGCCGCCGACTCCTGGACCAGCGTACAGGAAAGGGACATTCAGGCGCAGTACAACCCTTGCAGCACCGAGGAGCTCATCAAGAGCTATCCTGGCTTCGACTGGAAACTCTATTTCGAGACAAGAGGAATCGCTGACCAGCGGAAGCTTATCGTAGCCGAACCATCTTTCTTCAAGGCTTTCTGTGAGTATTTCGGCGGAGCGGATCTCGCTGTCCTGAAGGACTATGTCGCCGGCCAGCTCATCCAGGGCGCGACCGGGTCCCTCAGCGATGACTTCTACACCGCGTCATTCGATTTCTTCAGCACGCAGATGTCCGGAATCAAGGAGCAGAAACCTCGCTGGAAGAGGGCGATGCAGGTTCCGAACAGCATCCTCGGCGAGGCTGTCGGAAAGATGTACGTGGCGAAATACTTCCCGGAGTCATCGAAGACAAAGATGCTTGATCTTGTTGGAAATCTTAAGAAAGCTTTCAGCCAGCACATCGACGAACTGGATTGGATGAGCGATTCCACAAAGGCCAAGGCCCACGAGAAACTGGATAACTTCACGGTGAAGATCGGCTATCCTGACAAGTGGAAAGATTACTCCACTCTTGACATTGATCCAGGGAAGAGCTACTATGAGAACCTCCGCGCCGCCGGGGCATGGTACGTGGCGGACAATATGTCTAAACTCGGCAAGCCGACAGACAGGACCGAGTGGGGGATGTCCCCTCAGACTGTCAATGCCTACTATAATCCTACGACGAACGAGATCTGCTTCCCTGCCGCCATTCTTCAGCCACCGTTCTTCAACGCTGACGCGGACGACGCTGTCAACTACGGCGGGATAGGAGTCGTGATCGGACACGAGATGTCGCACGGATTCGATGATCAGGGACGGCTCTTCGACAAGGACGGGAATATGTCCGATTGGTGGACCGCGGAGGACGCAGAGAAGTTCAAGGCCAAGGCCCAGGTGCTTGTCGCCCAGTTTGACTCTGTTGAGGTTGTGCCGGGAGTCCACGCCAACGGTAAGCTTTCGCTCGGCGAGAACATAGGCGACCACGGCGGCCTCAGCATCTCATACACCGCGATGGAGAACGTCAACGCGGGCAAGAACATCGGCCTCATCGACGGCTTCACGCCCGAGCAGAGATTCTACCTTTCCTATGGCGCGATCTGGGCGCAGAACATCACCGATGAGGAGAAGGTGCGTCTTACCAAACTCGACGTGCACTCTCTCGCCGTGAATCGTGTGAACGTGTCCTTGAGGAATTTCCAGACGTTCTTCGACGCCTTCGGCATCAAGGAAGGCGATCCGATGTGGCGTCCGGAGAGCGAGAGGGTTCATATCTGGTAGTTTGACACGCAGCGTCAGTGGAGATCTTCTGTCTGAACGCTGCGGGAGCATATTCATAAAGGAATTATTTTGGACGCGTCAAGGTTCATAGCCGGACGCCTCCGTTTCGGAGGAAGGATAGCGATGGTCTCCATCGCTGTCTCTTTCCTCATCATGATCGTCTCCGTCTCGGTGTCCTCCGGATTCAGGAACGAGATCAGGGACGGCATCTCGGATCTTACAGGTGACGTGCAGTTGATGCCTGTTGACATGAACTACATCAGTGATGCCTCTCCGATTCCGGCCAGCCCTGGTTTCCTTCCTTGCATAGAGAGGATACCCGATGTGAAGAGTGTCGTTCCTGCCGTCTATAGGGCAGGGATAGTAAAGAAAGGCGAGAGCATCCATGGAGTTCTGTTTAAGGGGATTCCTCAGGAGAAGGCCAAGCCCGACACAGTGAGGCTTGGTGTGTCTATTCCCTTGAGGTTGGCTGAAATGCTTGACCTTAAGGTCGGTGATAAGCTTTTAACTTATTTTGTGGGTGAAAAGGTCAAGGTCCGTAATTTCAACATAACCGGCATTTATGAAGGTGTGATGGATGGTACGGACAACATCTTGGTCTTTGCTGACATAGCAGATCTCCAAAGGTTGGATGGCTGGTCTTCCGATGAGGCTTCTGTTCTGGAACTGACATTGGTTCCAGGAGCGAGGACAGACGCCCGGATGCGTGCTGTGACTGATGAGGTCGGACACATCGTGTTTGAGAAGGCCGGTGAGGACGATGCCCCTTTGATAGCTACTTCTGTCTTAAGCCGCTACCCTCAAATTTTCGACTGGCTTAACCTTATCGACTTCAATGTCCTGTTCATCTTGGTGCTGATGACAATTGTGGCCGGCTTCAACATGATTTCCGGCCTCCTTATAATGCTTTTCAGGAACATCTCTACAATCGGCACGCTTAAATCCCTGGGGATGACCGACAAAGCTATAGCGAAGGTCTTTCTGCACGTAGCCTCCGTCATAGTCTTTCGCGGAATGTTGATCGGCAATGGAATTGCGTTGGCTCTGTGTTGTGTCCAGAAATGGACCCATGTCGTCAAATTGAACCCCGAAAACTATTTTGTGCCGTTTGTCCCTGTCCATCTGGATTTTGCCGCGGTGCTTGCCGCTGATGTCACCGCCTGGCTTGTCATTATGGTTTTCCTCTTGGTCCCATGTCTGTTCATCTCCAGGGTCGATCCGGCCCAGACTGTCAGGGCTCAATAAGATGTCTTCTATGGCTTCGGTCTCTTCCATCTTCACAAGTGCGGTGTCTGTCGGCTGGACTTTGTAACGGGGACTGTTTCCGCAGAAAATGTCGTACTGATTGAGCACAGCCTTTACATAGGCGATGGTTTCCTTGCCTTTGAATTTACCATGCGTCAGATCTCCGGCCAGAAGTACCGAATCCAAACTCATTTGAGGCAGGACCGTGCATAGATTATCCCATGTGCCTGTGTCGATTCCTTGGGAGCGGGCAAGTTTGATGCAATCGTAAATCCTGCCCTCTCCGGCGTTGTAGGCTGCAAGTGTGAACTTTACAAGTTCTTCATTGTCTGCGGCGGTGTCTCTGAATTTACTTTGCAGCCTTTTGATGTACTCGGCTCCGGCCTCTATGTTCTCCTTCGGGTTGAGGAGGTCTTCTATCTCATAGCGGTCAGCAGTACGAGGCATCATCTGCATCAGGCCCAATGCTCCCCTTGGGGATCTGGCCTGGATCCTGAACCTTGACTCGCACCATACAAGGGCCGCGAACATTTTCCAGTCCCACCCGATTTTCAAGGCGTTTTCCTTTATCAACTCATCGTAAGGGCTGATTATCATCGGATCCCTTTTTACGCCCTTTCTATAAGGATTGTAGCCATGAAAAAAGCGGGAAAGCATGCCGGAATAGTCATTGGTTCCCTTGAACCTGTTCAGCCAACGGATGATTTCCCTCTGTTCTTTTCTGTCATTTTTCATTATCCAAACGATGGGGGTGTCTCCCAGAGGCAATGTGGTAAAATCATCGGAACTTTCAATGGATGAAGATGATAGGGCGAGTATGTCAAGATTTCCGTCTCTGATGGAATCAAGACAGGATCCGGTCGGTTCCGCAAGGAAGATCTCAGCGCTTTCACCGGCATGCAGCGCGAACCTTTCAAGCATTTCATAGCAGTAGCCGGACAGGAATCCGTCTGACAGTCTGTCATCCATTTTTAGAGCGCATCTAATCGGTCCATCGCCAAAAATGGCTTCTGGATCGTCCTCTTTTTTGCCTGGATCACCGAGCGGAACCATGAAAAGCACCAACAATGTCGGCACCAGATATTTCAAGGTCTTTTTTGTGATCCGCCTCAGTCCCATGGCTAACGCATGTTGTTGCTGAAGGAGCTTTGGCCTCCAAAGCCGCCGAAGCCTCCTCCTCCAATCCCGCCGCCGCTGCTTCCTCCTCTGTTTCCTCCGCCTGACAGGCCGGCTCCGGCACTGACAGCCCTGTTTGAATTTGTCTGAAGATAGAACGGCCAATAGATGCCGATTTTGAAGGCTGTCTGGGTACGTATGTAATGATGGGCGCTGAAATAATCGGCCTTTTCCTGTGGCCACCCGTTCCCGACATTCTCAAGCTTCAGGAATATGCAGGCCCTTTTCCACTGCACATTAATGAATGCGTCGATGACGGGCCCGTTGTTGTACTTTTCTTCTTTTTGGTTGTAGAACACTCCAACGGCAGGATTCCACGCCGGAGAGTAGTATTTGGTGTTCCACCATCCTTCCGCGCCTATCTGCATCTGCATGATGTTTCTCTTGACGTTGAACTGAAGGTAGGCCCTTGAATTGGCCGCAAGGCTTGGCAGGGGGACGATGTCCTGGTCGGAGGAGATCTGAAACAGGATCCTGTTGTCAAGGTGGACGGGTCCGAGCACGAAATCCTTGGACAGCGAGGCTGACAGGACGCTCATCGGAGAATTGTTCTGACGCGCCACTCCTGTGGAGTCATAGAACACATTTCCTGAAAGAAGCGCGTAACCGAATCCGGCCCCTGCTCTCCATCTTGGTATGGTAAGTCCGGCCCGGATTTTTGTGGTTGATATCTTTCCGAAATCATTGTCCCACTTGAAGTGGTTCGAGTAATAGTGCTGATAATAGTATTCAGGCTCCTCAAGCGTCGTCTCAAAATTCAGGTCAAGGCTGATCGGGCTCTTCCTTGCCTTCCTGAACGGGAACACGTCAAACCTTGCGTTCGCCTTCACCGACATGTCGTTAATCTGGTCGCCGATGAAGACGTAGTCTCCGGCCGCATCCCAGTGAATGTATTCTTTGAGTTGCCCTTCGACACCGGCGTAGACAAAGGCTGAGCTCCAGAGTGTGTTAGTGGTACCTTTCAGGAATGTGGGATCGAATGTGCTGAAACTCAAGATTCTGCTCCCGATTCCTCCGTTCAGTTTTGAAACCATGGCGTTGTCGGACCAAGGTTGGAGCCTGAGAAAGATCCTGTTCTCCAGTCTCATGACCCTGACTGAGTCGAAGGAACTCTTGGGGTTGTAGTTGAACACGTTGTGGTAGAAGTCCCTGCCGGTCGTGCCGGTAATGTTGTCCTCGTAACTTTTCCTGAACACCGAGTACTCGCTGCTGTGCCCGATGAAGGCTGTCGTGATGTTGTCGTTTTCGATTGTGTCGGCTTCGGCCCTGGCCGCCCTTCTTTCATCCATCAGCCGGTCCAATGACGCGATCAAACTTGTGTCTCCAGAAGCCAAGACGCTGTCTTTAAATGCTTTGTCTATCTTTCTGTCCTTTATTTTGCGAATGAATGTAAAAGGAATCCTGTACTGCTGGTCCAGGAACAAGGTGTTCCGGATTATGGAAGTGGAGGCGTTGTCGAGGAAGACGGGGTATTCTCTGGCATCGAGTGTGGTGTCCCTCACCATAGAATTGTCGCTTGTGCCTCCGTTCTCGTTCCTTTTTATCTTGTTGTGGATGTATCCTGCGTGCATCAGGTATTTCCTGCCGAGGTAGTTGACCGAACTGACAAAAGTCTTGTTCGTTGTTTTCTCGTTCTGCATGATTCCGTTGCCTCCGAACCTGTCATATTCAAGAGTGAAGTTGAAGGCGGGGAAGATGTTTTGCGTTGTCAGTATGTGCAGGTTGTCGGACTCTTTCTGGGAGTTCGCGAAGATTGTCCCGAAGTATGCGAGCTCCGTGTACGGTGTCTTGGTGTTGTACATCGGCAAGGTCTTTGCCGAGTATGTCCATGCCTCGTAGGGATTGTAGAAAGAAACTCCGTTTTCGCTTGTACGGTTGAACCAGTCGTAGTACTGGAGAGCCGATCCGGCCACTCCCAGCCAAGTGGCGTTCACGTCCTTGCGGTAGAAAGGATAGTCGTGGAACCAGTAGTTGTAGCTTGTGTCCGGTTCGGAAACATCCATCTTGTGGAACTCCCGTTCGTGCGTCCATTGGATGATTCTTTTGTACTGCATTGTGTCCGGCAGCGCGAATGTCTCAAGGATTCTCGGGGTGGCTTCCCTGACGCTGTCTTTGTACGCCTTGAGACTGTCTTTCACGTCAAGCAAACTGTCGGCGATGTGCTTTTTGAGCTGTTCCTTGACCTCGAAGTCGTACTTTCTCCTGTCTGCTTTTGAAAGACCGGCGTACCAGGCGTCGAATTCGGCTTTCTTCCTTATTGCGGAATCCAGATGGTAAAGAGAGTCGATCCTTGGCCAGTCAACTGTGTCTCCGGCGGCTCTTAGTGAATCCACAACGATCCTATGGGTCAGCGAGTCCAGGATCGCCACATAATATTTGTAGCGGAATGGGTCCGTGTCCTTAAGGGAGTCCGGAGCGGAGATTGTGTCCCTTGCGGCAAGCATGCGGGAAGTGTCGATAGGCGTGAGGATGAAAGAGGAGTCGGCATCCTTGTCCGCGTTCCCGATGAACTGGTTCCGGTAGTGTATTGTGTCCGGCTGCGTAGCCCTTTCCGTCGCGATGGATCCATAGCCAGGATACCCCGCAAGCCGATGGCTCCCCATCCCCGTTGCCTGGAGCGTTATGACACACACCACCGCAGCCGGAAACCATATTCTTTTCAAAATCTCTTTCACTTTCATATTCCCTTAAGGGTACATTCCCACAAAGTTACTGTTTTTCCGCTTCTCAAACAAATTCCGATAGTTGCGTGCCAGGAGACAGGGCCAAAACATTCCGCCATGCCCCCTCGGCACCGGTGACCATTGTGGTGTGTAACCTTGTGCCTCTCATTTGCAAAGTGCTATGCGTTATCCAGTCTGTATCAACTAGTGGCGTGAAACACGCTCATTATCATCATGCTAGAATTTCGCCTATGGTGCTGATTTACTAAAGGTAAATGGCTAATGTGCTTATGGTTGATTGTTTGGGAATTGCGCCAAAAGCGCCTCCGGCCCTGCTTGTGGCGATCCGGTCCTTTGGAGACGCGGCATGACCGATTTTCAATCGTCAATCTTGATTCTCGAAATGTCAATTTTTTTAACTATCTTTATACCGTCAATTGAATATTAATCCAACCCGACTGGGCAAAGGTGAACGCTTATGAAGAAGAAACCTTGGATATACGACACTGATCCGTACCTGAAGCCGTTCGAGGGGGCTGTCAAGGCCCGTCACATGAGGATTCTGTACGCGGCTGACAGGATAACGGGGCACGGAGTGGAGGGCCTTGCCTCCAGCGTCAACAACCACCTGTACTATGGCCTTCACAAATGCGGGGACGGATCGTGGGTGATCAGGGAGTGGGCTCCGAACGCCAGCAGGATCTACCTGATCGGTGAGTTCAATAATTGGAGACGCACATCGGCCTATGAATTCAGTCCAGCCGGAAACGGCAACTGGGAACTCAGGCTTGATGAGATGTTCCTCAATCATGGAGAGTTGTACAAATTGTTCATCGAATGGCCCGGAGGAGGAGGCGAGAGGATTCCCGCTTACTGCACGAGACTGGTCCAGGACGATGAGACGAAGGTGTTCTGCGCCCAGGTATGGGATCCTCCGAGTGCATATTCATGGCGGAATGACAGGGTGCTGCGAAGGCCTCATCCTCTGATTTACGAATGCCACATCGGGATGAGTTCCGAGGAGCGCAAGGTCTCAACTTTCAGTGAGTTCCGGAAGAATGTGCTTCCGAGGATCAAGAGGCTCGGCTACGACACCGTCCAGATCATGGCCCTCCAGGAGCATCCGTACTATGGGTCATTCGGCTATCAGGTGTCCAATTTCTTTGCGTTGAGTTCCCGTTTCGGGACGCCGGAGGAGTTTAAGGAGCTGGTTGACGCGGCTCACGGAATGGGAATCGCCGTGGTGATGGACATTGTACACTCGCATAGTTGCAGCAATGAGAATGAGGGGCTTGGCCTGTTTGACGGCCGTGAGGATCTCTATTTCTACAAAGGTCCGCAGGGTCATCATCCCGCGTGGGGCTCCCGCTGTTTTGACTACGGCAAGGATGAGGTGGTCCGCTTTCTTCTGAGCAACTGCAAGTATTGGCTGGAGGAATACCATCTCGATGGTTTTCGTTTCGACGGGGTGACGAGCATGATGTACTGGGATCATGGGTTGGGAAAGGATTTCAACGGCTATGAGCCGTATTTCGATGCCGGTGTCGATGAGAACGCCGTTGTCTACCTTGGCCTGGCCAACCTGTTGATCCGGCAGCTCAGGCCTGAGGCTGTCACGATCGCGGAGGATGTCAGCGGAATGGCAGGTCTGGCCGCGCCGTTTGAGGTTGGGGGGATAGGTTTCGGCTTCCGCATGGCGATGGGCGTCGCTGACCACTGGATCAAATGGATAAAGGAGAAACGTGACGAGGAGTGGAGTCCCGGGGAGATGTGGTACGAATTGACCAACAAGCGCGCGGACGAGAAGACCATCAGCTACGCGGAATGCCACGATCAGGCTCTTGTTGGGGACAAAACCTTGATATTCAGATTGATCGACAAGGAGATGTATTATTCCATGAATATGGACTCGGAGAATCCGATTGTCGACAGGGGCGTCGCTTTGCACAAGTTGATCCGCCTTGCGACGATCGGCACGGCTGGAGACGGCTACCTGAATTTCATGGGAAACGAGTTCGGGCATCCGGAATGGATAGATTTCCCCCGCGAGGGAAATGGCTGGAGTTACGAGCATGCTCGCCGGATGTGGTCGCTGGCAGACAACGGACTGCTCAGATACCATTGCCTTCAGAATTTTGACAAGGCGATGATTCACCTTGTAAAACGATACGGAGTGCTTGCGGCAAGGCCTGAGCTTCTTCGGGTGGATGAAGAAAAGAAAATCTTGATTTTCAAGCGTAAAAGTCTTATCTTTGCACTGAATTTCAATCCTGTAGGGTCGTTTGCCGATTATGCGTTCAAGGCTCCGTCCGGACGCTATGTCAAGATTCTCGATTCTGACGCTAAGGAGTTCGATGGATTCGCAAGGCTCGAAAAGGATGGGGAACACCAGGCTGTCGAGGGGTCCTTGTCCCTCTATCTTCCGAGCCGCTGTGCCCTTGTGCTGATTAAAAGGAATGAAAGATTATAATTTTAACCGTTATGGCTTTTTTAAAGTTCAACAAGTCCGAATTGGTCAACCTCTCGTATTCCTTGAAGAGGGAGATCCTTTGCGCCAACAAGACAGGAGCCTACTGCAACACTTCCATAGTGACTTGCAACACCAGGCGGTACCATGGTCTTCTGGCTGTTCCGGTTGACGCTTTCGGAGGCAAGAAGCATCTCCTTCTGTCATCTTTGGATGAAAGTCTGGTTCTGGAAGGGAAGCGGTTCAACCTTGGCATCCATTGCTACGGAAGCGTCTATGAGCCACGTGGTCACAAGTACATTATTGACTTTGAGGCTGATCCGGTGCCTAAAATCACCTACAAGGTAGGGGAGGTCATTTTTGCCAAGAGCATTCTTCTCGTGCCTGATTCCGATCAGGTCATGATCCGCTTCGACATGGTCAAGGCTCCTGCCAAGGTCAGGCTGATGCTGACCCCGTTTCTTGCGTTCCGTGACATCCACGCGCTTACGTACGAGAACCCTGACGCCAAGACGGAGGGCTGGGCTGTTCCCAACGGAATTGCGTTCAATCTTTACGGTGGTTTCCCGGACCTTAACATGCAGTTCAACACGAAGGATGTTTCATTTGCCGGCGAGCCATGCTGGTATAAGGGCATCACCTATTCGGATGAGTACCGCCGTGGCTTCGCATGCAAGGAGGATCTGTACGTTCCGGGTCATTTTGAGACTGAGATGCGGCAGGGGGATTCTCTCGTGTTCTCGGCTTCGGTGGATCTCGCCTCGCCGTCCGGGCTCAAGAGAAGGTTCGACTTCCTTGTGGCCAAGGCGGCCAGAATCACCACTGTGCATGAGCAGCTTGTTTACTGCGCTGACATTCTGAAGCAGGATCGGGGAGGCCACAAGATGATCACTGCCGGGTTCTCCTGGCTTTACACAGGCCTTTTGAGGGAGACTTTGGAGGCTCTTCCCGGCCTGACTCTCTATGCTGACGGGGACAAGGATGAGTTTGAGGAGATTCTTGACAATCTGATAGCCGACAACCAGACTCGTCTTTTCAGCAAGACCACGCAGGTCGAGGCGCCGCTAAGGCTTGCGGACACGCTTCGGCATTACATAGATTTCGGCGCCGACCCGGAAGCGGTGTGGAAGAAGTACGGTCCGACCGTCAAAGGAGTGCTCGAAAGCTACCTGCCTGGCAGGCGCGCTGAGGTTTCGATGCAGCCGAACGGCCTGCTTTGGGCGCAACTTGATCATTGGGCGCTTTCCTGGATGAATGCCTACATAAACGGTGAGCCTGTGACTGAAAGGGCGGGTTATCAAGTCGAGACGAATGCCATGTGGTTCCAGTCGGCGCTTTTCGCCGTCACTATGGAGAAGATGTTCTCTCCGGGTGACAGCGCTTTCATAAGGGAATGGTCGCACATCATTGAATTGATCAGAGAGAACTACCAAGAGACCTTCTGGAACGCCCGGGCCGGCTATCTGGCCGATTATGTGGACAACGCAGGGCAGCACCTGGAAGTTCGTCCAAACATGCTTTACGCCCTTGTGGGTGATGATATTCCTGTGGAACCGGAGGTCGCGAGGCGCGTGCTTCAGGTGATTGACAATGAGCTGGTGACAAGAAGGGGAATCCGTACCCTTTCCCCAAGGCATCCTGAGTACAAGGGTGTCTATGAGGGCACCCAGACGGAGCGCGATCTGGCCTACCACAACGGCAGCACCCGTCCTTCTCTCCTCGCTCCTTACTGTGAGGTCTGCTTTAAGATGAAGGGGTCTGCCTTCCTGAACAAGGCGCAATGGCTGGTCAACGGATTCTACGAGGATCTGAACAAGCACGGGGTAGGAGCCTTCTCCGAACTCTACGATGGCGACCCGCCTCACGAGCCTCACGGAGCGATTTCATCGGCGCTGAGTACAGCCGCCCTGCTGGAAATCGAGTATCTTAAGAATAAGTACAGGGAGGAGTAGGAGTATGAGAGTTTTGATGTTTGGATGGGAGTTCCCGCCTCACATCGCCGGAGGTTTGGGAACGGCTTGTTATGGAATAGTCAAGGGCTTGGCGTACAATGGCGTCAAGACGTTGTTCGTCATGCCGTCGGCGTCCGGTGACGAAGATCAGAGCGCGGCGCGGATCATAAACGCGAGCGATGTCCCGGTTGAGTCCGTCGGGTCGACGGTGGATGAGTTTCTGGACAAGGTGAAGTTCGTGCGGATAGGTTCGAACATGATTCCGTATGTGGATCCGGAGGAGTTCCACGAGATGGTGGAGTCCGAGCGCCGTCTTCAGAGTGAGAATCTGGCGAAGTGCATCGGCACCAAGTTCCATTTCTCCGGGCGTTACGGATCCAATCTTATGGAGGAGGTCGCCCACTACGCAATGGTGGGAGGTACTATCGCGATGGAGCGCAAGGATGAGTTTGACATCATTCACGCCCACGACTGGCTGACCTATCTGGCTGGAATCGCCGCCAAGGAGTTGACGGGTAAGCCTTTGGTTGTGCATGTCCATGCGACGTCATTTGACAGGGGCACAGAGGACCAGATCGACAGCCGCGTCTACGACATAGAGAAGAGGGGCATGATGGCCGCCGACAAGGTGATTGCCGTCAGCGATCTGACCAGAAACATTGTGATCAACAAGTACGGAATCGCTCCGGAGAAAGTGGTGACTGTCCACAACGCCGTTGATTTCAGCGGTCGTGAGAATGTGAAGGTCGTCAGGGGAGTGCGTGACAAGGTCGTCACATTCCTGGGAAGAATCACCTTCCAGAAGGGGCCTGAATATTTCATCGAGGCAGCGGCCAAGGTTCTCAAGAGGACCCGGGGCGTGCGCTTTGTTATGGCCGGAAGCGGAGACATGATGAACCGCTGCATCCGCTATGTGGCCAAGCTGGGCATATCCGACAGGTTTCATTTCACCGGGTTCCTTCGCGGAGCCGAGGTCCAGAAGATGTTCGCCATGTCTGATGTCTACATAATGCCTTCGGTGTCGGAGCCTTTCGGAATATCCCCGCTTGAGGCCATGCGTTCCAACGTCCCTGCCATCATATCCAATCAGTCCGGTGCCGCCGAGGTTCTGAAATACGCCTTCAAGGTCGATTTCTGGGATGTTGATGCGATGGCTGATGACATCTATGCCCTGCTTAAATATCCGGCGCTTGCCGATTTCGCCGCCAGGGAGGGCTACGATGAAGTCAACCGCCTGAAATGGAACATCGCTGCGGCGAAGCTTAAGAATATCTATGAATCAGTTGTAAACGAAAATAGGGGACAATAGTATGAAAAAGAGCATTTGCCTGTATTTCCAAGTCCATCAGCCTACAAGACTGAGGCAGTACCGATTCTTCGACATCGGCAAGGATTCTCATTACTATGATGATTTCGCTGACAGGACCATCCTTCGCAGGATAGCCCAGCGGTGCTATATTCCGATGAACAATCTCTTGCTGGAGCTGATCAAACGGCACGGAGGAGCTTTCAAGGTGGCTTTCTCTATCACAGGATCCGCCCTTGAGCAGTTCGAAAGGTATGCTCCGGATGTGCTGGACAGTTTTCGTGAACTGGCCGGGACCGGAAGCGTGGAGTTCCTTGGTGAGACATATTACCACTCTCTCGCCTCTCTCGCGAATTTCGGAGAGTTCAAGCATCAGGTTGAGAAACATTCCGCCGCCATCGAGAGGTTTTTCGGAGTGAGGCCGACGGCTTTCCGTAACACGGAGCTGATCTATTCGGACTCGATCGGGAAAGATGTCTACGACCTTGGCTTCAAGGTGATGCTTACGGAAGGGGCGCGTCATGTCCTCGGATGGAAGAGTCCGGACTACATCTACACAGACAGCCAGCAGAAGCACTTGAAGCTTCTGTTGCGCAATTATTCCCTGAGCGACGACATCGCTTTCCGTTTCTCCGACAAGGGGTGGAAGGATTGGCCTCTGACGGGGGAGAAGTACCTTTCCTGGCTGAAGGCCGCTGACGGGGACATTGTGAACCTGTTCATGGACTACGAGACATTCGGAGAGCACCAGAAGGAAGGTTCTGGAATATTCGACTTCATGAGGTACCTTCCTGAGATCCTTCTTGATGACGGGTCATTTGAATTTGTCACCCCGACCCAGGCCGCAAGAAAGCATAAGCCTATCGCTGAGATTGAGGTTCAGGATCCTATCTCATGGGCCGATGAGGAGAGGGATGTGTCGGCATGGCTTGGCAATGAGCTGCAGCAGGACGCCTACAACAAGCTGTACGGCCAGGCCGAGAAGCTGGCTATTCTGAACGATCCTGTCCTTTGGGAGGACTTCGGGCATCTGCAGGAGAGTGATCACCTTTATTATATGAGCACGAAGTTCTTCTCCGACGGGGAGGTCCACAGTTACTTCAATCCTTACAACACGCCGTACGAGGCGTTCATCAATTACATGAATGTTCTGAGTGACTTTATCATAAGAATCGATGATGCGTTGGTGACTTCGGGTAAAAATGTCAAGGCCAACCCTGCCACGGAGCCTGTTGATGTGGCCGCGCCGAAGAAAAGACCATCGGGAAGGGCCGCCGCGAAAGGCTCGGCTACGGCAAAGACGAAAAAGTCCGCGGAGAAAAAGACAATCAAACAAGTAAAAAAGAAATAAATGACAAACGAACTGACGAATCCGGACTATCTGTTTGAGGTCAGTTGGGAAGTGTGCAACAAGGTCGGCGGCATCTACACTGTGATCGCCACCAAGTCTCTGTACTTAAAGCAGCAGCTTCACAAGCACCACATCCTGATTGGCCCTGATGTTTGGATGGACACGGAAAACAACCCGGATTTCATTGAGGATCAGCATCTCTACAGCATGTGGAAAGCACAGGCTGCCTCCGAGGGGGTCAGAGTGCGGATAGGAAGGTGGAACGTTCCTGGCAACCCGATAGCCATTCTGGTTGATTTCAAACAATTCCTTACAATCCAGAATGACATCCTTTCAAAGTACTGGGAGTGCTTCAAGGTGGATTCCATCACCGGCAACTGGGATTACAAGGAAAATTTCCTGTTCGGCTACGCGGCGGGAAGAGTGATAGAAAGTTTCAGAGACTTCAATCTGAGCGCATCCGACAAGATTGTCGCACAGTTCCACGAGTGGCAGACCGGTGCGGGACTTTTGTACCTTAAGTACAAGCAGCTCCCTGTCGCCACCGTGTTCACGACCCATGCCACCGTGGTCGGACGCTGCATCGCCGGAAACAACCTGCCTCTTTACGATTCCATGAACATTTATGACGGTGACCAGAAGGCCCGTCAGTTTAATGTGATGGCCCGTCATTCACTTGAGGAGAAATCGGCTCGGAACGCGGACATATTCACGACTGTCAGCGAGATCACCGCGAAGGAATGCCGCCAGTTCCTCAAACGCGCGGTGGATGTCGTGACTCCGAACGGCTTTGAGAACAGCTTCACTCCCGCGACGGATGAGGAGTATGACGAAAAGCGAAAAGCCGCACGTTCGAGACTGATAGAGGTCGCGGCCGCGATGTCCGGAGAGGATGTGTCAAAGGATGCGGTTCTTGTAGGCATCGGAGGACGTTATGAGTACCGCAACAAAGGCATTGATGTGTTTATCGATGCCATGAAGAAACTTCTGGACTCAGATGTGCGGGGCCGCGACATACAAGCGTTCATAATGATCCCTTCCGGGCACAACGGTGCCGACAAGGAATTGGTCGCCAAGCTCTCCGGAGCCGGCTCACAGGGCTACACGACCCAGGTGTCCCACTATCTGATGGACAGTGAATATGATGTCATAACCCGTCGTTTCAAGGAATTGGGCATCGACAACGCCAAGGGCAGCCGCTTGAAGGTCTATTTCATTCCGTCCTACCTGAACGGAGCAGACGGTGTGTTCAACATGAAGTACTACGACCTGCTCGTGGGGCTTGACCTGACTCTGTTCCCGTCCTACTACGAGCCTTGGGGCTACACTCCTCTGGAGAGCCTTGCCTTCAGGATCCCGACCCTGACGACAACTCTCGCGGGATTCGGACTCTGGGTAAGGTCGCACTACGGCAAGGAGCACCCGGGCATCACCGTGCTTGACAGAAACGACTCGAATTATTATGAGGTTGTCGACGGGGTCGTCGCCAGAGTGAAGGAAATCGCCGCTTTGGACGATGATGGCCGCAAGGCCTACATGGCTTCGGCTAAGGATGTCTCCACGATTGCCTTGTGGGAGAACCAGATTCAGTATTATAAGGAAGCATATTCGAAGGCCATCGGAAAGGTCGTTGAGGCCAAAGGCGCTTTCCCTGATGAGACCAAAGAAGACAAATCAATGGCATACAAAAAGATAGAAATTAATAATCCGACTTGGAAGAGCGTGATGGTGACCCGTCACCTCCCTGAGGCGATCTCGGGACTTGAGACGCTCTCCAAAAACCTGTGGTGGTGCTGGAACGAGTCCGCCAAATCCCTTTTCAAATCGATCGATCCGGAGATCTGGCACAGCACCAACCATAATCCCATGGCGTTGCTCGACGCCGTGAGTCTCAAGAGGTTCAAGGCGTTGGCCAAGGATGAGGCCTTTTTGGGAGAGCTTGAGTCCGTGATGGACGAGTTCAACGCCTACATGGCACTCAAGGCGGAGCGCAAGGATCCTTCCATAGCGTACTTCTGCATGGAATATGGTCTTGACACATCTCTGAAGATTTATTCCGGTGGCCTTGGGCTTCTTGCCGGTGACTACTTGAAGGAGACCAGCGACATGAACGTGAACATGGTGGCCGTAGGACTGCTGTACCGTTACGGCTATTTTACCCAGATCATCACGGGACAGGGCGAGCAGGTTGCACGTTATGACGCGCAGGACTTCACCAAGATCCCCGCCGAGCCGGTCATGGACGCTTCCGGAAACTGGAAGACCGCAAGCGTCGCTTTCCCTGGAAGAACCATCACGGCAAGAATCTGGAAGGTGGCCGTCGGCCGGACGGACCTCTATCTGCTTGACACCGACTATGAGGCTAACTCTCAGGAGGATCGTCAGGTGACTTACCATCTCTACGGCGGCGACTGGGAGAATCGTCTGAAGCAGGAGCTCCTTTTGGGCGTAGGCGGAATCAGGGCTCTCAGGAATCTTGGAATCAATCCTCAGATCTACCATTGCAACGAGGGACACGCCGCTTTCACCGGACTGGAGAGGCTTCGTGAATATATTCAGAATGACAATCTCGACTTCGGGGAGGCTCTTGAAGTCGTCAGGGCATCCTCGCTCTTCACCACGCACACACCTGTCCCCGCCGGCCACGACGCATTCGACGAGGGCCTGTTGAGAAAATATATCGGCCACTATCCTCAGCGCCTTAAGGTTGATTGGGAGACAATGATGGGACTCGGCAAAGTGAACGGCTGTGACGTGAACGAGGAATTCTCGATGAGCATCCTTGCCGCCAATCTCTCCCAGAATGTCAACGGTGTCTCGATGCTTCACGGCAAGGTGAGCAGGGAGATATTCAGTAAGATGTACCCTGGCTATCTTCCGGAGGAGTTGTTCATCAGCTATGTGACCAATGGCGTCCATTATCCTACCTGGGCCGCGGCTGAGTGGAAAAAGATCCACGCCCGCGTGTTCGGTCCCGAGTTCGCGACCCACCACTACGACAAGTCATGCTTCGAGGGTATTTACAAAGTCGCTGACACAGAGATCTGGGAAACCAGGAAGTCTCTTAAAAAGAAGCTCATAGACATAGTGAAAGAGCGAATTTCCGATCCGGCGCAGTGCAACCATTACTCCCCGAGCCAAATTGTCGCTATCAAGGAGAACCTTCGTGACGATGTGCTGACCATCGGTTTCGCCCGCCGTTTCGCCACCTACAAGAGAGGCACTCTTCTGTTCACTGATCTGGACAGGCTTGACGCCATCGTCAACAATCCTGACCATCCGGTCCAGTTCCTGTTCGCCGGCAAGGCTCACCCTGCCGACAAGGCCGGGCAGGATCTGATCAAACAGATCATCGAGATCTCCAAGCAGGATCGTTTTGTGGGGAAGATCGTCTTTATCCCTGGTTACGACATTTCACTTGCCAAGAGACTTGTCCAGGGAGTTGATGTCTGGATGAACAACCCTACCAGGCCTCTTGAGGCCTCCGGAACGTCCGGTGAGAAGGCCGCGATGAACGGAGTGATGCACTTTTCCGTGCTTGACGGCTGGTGGGTCGAGGGCTATAAGCCGGGAGCAGGCTGGGCTCTTCCTCTTGAACGCACCTACGATGACCAGAACTACCAGAACGAGCTTGACGCCGCCACGATCTACACCACGATCGAGAACGAGATCACTCCTGCCTACTACGATGTGGACAAGACTCTCGGCTTGTCTCCTACATGGGTAAGCTACATCAAGAACACTGTTGCACAGGTAGCTAATAATTTCACTACCAACAGAATGCTTACTGACTATTGCAACCAGTACTATATTCCTCAGTCGGAGCGTTCCGCAAATATGGTTGCGGATGACTACAAGATGGCCCGTGTGATCTCGGCTTGGAAGAAGATGGCCCGCCGCGAGTGGCAGAATGTGGAGGTGATCTCCCAGACCCAGCCTGATTCATCCTACACCCTTTCCGAGTCAAACGCTTTGTCATCGGAGGTCGTTCTCAATCTTGGAGACCTGTCTCCGGAAGACATCGGTGTGGAGATGCTTTTCGCGACCACAGATGAGAAGCATCAGCTGCACATCCAGGAGAAATGCGATTTCAAGGTTGTCGAGTTCAAAGATGGCGTGGCCAAGTATCGCGCATCCATTCTTCCTGACAGGACGGGTATGTACCAGGTGGCGATCAGAATGTACGCCAATAACCCGTTGTTGCCTCACAGACAGGACTTTGAACTTGTGAAATGGTTATAGCGACCGGATTCTTTGACGGTGTCCACATCGGGCACCGTTTTGTGATTGAGCGGCTGGTTGGAGCGGCCAGGGAGAGGGGCGACCAGAGCATGGTCGTCACTTTCTGGCCTCACCCGCGCAACGTGCTTCAGGATGATGCCCGCAACCTTCGGCTTCTTACATCTTTGGACGAGAAGAAGGCGTTGCTCAAGGGACTCGGAGTGGATCGTGTCGAGGTACTGCCATTCACCAAGGAGTTCTGCAAAATCACCACCCGCGAGTATTTCCGTGACATCCTGATTCCACGTTTTGGTGCCAAGGCTGTCCTGATCGGCTACGACAATCGTCTTGGCTGCGATCTCCAGACCCCGGAATCTATTGAGAAAATCGCTGAGAGCGAAGGGCTTGACGTCATCCGCCTTGGGAGCGTCGCAACTCCTTCCGGTGTTACGGTCAGCTCCACGAAGATCCGGGAGGCTGTGGCCGCGGGGGAGATGGAGGCCGCCGCCGCTATGCTTGGGTATGAATATTCATTGCTGGGAGTGGTCGTTGCCGGCAACCGGCTTGGCCGCACGATCGGTTTCCCGACCGCCAACATCCAGCTCTACGAGCCTTTGAAGCTGGTCCCCGGCAACGGTGTCTATTCCGTTGAGGCCGAGACCTTGGGGCGCAAGAACAAGGGAATGTGCAACATCGGTGTCCGCCCGACCGTCCGTGCCGGTGGCCAGCGCACCATCGAGACCAACATTTTCGACTTCAACGAGGACATCTACGGCCTCGATCTCAAAGTCACCTTCCATCACAAGATTCGTGACGAGCGCCGTTTCGACTCCATCGATGCCCTTCAGTCCCAGCTCGCTGCCGACAAGGCTCGCATTCTCGGTTGCCAAAGCTTTAATCTTTAATATAGGCCTCACGGTCGCTGAGCCTGCGGTTCGACAGGGCTAACCAACCATCGAAACGACCATTGCACAAGAATCTTTCCAATGATAGGCGATGCCCCTCTCCTCCCAAGAATTTTACACGTTACCAAAATTCTTGGGAGGAGAGGGACACTCGCCTATAGAAACATCTTTCTTGTAATGCCTTACGTTATTCAATGTAAAACGAGCAAATGCGGTATCCTTTCTCTGGGAGTTTGAGAACAGTAATGTCAGCAATGTGTGTATTTTCTATATTATATCTTAAACGATATGCCTTGATATCTTTTCCTTCTATCCATGTGGCGATATGACCATTTAACTGATAATCATCGTAAATACTTTTGAAGAATTCTATTTCACTTTCTGTCTTTGGGTATTTTGAGTAGTCTTGAATATTCCTAATATCATATTTAAAATCATCTTTGCTAATTAGTGTCCATTTTGTGAACATAATATCTAGGGTGCTAAGTTAATTGAATATTTATAGTCACTGTTTTCGCCCATTTACGGGTTCAGTTAGGGCGAGATAATTTAATAAGACAACATGAGTTAAAATTGCAATAATGTTATTTCAACGCATAATAAACGTAACCATCAGACCCAGAAGAAATTATTCTGCGATTCTCATCAAAGTGAAAAAAGAATCGTTAAATTTGTAAACTGTTTAGTTGTGATTATTTTGAAATATGACGAAATGGAGAAACAACAGATTGTAACTGAAAGTAGCTTTATAGACGGTATAGGTGAGTTGCTGGAGGCCGCTCGAAGCTGTGTGGTCAAACAGGTGAATACTACTATGCTGATGACGTACTTCGAGATTGGACGAAGGATAGTAGAGCGGGAACAGATGGGGGCAAGTCAGGCTGATTATGGGCAATACATACTCGTTCGTTTGTCGGAGTCTCTTTCAGGGCGTTTTGGGAAAGGTTTCTCAAAACGAAACCTTGAACTGATGCGCCAGTTTTATCTGACATACAAGATTGCGAAATCATCGATTTCGCAATCTTTGAGTTGGACTCATTACATAAGATTGATGCGTATTTCGGATCCCAAAGAACGGGCATTTTATGAAATAGAGGCAGCCAACAACAATTGGAGTGTAAAAGAACTAAACAGACAGTTTGATTCGGCACTATATCAGCGACTTGCATTGAGCCGAGATAAAGATAAAATTCTTGAATTGTCAAAGAAAGGGCAAGTTGTTGAAAAACCGGAAGATATATTGAAAGATCCTTATATTCTTGAATTTACAGGACTTAAGGAGTTGCCGGAATATAGCGAAAGCAAATTGGAGCAAAGTCTGATTGATGAACTTCAATCTTTTCTTTTGGAATTAGGGAAAGGATTCACATTTGTAGGCCGGCAACAAAGAATCACTATTGACGAAGATCATTTCTTTGTGGATCTGGTATTCTACAACAGATTGCTCCGGGCATTCGTTTTGGTTGATTTAAAAATCGGGCAACTTAAGCATCAGGATTTGGGGCAGATGCAAATGTATGTGCATTATTATGATCGATATGTGAAACTTCCAGATGAAAACAAAACCATCGGCATTGTTCTTTGCAGGGACAAGAAAGATGCCCTTGTGGAAATGACACTTCCTGATGAGTCTAACCCTATATTCGCAAGTAAATACCAGACTGTACTTCCTGATAAGGAGGAGTTGAAGACTCTTCTGGAAAAGAAATAAGATGCAGCCTCATAGGAGGTTGCGTTGTCGATTCCATCAACGCCCTCCAGACCCGGCTTGCCGCCGACAGGGCCAGCATTTTGGCTCGGCCAATTTCACTTTTGTAAAAGTGAATTTTAAGGTAATTATAGCTTTCCCGTAAGTTGAAAATGCCTTGAAATTTGCTTTTGCAAAAGCGAATGTTTATTTTTTGGCGGTTCCTGTGACATCGGAACGATTCGTGGGACTTTCTTTGCGAATCAGGTCGGAGTTCGGTATTCCCTTCAATATCCGAAGAAGGGGGATTTCTTCGCCTGCGGAAAATATCTTTTCGAGATCGGGGGTGCTGGCAAGACTTTCGATCAAATCAAGGACGAGCCGCACAGCTACCTTGCGGTAGACGACACTGAAATTGGCTCCGGAGCGCGAATCCCGCTTTGGATGTTCGGTTCCCTTTATTAATCACTGTCGTGCTTGAATAAACGCTAAGAGTCTTAAAACACGCCAAAACTCTCGATTATTCATCGTTTTGGCGCGTTATGACTTGCCTTTTGGATTCTTTCGTGCGTAGGACTGGCTGGTTTGCGCACAAGACGTTCATTTTATACAATTCGTGAGTATAAGATGCTGTTTGGCGCACGTAAGGTGAGCCAAGGTTGTTTGGGGCCGCTTCGGGGGTGCGGTGTCTTGGCGGCTATTCCACAAGGAAGTCGTAGAATGGAGTCCAGAAATAATTGTTTGGCTGAAGGTATAACTTCTTTGCTTTGAAGTCGATGATCATGTTGAAGCGCTTCAGGAAATTGTTTCCAAGAGTGCCGTCGATGTCGCTCTTGCTCTGCATCCCTTCCGTCAATGTGGAGAACGCACCAGCGACTTTCGGTAATATGTATGGCCCGACAGTGACCTCGTCCAAAAAAATATTCCGGAGTTCTCCGCTTCCCTCGTCTGAACTGGAAATATGTGAAATGGCGAACGGCCTTTGGGTGTCGAGCAGATTGTGACTGTTTACGAATGGGGTGTTAAGGTCGATAACCCTGTCCGATCTGGTGTCAACTTCCAGCAGCAGATCATATTCAGTGCCGCTGATTTTTACGGGCATCGTGATAAAAGGCACATCGTATTTGTACTCGAATGGAAACATGACCGGCCCTGCAGTGATTTCAAGCGGTTCCTTCTTCGGGTAGCAGTAAATCGTCATATCATCATAATTGATCTCGATGTTGAAGGCTCTTAACGCATTGAGACCCACCACTCCGTCCCAGTACTCCGGTGGGTAAGGAATATGTGCGCATCCTGCCTTCTCGTATTGGATGGTGCCGATCTTCACGGAATTGTCGTGGCTGTACTCCACGGTGTTCTCACCGGACGCACCAAGATTATCAATCGCCTCTCCTTTATGAATATGCCCTTGGAGCTTCGGTGAATTAGTGTTCAGGACAAGAGACGATGCACCTGTGTCTACAAGGAAATTCAATGAATCTGACCCGTTTACAAATGCTGTGACATAAATTCTGTTATCCTGCGCAAGGCGAAAAGGAATCTCTCCTTCCGGTTGCCTGTCCACGATTTTCGCATTGATGTTCTGATGTCCGCAGAACAGGGCGGCAAACACGCACAGCAAAATCCTGAGATGTCTCATAGTCAGTGTGATTTTTGTGTAAAGTTACCTTTTTTCTATAAAATACCAAAAGCAAAATAAGGGGTGATCAGTGCTAATGGGGGGCGGAGAGCTTGTCTTTGCACCCGAGTAGGGTGATTTCTGGTACTTGGGGTGCAAAACGGTGGGTTCTGCACCCGGGCGGTACGGATGGAGGGACATTGTGTCACCGCTGGTGTCCTATCCGAAAGCTGCTTTGCTGACTTATAATGCGCCAAAACT
>ERZ808252.999-NODE-999-length-23232-cov-3.874617_pt1 | contig 23232 bp, 22 predicted proteins | sample MGYA00521242_ERZ808252 | MGnify/ENA primary metagenome ERZ808252 (study PRJEB31516, sample SAMN03275581) | gut metagenome | biome: mammalia-associated habitat; material: feces | host: Papio cynocephalus | place: Kenya | collected 2012-08-07 ...
GAAAAACCGGCAGATCCGCCGGATGTGCGCCAAATGCGGCTATACGGTAAACTCTCTAAAGCGCGTGGCAGAAGGGAATGTAAAGCTGGCAGACTTGCCAACCGGGAGCTGGCGCTATCTGCGCCCGGAGGAGATCGAATACCTGCGCTCTCTTTGATCGCTCCCCCCATCGCCCGGAAGCACGCATCAAAAACAGAATGGAGTGAGAGATGTGAAGCGGATCCATGAAGCCCTGACGGAAAAGGCGGCCGGATTCACCAAGGGCCAGCGGCTGCTGGCGCGGTTCATCACCGAGCAGTGTGAAAAAGCGGCGTTTATGAGCTCCTTTGATCTGGCGTCGGTGACCGGCGTCAGCCAGTCCACGGTGATCCGCTTTGCCGCGGCGCTGGGCTATGCGGGCTATGGCGATTTTCAGGACGCGCTGCAGCTGGAGCTGAAATACCGTCTGACTACGCTGGAGCATTTTGCGGAGCCGGACGACGGAGAATCCGCCGAAAAGGCGCTGCTGGACCATATCGCCGCCCAGGACGCCATGAACATCAAGAAAAACAGCGGACTCAACCCCCTGGACGCTCTGCACAATCTCTGCACCCGGCTGATGCTCTCCGGCAGGGTCTATCTTTACGGACAGGGCTGCGCCGCCTGCGCGGCAGTCTATCTGGCGTCTTATCTGCGGATCCTGCTGCCCAATGTGTGCTGCATCAATCAGCTGGGGATGGAGCCCGTCAGCGCCGCCGCCCTCATCGGGGAGGGCGATCTTCTGCTGTGCATCTCCTTCCCCCAGCATCAGCAGGCCACGCTGGAGCTGATCGCTTACGCACAGGAGCAGGAGGCCTGCGTGGCGGTCATCAGCGAGAGCCACGATTCTCCAGCGGCCCGGGAAGCGGAGATCAGTCTGGTGGCGGAATGCGGTGAGCTTGGCCTGGGCGGGAGCCTTGCACCGGTGATCTCCCTCTGCGGGAGCCTGGTCAGCCTGCTGGCCCGCAGCGATGAAAAGGCCCAGAAAAAGCTCAGCGCCTTTTATGCGGCTGCGCAGTATCGGCCGCAGATGGGAGAGACGACGGAATGAGGATCCTGATCGTCGGCGGGGGAGCCGCCGGGATGATGGCGGCCTGTACGGCTGCCGCCGCAGGCGCGGAGGTGACGCTGATCGAGCGCAACGCCTTTTGCGGCATGAAGCTGAATATCACCGGCAAGGGCCGGTGCAATCTGACCAACGACTGCGCGGAGGACGAGCTCCTGCGCAATGTTCTGACGAATGGCCGATTCCTTTACAGTGCTTTTGCCGCAATGCCGCCCCAGCGATTGATGGAATATTTTGAGTCGCTGGGCGTGCCCTTGAAAACAGAACGGGGCAAGCGGGTCTTTCCCGTCTCCGACCGGGCGAGGGACATTTCCGGCGCCCTGCGCGACAGGATGCACCGTCTGGGCGTCGCCGTCCTGCAGGGGAAGGTCACGGAGCTTTTGACGATGGCCGGCGCGGTCTCCGGCGTCCGGCTGGCAGACGGGAGCGTCCTCTCCGGGGATCGGGTGATCCTGGCTGCCGGCGGGCAGTCTTATCCCCGGACGGGCTCCGACGGAAACGGCTACCGCCTGGCTCGGGCCGTGGGCCACACCGTCACCGATCTGCATCCCTCGCTGGTGCCGCTGCTGGCGGCAGGGGAGGACCCTGCAAGGCTGGAGGGTCTGGCGCTGAAAAATGTGACGCTGACGGTCAGCAAGCAGGGCAAAACGCTGTTTTCCGATTTTGGCGAGCTGGTCTTTACGGCGAAGGGCATTTCCGGCCCGCTGGTTTTGAGCGCTTCGGCCCATCTGGATCGGGGGAAGCACACGTATCCTTATCAGGCGGCCATCGACCTGAAGCCCGCCCTTGCGCCGGAGGCGCTGGACAAGCGTCTGCTGCGGGATTTCGGCGAGAATCAGAACCGGGATTTTTCCAATGCCCTTTCTGCGCTGCTGCCGGCAAAGCTGATCCCCGTGATGATCCGGCGCTCGGGCATCCCGCCCCATCAGAAGGTCAACAGCATCACCCGGGCCCAGCGGGAAACGCTGGGCGCGCTGATCAAGGCCTTTCCGCTGGAGCTGACCGGCGCGGGAGGCTGGGACGAAGCAGTGGTCACTGCCGGCGGCATCTCCGTCCGGGAGGTAGACCCGAAAACCATGCAGTCCCGTCTGGTCCCCGGCCTGTATCTGGCGGGAGAGATTTTGGATGTGGACGCTTATACCGGCGGCTTTAATCTGCAGATCGCCTGGGCCACGGGCTTCGTGGCCGGGAGAGCCGCCGCAGAGGGAGGAAACGCCTGATGAATCATGCCATTGCCATTGACGGCCCGGCCGGCGCGGGAAAGAGCACCATCGCGAAAGCGCTGGCCGCCCGGCTGCACTATATTTATATCGACACCGGCGCAATGTATCGCGCCATCGGTCTGTTTGCCCTGCGCAGCGGCGTTTCAGGCGAGGACCGGGCGGGCGTGGCGGCGCTGCTGCCGGCGATCCGGCTGGAGCTTTGCTTTCAGGACGGCGCACAGCATATCCTGCTGAACGGGGAGGACGTTTCTCAGGCCATCCGCACGCCCCAGGCCTCCGCCTATGCCAGCCTGGTCTCTGCCATCCCGGCGGTGCGCAGCTTTTTGCTGGAGTATCAGCGGAGCTTTGCCCGGAGCAATTCCGTCATCATGGACGGCCGGGACATCGGCACCGTGGTGCTGCCCCAGGCGGACTGCAAGATCTTTCTCACCGCCGGCAGCGAGGCCCGGGCCCGCCGCCGCTTTGCGGAGCTGCAGGCCAAGGGCGACGAGACGCCCTACGAGGAAGTGCTGGCCGCCATCCGGCAGCGGGACCTGCAGGATTCCTCCCGGGAAACGGCGCCCCTGAAGGCTGCGGAGGACGCGGTAACGGTGGATACCACGGCGTGTACGCTGGAGGAGTCCATTGAGAAGGTCTATGCCGTGGTAAAGGAGAAGCTGCATGTTTAAGATCGTTTATTATCTGGTGCTGATCTGTCTTTATCCCTTTTACTGGTATCGCTTTGAGGGCAGGGAAAACATCCCCGCCGGCCCCTGTGTCCTCTGCGGCAATCACAGCACCAACAGCGACGCCGTTTTCATGGTGTTGGCCAACGGAAAAAAGGGCGACTATGGCTTTATGGCCAAGGAGGAGCTGTTCAAGGTGCCGGTCCTGCGGCACATCATCCGCTGGCTCCATGCGTTTCCGGTGAAGCGGGGCATGGCCGGCGGCGATATGCACGCCATCCGCACGGGCTTTTCCATTTTGAGATCCGGCAAGAAGCTTTTGATGTTCCCGGAGGGGACGCGGGTCAAAAACGGCGTCAGCGTCCGCACGGGACAGCCGGTGGAGCCCAAGGTGGGGGCGGTGCTGTTTGCCCTGCGGGGCGGCGTTCCGCTGGTGCCTGTCTATATTTCCGAGGGGCGGAAGCTCTTCCGGCGGAATGTGGTCCGCATCGGCCAGCCCTATCAGCCGGACTGCGGCAGCGCAAAGCCCACCCAGGAGGATTATCAGCGGCTGACCCATGAGTTGATGGACAAGATCTATGCGCTGCGCCCCGAGGGAGGAAGGGCATGAGCGTCACGCTGGCAAGGTCGGCGGGCTATTGCTTCGGCGTCCGCCGGGCGGTGCAGCTGGCCCTGGACCATGCATCGCCGGACCAGCCCATTTATGCGGACGGCGCGCTGATCCACAATCGCCACGCCATTCAGGAGCTGCGGCAGCATGGCGTGATCACGGTGGAGCAGCCGGAGCAGATCCCTGCCGGGGCACAGGTACTGATCCGGGCCCACGGCGTTCCGCCGGAGGAGGTGCAGGCACTGCAGGAAAAGGGCTGCCGCATTCTCGATGCCACCTGCCCCTATGTGGCTAAGATCCACCGGATCGCGGAGGAGGAGAGCGCCAAGGGGCGGACGGTCCTGATCTTCGGCAAGCATGGTCATCCTGAGGTGATCGGCATTGCGGCCCGCTGCCGCCGGCCTTATATCGCCGAAACGGAGGAGGATCTGAACAAAATCCTTCAGAAATGCGCCAATTTGCCCCTTTCTGTGGTTTGTCAGACCACTTTTCAGAAAGAAATTTATGTAAAGTTTGTAAACATCGTAAAAACTACTTGCCAATCGGCACAGTTGTTTGATACAATATGCAGAGCAACGGAATTGCGCCAGTCAGAAGCGCGGTCCCTTGCTGTGCGGTCCGATCTCGCAGTGGTGATCGGCGACCCCGCCAGCAGCAATTCCCAGAGCCTTTACCAGCTCTGCAAGGCCTACTGTCCTAATACGCAGTTCGTGCAGGATGCCGGGGAATTGGAGCTGTCTGGCCTGAGAAAGGCGAAAAATGCTTTTGTCACCGCAGGCGCTTCGACGCCGGACCGAATAATTGAGGAGGTAAACAGGATTATGACTGAAGAAATCAAGAACAACGGCACAGAGAGCTTTGAGGAACTTTTGGAGCAATCTCTGAAAACTTTACATACAGGAGAAAAGGTGACCGGCGTTGTTACGGCGATCAATGCAACGGACGTTACGGTCGATCTGGGCGTCAAGCAGGCCGGCTATATCCCCACCACCGAGCTGTCTGACGATCCCAACTATGTGGTGGCCGATCATATCCATGTGGGCGACGAGGTGGAGGCCTTTGTGGTCCGCGTCAACGATGTGGAAGGCTGGATCATGCTCTCCAAGAAGCGTCTGGACGCCGTGAAGAACTGGGAGGTCCTGGAGGCCGCCGTGGAAAGCAAGGAGCCCATGGAGGGCGTCATCATCGATCAGAACAAGGGCGGCATCGTGGCTCTGGTCAAGGGCATCCGGGTGTTCATCCCCGCCAGCCAGACCGGCCTGCCCCGGGAGGCTTCCTTTGATCCCCTGATGAAGACCACTCAGAAGCTGCGCATCACCGAGGTCAACACCCAGCGCCATCGCGTGGTGGGCTCCATCAAGGTCCTGCAGGCGGAATCCCGCAAGGAAGCCCAGGCCAAGATCTGGGAGACCATCGAGCTGGGCAAGAAGTATCATGGCGTCGTCAAGTCCTTCACTTCTTACGGCGCGTTTGTGGATATCGGCGGCGTGGACGGCATGGTCCATATCTCCGAGCTGTCCTGGAACCATGTGAAGCATCCCTCTGACGTGCTGAAGATCGGCCAGGAGGTGGAGGTCTATGTCATCGGCCTGGATCCCGAGAAGAAGAAGATCTCCCTGGGCTATCGCAAGGAAGAGGACAATCCCTGGACCAAGTTCATCAACACCTATCATGTGGATGATGTGGCCAAGGTCAAGATCGTCAAGTTCATGCCCTTCGGCGCCTTTGCCGAGGTCATGCCCGGCGTGGACGGCCTGATCCACATTTCCCAGATCGCGGACCGCCGCATCGGCAAGCCCGAAGAGGTCCTGCAGATCGGTCAGGAAGTGGACGCCAAGATCATCGGCATCGACGAGGACAAGAAGAAGATCTCTCTGTCCATCCGCGCGCTGCTGGCTCCCGCCGCTGAGACCGAAGCGGAATAATCAAAAGCAAACAGCAACCCCCGGCCAGATCGGCCGGGGGTTTTTAAGACGATATTTGGATCGGGAAACAAGAAGATCCGGAACTGCCGGCAAGATCAGCTGCGCAGCTCCGGGTCTTCTGCAGTTCGGGAAAGTGAGATGCTTTCGGCTTTAGCGGGCGTGTTCCTCCGCAGATCCTGCGGAGGGATGACCGCAGGGATCACTTCAAACGGTAGGCATATTCGTTGTCCATTGCCTGAAATCCAAAGCTCAGATAAAGCTGCTTTCCTGCGGCAGAGGGGTTCAGCATAATTCTGGCACAGTCGATCTCCCTGGCATACGCTGCCAATATTTCCAAGAGTCTTTTGGCGATCCCTTTCCGACGGTATTCAGGGACCACATACATATTCATCAGTCTGGCAACCTTACCGTTGGGGAAGCTGGTGGTGGGCATCATTTCAAACAGCGTCAGCCCTGCGTCGGCGATCAAGCGGCCTTCGTCTTCGCAAACAAATACCACATGACTGCCATTTGAAATATTACGCTGAAAGAAGTCCCTTGTGAGCGGCAAAAGGAATTCTTCCTGAAAGTCTGCGTCCAGCTCCCTGCGCATGGCCATCCGAAGCCTGGTAAGCTTATCAAGATCCGCGATCGTGGCGATACGATAGTTCATGAAGCATCGTCCTTTCCTGAAAATACAAATGACTGCGCAGAGCACCCAGGCCCAACGGCTTAACGGGCAGACGCGAAACGAGATACCGCTCCCGCTGGAAAAACGCGGCTTTACTGCGGCCGGTCGCTGTCGCGGAACTGCAGGGAATAGAGGTCCTTATAAACGCCGCCTTTGGCGATGAGCGCGTCGTGGGTGCCCTGCTCCTTCACCTGGCCGTCTACGATGACGGCGATCTCGTCCGCGTTTCGGATGGTGGACAGCCGGTGGGCCACGACGATGGTGGTGCGGCCCTTGCAGAGCTCGTCCAGCGCGTTTTGGATGAGCACCTCGGAGGTGTTGTCCAGAGCGCTGGTGGCCTCGTCCAGGATCAGGATGGCGGGATCCTTCAAAAAGACCCGGGCGATGCTCAGCCGTTGCTTTTGTCCGCCGGAGAGCTTGACGCCCCGCTCGCCGATATTGGTGTCATAACCATGCTCCAGGCTCATGACAAAATCGTGGATATTAGCCCGGCGGGCCGCAGCATAGATCTCCTCATCGGTGGCGTCCAGCCGGCCGTAGCGAATATTATCGCGGATGGTGCCCGCAAAGAGAAACACATCCTGCTGCACGATGCCGATGCTCCGGCGCAGGGAATCCATGGTGAGTCTGCGGATGTCCTGTCCGTCGATGAGGATGGCGCCGTCCTCCGGGCCCAGCTTATAAAAGCCCGGGATCAGGTGGCAGACGGTGGTCTTGCCGCCGCCGGAGGGCCCTACCAGCGCCAGCGTGTGCCCCTGCGGCACCTGCAGATCGATATGACGCAAAACGCCCTTGGAGCCTTCATAGGCGAAGCTCACATCCTTCAGCTGAATATCGCCCCGGGGCGAGCGCAGCTCCACTGCGCCGGGCGCGTCCTCCTCGGCGGGAACGTCCATGATCTCCACGAACCGCTGGAAGCCGGTAACGCCGTTTTGATACTGCTCCATAAAGTTGATCAGCGTGGTCACCGGCGTGATAAACAGGTTGACAGAGACGATAAAGGTGGAATAATCGGCAAAATTGATCTTGCCGTTGTAGAGAAACAGGCCGCCGGCGATCAGGATCAATACATTGAACACATCGGTGATAAAGGCCGTGGAGGAGGAAAAGCGGCCCATGGCCCGATAGGCCCGGCGGGCGGCCTCCACAAACTGCAGATTGCCCTGTTCAAACTTTTCCATTTCCTTTTCCGCGTTGGTATAGGCCTTGGTAACGCGGATGCCGGAGACGCTGCTTTCCACGGCGGCGTTGATGGTGGCGTTGCTTCTGCGCCGGTCGGTAAAGGCCTCCCGCATCTGCTTGCGCAGGTGGAGCGAGACCACGGCCAGCACAGGGACGCAGGCGAAAATGATCAGCGTCAGCGGCACGTTCAGCGAGCAGAGATAGACAAAGGAGAGCACGATCATGCTGACGCCGGTGAGCAGATTTTCCGGGCCGTGGTGGGCCAGCTCGCTGACCTCGAACAGGTCGGAGGTCAGGCGGGACATGATCCGCCCGGTCTCGTGCTCGTCGAAGAAGGTGAAGGGCAGCTTTTCCAGATGGGCAAACATATCCCGCCGCATCTGGGCCTGCATCTGCGTGCCCATCATGTGGCCGTAATACTGCACAAAATAGCGCAGCAGCATCCGCACGGCATAAAGCGCCAGCAGAATGAGCCCCGCCAGAACGATGGCGGAATAGGTCCGGTTGGGGATGTAGTCGTTGAGCATCCGGTTGGTCACCACGGGATAGACCATGCCGATAACGGAGATCAGCAGGGAAGCGGTCATATCCATGGCAAAAAGCCGCTTGTGAGGCCTGTAGTAGGAAATAAAGCGCTTGAGCATGGGAAGGTCTCCTCTTCTGGATGATGTTCCGCCCAATGAGGCCGGCAAGGGATAGTATACGACAAAAGGTTGATTTCGTCAACCAAAACCCGCAAAAAAGCAGCAAGGAAAAGGGCCGCACCCGGAGGGGTACGGCCCGAACGAACGAGGTTCCGCGTGAAGACTTACTGAGCAGCGTTCAGCTTTCTGGTGAGCTGGCTCTTCTTGCGGGCTGCGGTGTTCTTGTGGATGATTCCCTTGGCAGCAGCCTGATCGATGGTCTTAACAGCGTTTTTATAAGCAGCCGCGGCAGCGTCACCGCCGGCGACGACAGCAGCGTCAAACTTCTTCACCATGGTCTTCAGCTCAGTTTTGGCAGCACGGTTGCTGGCATTGTTGATCTTGCTGACCAGGACACGCTTTTTAGCAGACTTGATGTTGGGCACGATTCTGACCTCCCTTACAGCGAAATTTACAGCAGGGATATTTTATCATTCTCCCGGGAAAAATGCAAGCCAAATTTACATATTTTTTTCTGTTCTACGAAAAATAAGGGAAAATCGTTCAGATCGGGAGGAACAGCCATGGAATTGCGCACAGATCTTGCGCTGGAACGGCGGGAGCTGCGGGGCAGCGGAGCGCTGCAGGGCGTGGTGGAGCGCCGCTACGCCAGAGGCCCCTTGAAGATCACGGAGATCCAGGTGACCAGCGCTCTGGGAGAGCGGGCGCTGAATAAGCCCCGGGGGCGCTATCTGACGGCGGAGCTTCCACCGGAGGAGACCGATGGCGATCTGCTCTACGCCTGTGCCCGGGGGCTTTCCCGGCTGCTGCAGACCATGCTGCCGGAGCACGGCACGGTGCTGGTGGCAGGGCTGGGCAATCGGGCCATCACGCCGGACGCGCTGGGGCCGGAGACGGTTTCCCACCTGATCGTGACCCGCCACCTGCTGCAGACCATGCCGGAGATCTTTGGCGGGATGCGGCCCGTGTGCGCACTGGCGGCCGGCGTTTTGGGCGATACCGGCATCGAAACGGCGGAGCTGCTTCGGGGTGTGGCAGAGCGGGTGCGGCCACAGGCGGTGGTGGCCATCGATGCGCTCTGCGCCCGGTCGCTGTCCCGGCTTTGCCGGACGGTGCAGCTTTCCGACACGGGCATCGTTCCCGGCAGCGGCGCCTGCAACCCCAGAAAGGCGCTGAACGAGGCCACGCTGGGCGTTCCCGTGATCGGGATCGGCGTTCCCACCGTGGTGGAAGCCGAGACGCTGGCCATGGATCTGGCAGGCCGCCCGCTGAAAAGCGGCCCGGAAAACCGGATGCTGGTCTCTCCCAGAGATATGGACCGGCAGATCGTCCGCTGCGGGACGCTGCTGGGCTTTGGGCTGAATCTGGCCCTGCAGGGAGATATGCCCCCTTCGGAAATGACGGCCTACCTGAGCTGAGAGCATAAAGCGTCCGCCTTTGGAATAAAGTGTTCTGAAGGGAGGCGCGCTATGGCACGAAAGAAAAAAGGAGCAGGGCGCATCGGTCTGCTGCCTGCGGCGCTGCTGCTGGGCCTGCTGCTGTTTTGGGGCAGCCTTGGCCTGCCGGAGCCGGGCGGGACTGCAGCTCCGGATATCCCGGCGGCGGACGAGCCCTTGCCGCTGCCCCAGCTGCCGGAGGAGCCGGTGATGGCGGCAGAAAGCGCGGCGCTGCCGCCCACGCCGGAAACGCCGGAGCCGGCGGAGACGCCAGCAGTGTCCATTCTGGGGACGGCCTCCGGCGGGTCAGGCGCCGGCACGGTCTATTTCAAAAATCAGACCAAATATCAGATCGACATGGACGCTCTGCTGCAGCAGCCCTGTCCGGTGGCGCTGGGCAAGGAGGGGGTCCAGGTGCTCATTATGCACACCCACGGCACGGAGGCCTATACGCCCACCGATGCCCATCCCTATCAGGCTTCCGGCGAATACCGGACCACCGACAAGGCCTGCAATATGCTGGCGGTGGGCCAGCGCATCACAGATCTGCTGAACGAGCGGGGGATCGCCGCCGTCCACAGTGAGACGCTGAACGATCATCCCGCCTACAACGGCTCCTACAGCCGGGCGCTGAAGGATATCAATGCCTGGCTGAAGGAATATCCCACCATTCAGCTGGTGATCGATGTTCACCGCGACGCCATCGGCACCGCCGGAAAGTATTATAAGACCGTTGCCAAGGTAGACGGACAGCAGACGGCCCAGCTGATGTTTGTGGCCGGAACCGATGAAGGAGGGCTCAAGCATCCGGACTGGCGGAAGAACTTGACCTTTCAGGCACAGCTGCAGAACCGGATCAACGGCGCCTATCCCGGCATGATGCGCCCCATCAGCATCCGCACGGGCCGATTCAATCAGCATGTCCGGCTGGGCAGCATGCTGGTGGAGGTGGGCTCCTGCGGCAATACGCTGGAGGAAGCGCTGGCGGCGGCGGAGGTCTTTGCCCAGTCGCTGGCCGACGCGCTGCTGGAGCAATAAATAAATGAAAGGTCTGCGCATAAAGCGCAGACCTTTTTAATGTGCCGGTCATTTCGGCTGCTGTTCGTTTTGCTCCTCCGGGTCAGCCGGTTCGCTTTTTTCGGCGGCTTCCGGCGGAGCGCTCTGGGTCTCCGAAGCCGCGGCTGCGGCGAAGGGCTTGGGATAGCGCTTTGTGGTGTAGAAATAGATCAGCAGACCCGCCGAAACGACGACGCAGCCAAGGCCGATCAGCTGGGAGGCCTTCAGGCCCGTATGGCCGATATACAGGCTGTCCGTCCGCAAAAACTCCAGCAGAAAGCGGATCATGCCATACCATCCGGCATACATCAGCGCCAGCTCGCCCCGAAACTTCCTGCGCCTGGAATAAAAGTGCAGGAAGAGAAAGCCCGCCAGCGTCCAGAGGGATTCATAGAGAAAGGTGGGATGCACCGGGGCGGCCCCGTTGATCACCATGCCCCAGGGCAGAGAGGTCTCGCCGCCATGGGCCTCCGCATTGATGAAATTGGCCCAGCGTCCGATGCATTGCGCCAGCATGAAGCCCATGCCCGCCAGATCGCAGGCGGAAAGAATGTCGCACCGGTGCTTTTTGCAGAAGATCAGCACCACGAGCACCGCCGCGATAACGCCGCCGTACATCCCCAGCCCGCCGTTCCAGATCTCGATGATCTCCTTGGGATGGGCGCTGTAATAATCCCACCGATTGATGACGAAATAGATCCGGCAGCCGAGAATGCCCGCAGGCAGGCCCCACAGGGCCATATCCAGAAACTTGTCCGGCGACCAGCCGAAGTCCGGGCAGCGGCGCAGCACGTAAAGCGTGGCGATCACAAAGCAGAAGGCCAGGATCACGCCATACCACATGATCTCCTTGCCGAAGAGGGTAAAGGCCACCCGGTTGACATGGAACACATGGTCAAACAGACCAGGAAAGGAAATATCGTTTACCATAAGCAAAGGTCAGCTCTCTTTCTTTTTGTTTTTTGCAGGCAGCGGGATCTGGGCCAGGATCACCGCCGCAAACACCAGCGCGCAGCCAATGAGCTCCCGGACGCTGAGCTTTTCCTGCAGGATCAGCCAGCCGGAAAGGGCAGCGAAGACGGATTCCAGGCTCATGATCAGCGTAGCCACGGTGGGGTCGGTATCCTTCTGGCCCAGGATCTGCAGGGTGTAGCCCACGCCGCAGGACAAGACGCCCGCATAAAGAATGGTCCACCGGGCGGCCCAGATGTTGGCCCAGACCGGCGTGTCGAACACAAGCATCAGCACCAGCGTGATGCCGCCTGCCGTCAGAAACTGGACGCAGGACATCAAAACGCCATCGATCGGGCCGACGGTAAAGCGGTCGATGGCCATGATATGCAGCGAAAAGAAGAAGGCGCAGCAGAGCACCAGCAGGTCGCCGGTGGAGACGGAAAAGCCATCCTTGACGCACAAAAGGTAAAAGCCCGCTACGGCGATGGCCACGCAGCCCCAGATGACGGAGGGGATCTTCTTTTTGATGAAGATGCCCAGCAGCGGCACGATGACAATATAAAGCGCCGTGATGAAGCCGGCCTTGCCGGCGGTGGTCATGCTGACGCCATACTGCTGAAAGCTGCTGGCGATGCAGAGGAAAACGCCGCAGATCAGCCCTGCCCTGACAGACGCCCGGTCAATGGCCTTCTGCGCCGCAGCGTCCGGGCGCTGCGCTGCGGGACGGAGCCGGCGGGACAGCAGCACCACGGGGAGGAGCACCAGCCCGCCCAATACCGTGCGGATGCCATTGTAGGTAAAGGGCTGGACATAATCCATGCCGGCGCTCTGGGCCACAAAGGCCGAGCCCCAAATCAGCGCCGTCAGCAGCAGAAGAAGATTGCCGCGAAGTTTTTTGCTCATGGGATCACTCTTTCTGTATGGGATTTCTTCCCTTACTATAGCAAATCTCCCGATGTTTGACAAGCGGCTTTCCCCGGCAAGCGGCAAAAAGCCGCCTTTTTTCGCTTTTTTTCATCAAACCTTGCTTTTTTCGGCGTTCTGATTATAATTAAATTATCTGTAAACAGCGACAGGGCCGTAAAGCTGCGGCCCGGCCCTTGGAGAGGGGCTGTAATCACTACTACACTGATGGAATAGGAAGGTGGAAGCATGGCAGAGGCTCCGGAATATGTCATTGAAATGCTTCATATCACCAAGGAGTTTCCCGGGATCCGAGCCAACGATGATATCACGCTGCAGCTGCGCCGGGGAGAGATCCACGCGCTGCTGGGCGAGAACGGCGCGGGAAAATCCACGCTGATGAGCGTTCTTTTCGGCCTGTATCAGCCGGAACAGGGCGTCATTAAAAAAGACGGACAGGAGGTCCAGATCCGCGATCCCAACGACGCCACTGCGCTGCACATCGGCATGGTGCATCAGCATTTTCAGCTGGTGGATGTGTTCACCGTGCTGGACAATATCATTCTCGGCGCGGAGGATACCAGGCTGGGCTTTCTGCAGAAAAAGAAGGCCCGGGCCAAGGTGGAGGAGCTCTCCAACCGCTATGGCCTGAAGGTGGATCTGGACGCCAAGGTGGAGGATATCACCGTTGGCATGCAGCAGCGCACCGAGATCCTGAAGATGCTCTACCGGGAAAACGAGATCCTGATCTTCGACGAGCCTACCGCCGTTTTGACGCCCCAGGAGATCGACGAGCTGATGCAGATCATGAAGAATCTGGTGCAGGAGGGAAAGTCCATCCTGTTTATTTCCCACAAGCTCAACGAGATCATGACCGTGGCCGACCGGGTCACCGTTTTGCGCAAGGGCAAATACATCGGCACGGTCAACGTGAAGGACACCAACAAGCAGGAGCTCTCCAACATGATGGTGGGCCGGCCGGTGCAGCTGGAGGTCGTCAAGGGCCCCGCCCAGCCAAAGGAGACCGTTTTGGAGGTCCGGGACATGAGCGTTTATTCCCATGCCCATAAAAAGGACGCCGTTCATCAGGTGAGCTTCGACGTGCGGGCGGGGGAGATCCTCTGCATCGCGGGCATCGACGGCAACGGCCAGACCGAGCTGATCCACGGGCTGACCGGCCTGGAAAAGATCTCCGGCGGCAGCGTCCGCCTTTGCGGCAGAGACATCACCCACGCTCCCATCCGCTCCCGGAGCGAAAACATGAGCCACATCCCCGAGGACCGGCACAAGCACGGCCTGATCCTGGATTTCACACTGGAGGAGAACATGGTGCTCCAGCGCTTCCGGGAGCCGCAGTTTGAAAAGGGCGGCTTCATCCGCTTCGACGCCGTGCGGGATTATGCCCAGCGGCTGATCCGGCAGTATGATGTCCGTTCCGGTCAGGGCCCGGTGACGAAGGTCCGCAGTATGTCCGGCGGCAACCAGCAGAAGGCCATCATCGCCCGGGAGCTGGATCGGGAAAAGCCGCTGGTGGTGGCGGTCCAGCCCACCCGCGGCCTGGACGTGGGCGCCATCGAATACATCCATTCCCAGCTGGTCCGGCAGCGGGACGAGGGGAAGGCCGTTCTGCTGGTCTCGCTGGAGCTGGATGAGGTCATGAGCCTTTCCGACCGGATCCTGGTGCTCTATGAGGGCGAGATCGTGGGCGAGTTCGATCCCAAAAAGATCAGCGTTCAGGAGCTTGGCCTTTATATGGCCGGCGCAAAGCGGCAGCAGAAGGAGGGCGTAAAGGCATGAAAAAGCTCATGGAAAAAGAGGGCTTCCGCAGCATCGCGGCGTCGCTGCTCTCCGTGCTCATCGGTCTGGCGGCCGGCGCGGTGATCATCCTTGCGGTGAGCCTGGCAGATCCCAGCATCTCGCTGAAGACTGCCTGGGAGGGCATCCGGCTGATGCTGTTCGGCGTATTCTCCACGGGGCGCGAGGCCGCAGGCCAGCTGACCTTCGGCTTCAATTCGGCCAATCTGGGCAATATGCTCTTCCGAGCCACCCCGCTGATCCTTACGGGCCTCAGCGTGGCTGTGGCCAATAAGACGGGCCTGTTCAACATCGGCGCGCCGGGCCAGTATCTGGCGGGCGTCTGCGCCACGCTGTTTATCGCGCTGAGCATCCCCTCCGCAGTCGTTCCCGCATGGATCATCTGGATCCTGGCGTTTTTGGGCGGCGTTTTGGCGGGGGCGGTCTGGGGCGCGATCCCCGGCCTGCTGAAGGCGCTGCTGAATATCAACGAGGTCATCGCCTGCATCATGACCAACTGGATCGCGGCGAATCTTGTGACCTGGTTTTTCGACGGCAGCAATCTCAAAAATGTTGCCGAGGGCACCAAGACCGGCTATATCTACAAGACCAGCTTCAACGGCGTGGAGACCTCCAAGATGGGCCTGGACAAGCTGTTCCCCGGCTCTCAGGTCAACGGCGGCATTCTGATCGCCATCGTGGCGGCCGTCCTGGTCTATATCCTGATCAACAAGACCACCTTCGGCTATCAGCTGAAGGCCTGCGGCGCAAATCGCCACGCGGCCCGCTATGCCGGCATTCAGGATAAGCGCAATATCGTGCTGTCCATGGCCATCGCCGGCGGCCTGGCCGGCATGGGCGGAACGCTTTACTATCTGGCGGGCAATACCGAGTTTTTCTGGTCCACCTATCAGTCTCTTCCCGGCGAGGGCTTCAACGGCATTGCCGTGGCGCTGCTGGCGGTGAACCATCCCATCGGCGTGGTCTTCTCCGGCATTTTCATGTCGCTGCTGGACATTGCCGGACTGCAGATCACCAACCTGACGGCTTATAATGAATATATCACCGATATCATCATCGCCGTCATCATTTATCTGGCGGCCTTCTCGCTGGTCATCAAGCTTTGGCTGGCCGGACGGAAAAAGGCCCGGCCGGAAGCCCCGGCACAAAGCGCGCCGGACAAGGCCAGGCCGGAAGCGGCGGCTGCGGAGCAGCCGGCAGAAAAGGAGGCGCAGGATTAAATGGCATTTCTGATCCGACAGACTCTGATCTACGCGATCCCGCTGATGATCGTGGCGCTGGCCGGCGTTTTTGCCGAGCGCAGCGGTATCATCAATCTGGCGCTGGAGGGCATCATGATCTTCGGCGCGTTTATCAGCGTGAGCTTCATCCGGCTGCTGCAGGCCCAGGGCCTGTTTGACGCGGCGGCCCGCGCCCCGGGCGGCTGGCTGACGCTGCAGGGCTATCTGCTGCTGACGCTGCTGGTAACGGCCATTGCAGGCGCGATCTTTTCGCTGCTGCTGGCCTTTGCCGCTATCAATCTGAAGGCGGACCAGACCATCGGCGGAACGGCGCTGAATATGCTGGCGCCGGCGCTGGTGCTGTTTCTGATCCGCATCATCGCCAAGCAGAACACGCTGCTGCTGCTGGGCGGTGACTCCGCCACCTGGTTCATGCTGAAAAAGTCCACCTTCGGCATCCCCAAGGAGCAGGATCTGGGCGTGCTGGGCGAGGCCTTTCTGAACAAGGTCTATCTCACCACCTATCTGTGCATCCTGATCTTCGTGGTGCTCTCCGTGATCCTTTATAAGACCCGCTTCGGCCTGCGGCTGCGCTCCTGCGGTGAAAATCCCCAGGCGGCAGATTCGCTGGGCATCCATGTGAAAAAGATGCGCTATGCCGGCGTGATCATCTCCGGCGCGCTGGCCGGTCTGGGCGGCGGCGTCTTTTCCATCACCACGGCAAACTGCTCCTCCAACGGCGATGTGGCGGGCTTCGGCTTTCTGGCGCTGGCGGTTATGATCTTCGGCAACTGGAAGCCGCTGAACATCGCCGGCGGAGCGATGCTGTTCGGCCTGTTCAAGTGTATTGCCGCCTGCTTTACCACGCTGGACATCAACGGCGATGGCATCTGCCTTCTGGCGGAGCTGGGGCTCAGCGCCAATTTCTACCGGCTGCTGCCCTATGTGATCACGCTGCTGGTGCTGGCCTTCACCTCCAAGAAATCCAGGGCGCCCAAGGCGGAGGGCATCCCCTATGACAAGAGCCGCCGGTAAGCCGTCATGGAAGACCGGGAGCTGATCCGGGCGGCCATCGAGGCTCGCCGCAGGGCTTATACGCCCTATTCCCATTATCAGGTGGGGGCCGCGCTGCTGACGGAGAGCGGCAAGCTTTATCAGGGCTGCAACATTGAAAATGCTGCCTTTTCGCCCACCTGCTGTGCGGAGCGCACCGCCTTTTTCAAGGCGGTCAGCGAAGGGGAGACCCGCTTTTCCGCCATTGCCATCGTGGCCGGGCCGGAGGGTGAGCTTTTGACGCCGCCCACGCCCTGCGGCGTCTGCCGCCAGGTGATGATGGAGTTCTGCGATCCGGAGACCTTCCGGATCCTGCTGGCCCGTGGCCCGGAGGATTGCCGGAGCTTCACCCTGCGGGAGCTTTTGCCCCTGGGCTTTGGCCCGAAGGACCTGTAAAAGACCGATGTGCCGGCCGCCCGATACAGGCGGCCGGCGTTTACAAACAATTTGCATTTTTCCCCTTGACAGCGCCTGCTTTTCTCCTGTATACTCAAGGGGCAACAAGGGAGTAGTTGCGCATGGCGCTGCCGTGCGCGGCATGATCCGTCATCTCACGCCATCTGGCGTCGGGTCGTGCCTGAAAGAAAACGAGACTTTTGCCGCGCAGGCGGTAAAAGTCTTTTTTTATACGCAGAATAAGATCAGAATCTGGTCAAGGAAAGGATGCATTTTTGTGAAGTACTATTGCAGTGAGAAGGAGACCGTGCTGCAATCGCTGGAAACCACGGAAAAGGGCCTCACCGCGGAGGAAGCCCGCCGGCGGCTGGAGAAAAACGGAAAAAACCGCCTGAAGGCGGAAAAGGGAAAGCCCCTGATCCTGCGCTTTTTTGAGCAGATGGCCGACCCCATGATCCTCATCCTGCTGGCAGCCGCCGCCATCAGCGGTGTTTTGGCCGTGGTGGAAAACGAAAGCTTCTCCGATGTGATCATCATTCTGGCGGTGGTCATCATCAATGCGGTGCTGGGGGTCTACCAGGAAAATAAGGCGGAAAAGGCCATCGAGGCCCTGCAGGAAATGTCTGCCGCCACCTCTCGGGTGCTGCGTGACGGCAAGGCCGTCACCATCCACAGCGAGGATCTTGTGGTGGGCGATATCATCCTGCTGGAGGCCGGCGACGCCGTCCCCGCAGACGGCCGCATTCTGGAAAGCGCCAGCCTGAAGGTGGAGGAAGCCGCCCTCACCGGCGAATCCGTCCCCGTGACCAAGTTTATCGATATCATCAATCTTTCGGAGAGTGCACGGGACGTCCCCCTGGGCGACCGGAAAAACATGGTCTACATGGGCAGCACCGTGGCCTATGGCCGCGCCACTGCAGTGGTCACCGCCACCGGCATGGATACGGAAATGGGCAAGATCGCCGGCGCGCTGACCCAGACCGTCCAGGGCCAGACACCCCTGCAGATCAAGCTGAATCAGCTGTCTAAAACGCTGACCTGGCTGGTGCTGATCATTTGCGCCGTGGTCTTCGGCGTGCAGCTGCTGCGGGCCGGCGGCCTGAGCTTTGACGTGGCGCTGCATTCCTTCATGATCGCCGTTTCGCTGGCGGTGGCAGCCATCCCCGAGGGCCTGGCCGCCGTGGTGACGGTGGTGCTCTCCATCGGCGTGACCAATATGTCCAAGCGGGCCGCCATCATCCGCCGGCTCACCGCCGTGGAGACCCTGGGCTGCGCCCAGATCATCTGCTCCGATAAGACCGGCACGCTGACGCAGAATCAGATGACCGTGGTGGAGACCTATGGCGACGATCCCGAAAGGATCGCCGAATCCTTCGCCCTGTGTACCGACGCCCGTCTGGAGCCCGGACAGACGGAATCCACCGGCGACCCCACCCAGACCGCCGTGGTCAACTATGCGCTGAAGCTGGGCCTGCCCAAGTATCAGCTGGAAGCGGAGCATCCCCGGGTGGGGGAGATCCCCTTTGATTCCGGCCGCAAGCTGATGACCACCGTCCATGTTTACGACGATACCTTTGTGCAGCACACCACCGGCGCGCCGGATGTGGTCATCGGCCGCTGCAGCACCATCCTGCGGGACGGCAAGGTGATCCCCATGACGGAGGAGCTTCGGGAGGAGCTTCGCATCGCCAACAAGGCCATGGCCGATAAGGCGCTGCGCGTGCTGGCGGCGGGCTTTAAGGTCCTGAAGGAAAAGCCGGAGCGCTGCGAGCCGGAGGCGATGGAGCATGATCTCTGCTTCCTGGGCCTCTGCGGCATGATCGACCCGGTGCGGCCGGAGGTAAAGGCCGCCATCGCGGAATGCCGCACCGCCGGCATCCGGCCCATCATGATCACCGGCGACCATATCGACACTGCCGTTGCCATCGCAAAGGAGCTGGATATCCTTCAGCCTGGCGATAAGGCCATCACCGGCGCGCAGCTGGACCAGATGACCGACGCGGAGTTTGAAAAGGCGTTCCGCAGCATCAGCGTCTATGCCCGGGTCCAGCCGGAGCACAAGACCAGGATCGTCTCCGCCTGGCGCGGCGCAGGCTATGTCACGGCCATGACCGGCGACGGCGTCAACGATGCGCCCTCCATCAAAACGGCGGATATCGGCGTTGGCATGGGCATCACGGGAACCGATGTGACCAAAAATGTGGCGGATATGGTGCTGGCGGACGATAATTTTGCTACCATCGTGGGCGCCGTGGAGGAAGGCCGCCGCATTTACGACAATATCCGCAAGGCGATCCAGTTCCTGCTTGGCTCCAACATGAGCGAGGTGCTGAGCATCTTCCTTTCCACGCTGCTTGGCTTTACCATACTGCAGCCGGTGCATCTGCTCTGGATCAATCTGGTGACCGACTGCTTCCCGGCGCTGGCGCTGGGCATGGAGAGCGCGGAGCCGAATATCATGCGCCGCAGCCCCCGCAAGGCTACAGACGGCATCTTCTCCGGCGGCATGGGCGTGGATGTGCTGTATCAGGGCGTGTTCATCTCGCTGCTGACCATCGCGGCCTATTTCATCGGCCATTTCATGGAGTCCGGCGTCTGGGAGATCCCGGCCAACGGCCTGAGCCCCGACGGCACCACCATGGCCTTTGTGACCATGTCCATGGCAGAGATCTTCCACAGCATGAATATGCGCTCTCAGCGGGGCAGCATCTTCCGGCTGCGCACGAAGAACAAGATGCTGATCTTCTCCTCCCTGGGCTCTCTGCTGGCTACGACGCTGGTCTGCGAGGTGCCTGTGCTGGCCCGCGCCTTCGACTTCACCTCTGTGGAGCTGAAGGAATATCTGGCGGCGATGGCGCTGGGCGTCTGCATCATTCCGCTGGTGGAGCTGGTCAAGCTGATCCAGCGCAGGAGCAGCAAGGCGTAACGCATGAGCAAACCCAAGGGCGGCAGGGCTTCCTGCCGCCTTTTTTCTTTTGCTGCCGCCGGTTGACAGTCTGCCCGGCCGGCCTTATAATAGGCAAAGAAGAAAAAGGGGGGGATCGGAATGACAGAGGTCGTGGCTGCCCTGATCTGGCAGGGGGAAAGGTTTTTAGCTTGTCAGCGTCCGCCACACAAGGCGCGGGGCCTGCTTTGGGAGTTTGTCGGCGGGAAGGTGGAGCCGGGAGAGACGAAGGAGCAGGCGCTGATCCGGGAATGCCGTGAGGAGCTGGATGTGACCGTCCGGGTGGGCGAAGTCTTTCTGGAGCTGACCCATGAATATCCGGATCTGACGGTACATCTGACGCTGTTCCACGCCGGCATTGCAGCCGGAACGCCAAAGCTGCTGGAGCATCAGGCGCTTCGCTGGCTCACGGTAGAGGAGATGGACCAATATCCCTTCTGCCCGGCGGATCAGGCGATTTTGGCCCGCCTGCGGGAGCAATACGGCCGAAAAGCATAACACATAAAAAGCCCTTCGCGGGGAGAACAGCTCCCGCGGAGGGCCTCTTTTTGCGTCAGCGGCGGTTCAAACGCCGCAGCACTTGTCGAACTCCGGATTGCAGAGATAGAAGTTTTTGGGATCCAGCTGCTCCTGAACGATGCGCAGGCTCTCGCCGAAGCGCTGGTAATGCACGATCTCCCGCTCCCGCAGAAAGCGGATGGGGTCGATGATGTCTGGATCATCTACCAGACGGAGGATGTTGTCGTAGGTGGTGCGGGCTTTCTGCTCTGCCGCCATATCCTCGCTGAGGTCGGTGATGGCGTCGCCCTTGGACTGAAAATAATCCGCAGTAAAGGCGGGCCCGGAAGCGGCCACGGGATAGACGCCGGCGGTGTGATCCACAAAATAATCGGCGAAGCCCTGGGCCTTGATCTGCTCGACGGTCAGATTCCGGGTCAGCTGATAGACCATGGCGGAGATCATCTCCAGATGGGCCAGCTCCTCTGTGCCGATATCCGTCAGTACCCCCGCCACCGTCCGGTAGGGCATGGTGTAGCGCTGGGAAAGATAGCGCAGAGAGGCCCCCAGCTCCCCGTCTGGCCCACCGTACTCCAAAATGTGATAGTAGGTGGCGGAAGATCAAATGGTGACGCGATAAGAGATCTGCAGGACGGGTTCGGGCTTGCGGGTAAAGGCACAGGTATCGATGACGGTGCGGAGGGCGGCATTTTTCGCGGCAACATCCTGCCGAGGATCCTCCAGGATCTTCAATACGGCTAAGATCCGGTCGCGCAGCAGGGAGGGGCGGCGATCGGCGCGGGACTGCAGCTGCGCCCGGCTCAACTGCTGGCGCAGAGCGCGCTCGCTTTCGTCCAGCGGCTGGCGGGCTGCCTTAAACTCATCGTTGCTGATGGCCCCGGAGAGTAGCGCATCCAGCAGACGCTCGCGGCGGCGGGCCACCGTCTCCAGCTGCTGCCGGAGTGTCGCGCCGGAGTCCACGGCAGGCTGAGAGGTCCGCACGACTGCAAAGGGGATCCGGTCTGCGATCTCGGCATCCCGGCGCAGCCGATCAAGAAACGCCGCTTCCAGCAGCTCCACTCGGATGTGCTGCATCTCCGTGCAGGCCCCGTGCTGATAGCCGCCGCATTTGAAATAGGGCAGCCGATGCTTGCTGTAGTAATACACCAGCAGGGGCGAGCCGCACGCGCCGCAGCGGACGGTGCCCTGCAGCCAATGCTTTTTGGGGCCGGCCTGCCGTTGATAGTATTGATATTGCGCCTTGAGCTGACGGCTGCGGGCCTGGGCGGCGTCCCATTCCTCCTGGGTGATCAGCGGCTGATGTTTTGCATCGGTGACAATGCTGTTTGGGTCGTTATAGTCGAACCGTGCGCGCCGGCCGGGCGTCCAGCGGAGCTTGCCAAGATAGGCCGGATTGTGAATGATATATTCCACGGTGCGGTTTTCAAAGCGGCCGCCACGGTGCGTGCGGATCCCCAGGTCATTGAGCCAGCGGCAGATCCCCCAATAGGATTCCCCGCGGGCCAGCCGGTGGAAGATCTCACGGACCAGCGGAGCTTCTTTTTCGTCCGGCACCAGCATGCCGCCCTCTGCGCGGTACCCGAAGGGCGGGCTGGTCTGCAGCTCGCCCCGGAGCGCCTTTTCCGTCATGCCTTTCTTGACCTCATCGGCCAGATTGATGGAGTAATATTCCGCCATTCCTTCCAGCATGGATTCCAGGATCACGCTGAACTTATCGTCTTCGATGCTTTCTGTGATGGAGATCACCCGCACGCCGCACTCCCGGCGCAGCATGGATTTGTAGACTACGCTGTCCTCCCGGGACCGGGCGAACCGGTCAAAACGGTGGACCAGGATCACATCAAAGGGATGCGCCTTGCTCTTCGCGGCGGCGATCATGGCCATAAATCCGGGGCGTTTTTCCGCTTTTCGGCCGGAAATGCCCTCGTCCCGGTAAATGTGCTGCTCCTGAAGGAGCATATTGTTCGCTTTCGCGTAGGCTTTCAGCGCCTTGAGCTGGGCGTCGGGGGAAAACTCCGTCTGATCCTCCGTGGATACGCGGATGTAGGCGGCAGCCAGCAGCATTTCGGGCATATGATCGGCTCCTTTCGGTGAAATCAGAGCTTCCCGATCAGGGAATGATCCTGCTGGATCAGGTGCATCAATTTTTTTGCAGTGGGGGCGGGGGTGGTCTTCCCGGCTTCCCACGATTCCACTGTCCGGCAGGAAACGCCCAGCACTTCGGCAAAGGCCCGCTGGGTCATGTTCAGCGAGGAACGGAGCAGAAACGGATCCACCTCCGGCAGCGAGCGCTTCCGGGCGATGGTCTCCGGCGTGGCTTTGCCGCGGGCATAGGACAGGGCGTCCTGAAGGCCATCCATGACCCCGGCGAAAAAGTCGGTGTTTTTGAAATTAGCTTCGATCTCCTCCGGCGTCAGGCTGGATTTGAAGACAGGATCAGACATGGGGATTACTCCTTTCGAATGGCTTCGATCATGGTGCGGATCGCTTTTTTCTGTTCGGGAGAAAGATCCGCCTGCACATTTTTTGGATAAGCGAAGAGCAGATAAAGGCTCTCTTTTTCGAATACATCCAGATAGATGACCCGGCCGCCGCCGCGTTTGCCGCGGCCAGCCAGCTGAATGCGGAGCTTCCGCGCGCCGCCGGTCCCCTCGATCACATCACCGCGCTGGGGGCTTTGCAGCAGAAGAAGCTCCAGGCTTCGCAACTGCTCTTCGCTGAGGCCCATCGCCCGCCAGCAGTGGCGGAAGGTGGCGGTGTAGATAAAGGTTCTTGTCATGGCAGGTCATCCCCCGAAAAGTATTCTCTATTTGCAGTATATACGATTTTACCGTAGTTGTCAACGGTATACCACTCATATCTGATCGGTAAAAAATTGAAAAAGATGCGTCTCCTCGAAAGGGGAGACGCTTTTTTGTGTCCAGATTGGACAC
>ERZ808252.1003-NODE-1003-length-23183-cov-135.273348_pt1 | contig 23183 bp, 18 predicted proteins | sample MGYA00521242_ERZ808252 | MGnify/ENA primary metagenome ERZ808252 (study PRJEB31516, sample SAMN03275581) | gut metagenome | biome: mammalia-associated habitat; material: feces | host: Papio cynocephalus | place: Kenya | collected 2012-08-07 ...
CTATTCTCTTACTTTAGCTTTTTATAGAAAATAAATTTTGAATTACCTCTAAATTCTAGGGGTAATTTTTTTATAAATAAAAAAGTACAATATTTTAAATATTTTGATTATTTAATTTCTAAAATATAAATTGATTATAATTTTTAGAAAATATATTATATAAGAAAGATTTGGGGGATATTTATATTTAAAATTTTTTAGTTTATTAAGTATTTATTAAGAATTGTGTAATAACAATAAATATTTTTTTTAATAATCTAAAATATTTAAGTTGAATATTTTTTAAATATTTTAATTAGGAGGTTTTTAAATGAGTTGTTGTCGTTTGTTGAAATTAGGCTTATTGGTACTAAGTAGTGTATCAATTTTAAGCGGTTGTGGTAAAAAGGAGGAAGAAGATAACAAAGTTAATAATAAAAAGATTTTAAATGTTACTTTAAATGTTGATAGTGTCACATCAACAAAAAAAGAAGATCAATTAACATTTACTATTGGTGTTAAGTATGGCGATACAATTAGTAAAGCACTTGAGTATAATGAAATGGTAAATGCTAAAGAAAAATATGATAAAATTTTGAATTACTCGTCCGGAGAATTTCAAGGATGGTTTAAAGATAGCGAAAGTGCTTATGATTTAAATAAAGAAAATGCTTTTGATCTTGATAGTTTTATAGTTAAAGAAGACTTAAATATTTATGCTGGTTTTGTTTTTAGCGATTATACAGAAGCATTAAAGCAAAGTATTACTACCTATCTTGGCAATTTCATGTCTTTAGGTTATTCAACTCTTCCATTTGTATCTACAAGTGAGATGCCAACAATTAGTGAAGATTATAAAGAACTTACATTTAAACATATTAAAAAAGAAGGATATGATAATTTTAAGTCTGATTTATTAAGAAAATATAAATTTAAAGAAGTTAGTAAAAATACTTATTTAGATAAACTTAAAGCATATAATGTTACTTTAAATTATGATGAAAGTAATAAGATTTTGAAGCTGTCATATGCTTTTAATGATGAACAAAATAAATTTCCAAGTAATTTCGTTACAAGTCAATTTTTTGTTCAAGATGTAAGAAGCGTATTAAATGAAAATTATTTATATGCTGTTGATTTTTCAAAAACTAAAAATTTTTATACGAATTACCTTTATAAAAATGGAACTTACTATAAGACATTTAGTTATGTGCCAACTGATGCTGAAAATGCAGTAAATGATTTCTATGATTGCCTACAAGCTAATAATTTAGCGACTCCTGAAACAGACGCTAATGGTAATTATTCATATGCCGTAGATGAAACTTATTCAACTTTAATTCAAGCAGAATATAGCGAAAATATGGTTACTGTACTTTTAGCATCTTTATATACAACAACGTTAAATTTAACTGATGTAAAAGATTCATATAAAAATGTAACAGGTTATAATTATGATGAAAATTTATTCCCAACATTTACTAGTGGTAAAGGATATGGTTCTATTTTAGCTGGTTATATAGGCGATAATGCTGTATGCGGATATTATGTTAGTGTTTCTAGTAAAGAAGATTTAGATAAATATGTAGATTCTTTAGTTAAACTTGGCTATCAAGGCGAATATGTCGATTATGGTGATTATGGAAGGTATAACTATTCTTATGACTATAATTTATTAAATGTTACTATCGAATATGTTAAAAAGACAAATAGTTATTGGAGTGGATACGCATTAATTTGTTATTCTCACCCAGGTAATATTTTAAATAATGTTGAAAATTGGATTGAAAAACAAAGTAAAGGAAAGAGTGATATTAAAACAATTCCTTTAATTAATGGTAAAGGCTCTTACAGTAGTGGTTATTTAACTAATAATAATTCTACTATGGCATATACTTATTATATGAGCGTTAATAAAAGCGTAACCACTAAAGAAGAATATGCTAGCGAATTAGAAAAAACTAATTTATGGGTAAAAGATAGTGAAAATTCTACTAAAGACGTTAGTATTTATGTTTCTAAGGATCAATTCTTTACAATTTATATATCTTATGACGAAGATGAATTAGTTATTAAGCTTATTTATAATAATTATATAACTGAATTAAAATCCGCTAGTGTAAGCGATATTTATAATTATATTAAATTTAGATTTAATTTTGGAGATGATTTTAAAATACCAGGATTAGATCAATTAGTAAAAGGTGATAAAGATGTTATTGCTGAAGAATATTTTGATAGCACATATGATCGTGGATTAATTTTAATTCCAACTAAATCATTTGGAGCAGATAGTTATTACAATAGTGTTTTAGAAGAAGCTTTAAATAAATCTGAAGATTATAGTTATATTGGAACAAATTCTGATGAATCAATTAAATTTTATCAAGATACAAAGACTGGTGTTATTGTCTACCACACTAGTTATAGTTCTTCGTATTATTTAGTTGGATTATATAAATAAAACGGAGGAAAATATGAAAAAAAGATTATTGGCTGTTAGTTTATTAACTAGTTCATTACTATTTAGTTGTAACAATTATTCTAGTGTAATAGATAGTAATGCTATAACCTTAACTGCAAGCACCTTAGTTTTAAAAATAGGAGAGGAACTTACTTTAAAAAGCAATCTTAGTGATGGCGAAGTTGTTTACTCTTCTAGTAATGAAAGTGTTGCAACCGTTAGTGAAAAAGGTGTTGTTAAGGGCTTAAGTGTTGGTGAGGTTACGATTACTGGTGCTAGAAAAGATGATTTAAAATATAAATCAAAAATAACCTTAAATGTTGTTGATGATGATTTTACAAATAAAACTGAAACTAAAAAAGAATTAGTTCTTGATAGTTTACCAACCTTATTAAAATATGATCAAGGTTCAACATTTTCTTTAGATGGATTAAAGGTTAGTTTAAAAGAAACTGATGAAAATGGAAAAGTGACCACAAAAGAAGTAAAAGATTATGTAACTAATCCAAAATCAGGTGAACTTTTAGCAAATGTTGGTAAATTTACCGCAACTGTTTCATACTTAGGTGCTGATAGTAAAACTTTTGAATATGAAGTTGTTAGTGCTCCAGTTGATGAAAGTTTATCAAAAGTTTTAGAATCTCTTGAATATGCTGATAAATTTATGGTTTCAGCAAGAGGTAAGATTGGTTCTTCCGCATTAGACTATAAAGAATATTATGATGATTATTGCTATTATTTAGAAAATGGCGAAAATAAAGTAGGCTACGCTTATCAATATTCTATTGGTGAAGAAGGTACCGCTTCTTATCATGATAGAGGTGTTTTTGAATATAGATTAGATGAAAAAGGAGAAGTTGTTCCTGGCTCATACATAAATCATAGTTCGTGGGGTAATTTTGAAGGTTTCTCTTACTTTAACGAAGTTTTTGATTATGAACTTGCTCCAAAAAGATCAATAAATGGTTACTTTACAATAAATGATTCTGAAACTAATGAAAAACTTATGACTTATCTTGGACTTTCAGGATATGGTAGTTATGTTTCTAAATTAAAATTCAAAGTTTTAGATGAAATGTCATTTGAAGTTTATTTAACCTTATACCAAGGTCTTGGAGAAGTTACTTTTACTGTTAGTAAGATCGATGATCCTAATGGCGTTTTACCAAAGGTAACTGCTTATCTTGATGATGAGAAAGGTGGTCTTGATACTTATAATGAAGTAATTAAAGTTCAAGAAGCTCTTAAAAAAGATCATTATAAATTTGATATGGGAAATGTAACAGTTGGTAGTGTCCTTCCAATGACTTACCATATGGGTTATGTCTATTACACGCCAAATTATTTATATTTTGATTATAGTGAAGACTATTTAAAGTATTTAAATGAAACTAAAGATGAAGAGACACCAACATATACTGATACAGGCAAAATATATGATGGAAGCAAAGTTTATAACTTTACTGTTGTAAAAGAAAATGGTCAAGATAAATTCGTTTTAGGTGAAGAAGATACTGATTATAATGATTGGTATACATTCCCTGAATATTATGATTATTTCTCATCAACAGATGCCTTTAATAATGATAATTTAGATTTATATAAATCAACCAAATTTAGTATCGATGGAAATAATGTTTCTTTATATGCCTTAACTGATAGTGAAATCGCGACAAGTTTTGGAAAAATTCTTGGCTATGGTGATTATGATGGCTATGGCGTAGGACTCGGCGGATTAAAATATTCAGAAAGTAAAGAAGTAAGTGAATTCGATTTATATTATTTCTTCGTTTATGGCGCTGATGTTTATTATACTTCACATAAAATTGATGAAATTGGCACAGCTAAAGCCATAGTTGTTGAAAACTTTATAAGTAGTTTAGATTAAAGGAGATTAAGTATGAAAAAGAAAGGTGCATTTATTTTATCGCTTGCTTTATTAAGTAGTACCCTTTTAACATCATGTGATAATGTTAAAAATGTTATAAGTACTAAGTTTGGCGTTTTAATTCAAGGTGCTAGCGATCTTTATAAAGGTAAAACTTTACAATTAAGCGCTTTAAATTCAAGCGAAGATGATGAACTTGTTTGGACAAGTAGTGATGAAAATGTTGCTACCGTTAGTGATAGTGGTTTAGTAACTGGTGTTAATGAAGGTAGTGTTACTATTAAATGTAGTAGTAAAAAATATGATTATTCATATGATGAAGTAACAATTAAAGTTATAGATAGTACTAAAATTGTTTATAAAGTAGTTTTTAAAGATTATGATGGAACTGTTCTTGAGGAAGATTCAGTTCATCCTGGAGAATTTGCTTATTATAATGGTAAAGAACCAACTAGATTATCTAGTGATATGAAAAACTATACCTTCTTAGGTTGGGATAAAGATCTTGATTCTCCAATTAATAGTGATACCGTTTTTGTAGCACAATATGGAGAAACTGATATTAATTTTAAAGAATATGCTTTCTATTTATTTACTTCAGGAGATTATGCTGGAAAATATGTAGTTAAATATTCTGGTTCAGAAAAAGAAGTAACATTACCTACTTCATATAATTATCGTGAAGTTGTTGGTGTTTATGATGGTTCTTTTAAAGATAATACAACTGTTGAAAAAATTAATATTCCAGATGAATACGTATATTTTGGCAATAAAGCTTTCTACGGGTGTACAAATTTAAGACACATTAACTTCCCATCTAAACTTATTTATTTAGGACAATATGCTTTTGCATTATGTACATCTTTAATTAGTGCGGCATTACCAGATACAGTTACTGTAATTCAACCATATGCTTTCTTAAATTGTTCAAGTTTAGTTTCAGTTAAAATGTCTGATAACGTTACAACAATTGGTAATTATGCATTTAGTGGTTGCACTAATTTAGTAATGAATTCACTTCCAAGTAAAGTAGAGAACTTACTTAATAGTGCTTTTAATAAATGTGCAAAATTTACTGGCGATATTGTTTTACCATCTACAGTTAAAAAGGTTGAAGCCTATGTTTTCTCTGGAACAGGTCTTACAGGTCTTACTATAAATAAAGATTTAGAAGATTTTGCAAGTAATGCAATTTTAGGTAGTAATAATCTTTTAACACTCAAGGTTGATCCTGAAAATGAACATTTCAAAGCAGTTGATGATGTTCTTTATAGTAAAGATGGAACAGCATTATATGCAGTTGCTCCAGCCTTTACTCATGATTTAAATGTTTTAGAAGGTGTAGAGACCATAAAATCTTTTTCTGCTACAAATTCTAAAGCTCAAAAAATTGTTTTACCTAAATCTTTAACTTTAATTGAAAGTAATGCATTTTGGGGTAATTCAGCTAAAGAAATTGTATTTAATAAAGAGATGGATGGAAGTAAACTTACGATGGAAGAATACGCATTTAGCGAATCTCTTGGAATAACTAGGTTTGAAGTTCCTTATGGAGTTAGTAAAATCCCAAGTTATTTCTTATATGAATCACGAAATTTAACTGAATTAATTATTCCTGAAACAGTTTATAGTATTGGTGAATGTGCCTTTAGTGATACAGGAATCACTGAGTTTACTATTCCAGAAAGTTTCCGTGTTATTTCTGAAAGATTACTTGATGGAACAAATGTTAAAGAAATTATTATTCCTAAAAACGTTGAAAGAATCGAAACATATGCTTTTAGTGATTTGCCTGAATTAACTAAGGTTACATTTGTTAACCCTCAAAAAATTACATTTATGGATTATGGCGTCTTTAATGGATCTAAAAAATTAAAAGAAATCGTTGGTGATTTCCCATTATTGACTGAGGCTAAAGATAATAATTTTGATTACATTGGTTTACCTTTTGGTACATTTACAGATACTGCCATAGAGAACTTTAAATTACCAGATGGATTCCAATTGATTGATAATTTTGCTTTTAAAAATTGTACTTCCTTAAAAGATATATATTTACCAGCAAGTTTAAAAAGAATTCAAGAATGGGTCTTTGAAAACACTGGTTTAGAGCATATCTATTTTGGTGGCACTAAAGAAGAATTTGCTTTACTTTTGACTAAAGTTGACTCATATGATGAGTCTCCTGTTGGAACAGTTTATGATGATAATGACGATGTCCCAGAAGAGAATAAGAGTTATAACATTTTAAAGAGACTTTATGATGAAGATAAAATTACTTATAACGCTAAATATAGTGAAGTTGACTTCTCTAAAACAGAAACAACAAAATAATGAGAGGTAATATTATGAAGAAAAGAAAATTATTAACTGGTTTAGTTTTATTTGCGAGTTTAACATTAGCTTCTTGTAATTCTACTGATATTGGAAGTTATTTTAATAAGCAAGAAACAAATAAAGATGCCACTATAAGTTTAAGTGGAGTTAAAAGTTTATATGTTGGTGAAGAGAGTCGTGTATATGTAAGTGTAACTAATTCAAGTTTTATGAAAGTTAGTTTTACAAGTAGCGATGATGATTTATTAAGTGTTGATAATACAGGTTTAATTAAAGCCTTAAAAGCTGGTACAGCGACTGTTACTGCTAGTTTAGGAAGTGATGTTAAAGCAACACTTGATGTAACTATAAAAGATAAATCAACTGCTACATTTGATGTTAGATTTGTTGATTATGATGGCACTTTATTATATGAAACAAGCGTTAAAGCAAACGAAAGTGCAGTATATGTTGGTAATGAGCCAAAAAGAGCATCTAATTTTGAAAAATCATATGTTTTTAAAGGCTGGGATAAAGACTTTAGTAATGTTACATCAGATTTATTAGTAACCGCAACTTATGAAGAATTTAGCAATACAGACTTTGTTTTCACTCCTGTTTCGGCAGGTGGTGAAGAAGGTTATATGCTTTATTATTATTTAGGTGATGCAGAATCAATAACTATTCCTAATAGTTATCAAGGAAAACCAGTCACTAAGATTGATAGTGGAGCATTTACTTATGCTGAAAATTTAAAAAGTATCACATTACCAAATAGTATTAGCGAATTAGGCGATCAAGCTTTCTATAATAATACTAAACTTGAAGAAATTTACATTCCTGATTCAGTTTATGAATTTGGTGAAGGTGTCTTTGAATATTGTGAATCTTTAAAAAGCGTTAGATTACCTGAGGGAATTACAATCTTACCTGAAAGTACTTTTAGTGGATGTAAAAGCTTAACAGAAATTACACTTCCATCAACTGTTGTTAAAATAGGCGAAGATGCTTTTGAAGATTGTGAATCTTTAGTTTCATTAAAATTTGCTAATGAAGATAGCTTAACATCAATTGATAATAGTGCCTTTAGTAATACAGGCTTTACAAGTTTTACCTTACCAAAGAATGTTAAAGAATTAGGCACTAGCGTGTTTGATGATTGTGCAAAATTAACTTCATTTACATGGAATAATGTAGTTGATACTGTTGGTCGTTATTTCTTCGATTCTTGTACAAATCTCGTTGAATTTAAATTTACTGATGCGCTCACTACTATCGGAAATAGAGCTTTTTATAAGACTGGGCTTAAAACAGTTGTTATTCCTGATACAGTTACAACAATAAATGATGGTGCTTTTGTAAGTTGTAGTGAACTTACATCTGTCACTTGGAGTAAGAGTGTAACTAGTATTCCTAATTCATGTTTTGATAGTTGTGCAAAATTAGTAAGTCTTTCAAATATTGATGAAATTACTAAAATTGGAAGTAGTGCTTTTTATGGTACTGCATTTAATAAAGTAGATAGTACTAATTTATTAAAGAGTAAAGTTACATCTATTGGTAGTAATGCATTCTTCAATTTGTCAAATTTAACTGAAGTTACTATTCCAGGAAATGTTAAAACCGTTGATTCACAAGCCTTTAGAAACAACTTAAAATTAGAAAAGGTAACTATTGAAGAAGGTGTTACAAAACTTGGAGATAATGTTTTTGCAGCATGTCCTAAATTAAAAGAAATTGTCTTTCCAAGTACACTTGTCGAATATGGCAGTGGTTCAAAAGGTTTATTCTCTTATGGCGTGAGTATTGAAAACATTAATTTAGGTGAAAATGTTACTAAATATAAGAGTGTTGATGGCGTTGTTTATACAAAAGATCTTTCAAAATTAGTTGAATATCCTCTTGGTAATAAAAGAGAAAGTTATAAGATTCTTGATGAAGCTAAAAAAGTAAATGATTATGTTTTTGCTGCTGCTCAATACTTAAAAGAAGTTGACTTTAATAAAGTAACTGAAATTGGTAGAAATGTTCTTGCCGATAGTGATTGGTCTGGAATTAGTGGATCAAGTGCTATTGAAAAAGTTAAAACACCTGAAACTTTAGAAAAACTTTCTTCTTCAGCATTTGCAAATTCAAAATATTTAAAAACTTTAGATTTATCTTTATCTACAAAATTGGCAACTGTTCCAAGTGAAATAGCAAAAAATTGTAAGGTTTTGGAAAGTGCTACATTACCAAATACTATTACCAAAATAAATAGTAATGCATTTAATGGTTGCACATCATTAAAAGAAATCAATCTTCCAAAGAACATAAAATCTATTGGTAATTATGCCTTTAAAGGAGCAACAAATTTAGTTGCAACCTATGATGGTACTAAAGCCGAATTCTTAGGTCTTGGTGAAGATGCATTTGGCTATGGTGCATTTGAAAGTGGCGCTATTGTTAGATGTAGCGATGCCGATATAGTTTATTAATTTAATAAAGTAAATAAACATAGAAAAAGTGCAGATAATTAATCTGCACTTTTTTGTTCTTTTAAGTAAGTTATAAAACCTAAAATAAATTAAATTAATTATTTATAAAATATTAATTTATTTTTCAGTTGAATTTCTATCATAAGGTTCAAGACTTAAACCAATCCAACCAGCTGATGAATAGACATTGAATGGATCTCTGCCATCTTTTGGAGTTACAAGATATTGATATAAATCTGTAATATAATAAAGTGCATATAAACCAGTAAGACCAGTTGTATCACATTCATATGTAAGAGTTCCAATCTCACCATTTTTTTGATCAGTTATTGGTTCATATGAATAATATTTAGTTCCTTCACATTTATATTTTTCACTAGCACTTTCATGTCCACTCATATAAGCTTCAGCTTCTTCTCGAGTAAATAAACAATCATCTTCAAAAAACACTAAGCCAGTTCTATTTTTGTATATCCAAGTTGGGGTTGCTGAGATTTTACTACTGCCAGTAACGTTTATGACTGGACTAATCATACCTATTTTTTGATTCAATAATAAAGTTGAATAAGTAATATTATAACTTTGCTCAATTATTTCATAATCACCTTGCGATGCAGGTTGATTACAAGCAACTAATGCATTTAATAAAACACCAACTAAAAATATTTTTTTCAATAATTTATTTTTTATCATATTTTTTCTCCTATTTTATAAATGAACCACCTTCAAAACATATAGTAATATAAGGTTCTAATGTTAAGATGTATCAAATTTCTTACGACTTTCACCTACTTCATAATCGCCCCACCAATAATCATCATATTGCCATGATTGGCACTTTACTTTGTATGTATAAGCAACCAAACCTAGATAAAAATGTTTGCCATCAATTAATTTTTTTTAACATCATAAGAAACATCTTTAGTTATTTCTTCACTATATGAATAGGTTACAGTATTTTCTATTTTATAAATATCCTTAATAGCATAGTTTCCAAAAATTACTACATCATCCATATTCATTTTGACACCTAAACCTGATGTTATTTCAGAAGATAACTCAATTGATGTTGAAACTGTTGAATCTTCAACAGTGGAAATTCTTTCATTAAAATGAAAATTTTCCAATGCTGCAGCATTATAAGTGCTAGTTAACTTATCTACAACAATTGGTCCAAGATATTCGCTACTATCAATTGAGATCATTTGATGACGAGCAATAATACCATTGTAGGTTGTACCAACATCATATTCACCATAAGAGATATCAGCTTTTGGTTGATATGTATCACCAGAAATCGAATCATCTTTAGTGACAAAATTAAGTTCATGACTTTTAGCATTCATAGTGCTTGAAACAGAACTGAAAGACAAAAACGCCGTCAATAAAATTGTAAGCATTTCTAAACCCCCATTAATATTTTTAGTATCATTTTTTATTTTGTTAATAGTTTTTAAAGGTTTAATATTGTTTTTTAATGCATAAATAGACATTTTATTGTATAATTTTTGTGCATTTTGATAAGGAGCAAGAATATGAGTGATATACAAACAACATTAAAAGAATATGTAAGATTAGCTACTCTTAATGTTTATAAAAATGAAGAATTTACTAAAGATATTGTGGTAGAAATACCTCGTGACCCAAAAATTGCGGATTACGCAACAACAATTGCTATGCGTCTTGCTAAACCTTTAAAAACAAATCCAATGGTTATAGCTACTGCTTTAGTTGAAGAACTTAAAAAAGTTGCAAAAGACTATGAAACTATAGAAGCTGTAAGACCTGGCTTTATTAATTTTAAAATGAAAAAGAGTGCACTTGCTGACTCAATTAATTCAATTATTGCTGCTGGTGATAATTATGGTCATAATGAAGTTGGTAAAGCTTATCCAAAAATAAATCTTGAATATGTTAGTGCTAATCCTACTGGTGATCTTCATGTTGGACATGCCCGTGCTGCTGCTTGGGGTGACTCAATTGCTAGACTCATGCTTGCTAGTGGTTATGATGTTTTAAGAGAATACTACATTAATGATGCAGGACATCAAATTGATATGCTTGGTGAATCATTAATTGCTAGATATTTTGAACATTTTGGAAGAAATGATTATCCTATTCCAGATAATGGATACCACGCTCAAGATATTGTAGATATCGCAAATAAAATTGCCGAAAAAGATGGTGACAAGTGGTTAAATAGTGATCCTAAAGAAAGACTTGAATATTTTAAAACTACTGGAAAGCATTTAGAACTTAAAAAAATTGAAGAAGATTTAAAGAACTTTAGAGTTGTTTTTGATTCATGGATGCCAGAATCATTCTTCTATCAAAATAATGATGCACGTATTAAAAAATGTTTAGATGATATGCGTGCTAAAGGCGTTTTATATGAACTTGATGGGGCTTTATGGCTTAAAACAACTTTATATGGTGATGATAAAGATAGAGTTCTTGTTAAAAAAGATGGTTCATTTACCTATTTCTTACCAGATATTGCAAACAATATGTATAAATTTGAAAGAGGATGTCCTCATTTAATTATTCTTTTGGGTGCTGACCATCATGGTTATGTTGCACGTATGCAAGCTGCTCTTGCATGCCTTGGTCATCCAAATTCACTTGACATTGATCTTGAACAAATGGTTAGACTTGTTGAAGATGGTAAAGAAGTAAAAATGTCAAAACGTACTGGAAATGGAATTTCCTTAAGAGAACTTTGTGAAGATGTTGGCGTTGATGCTGCACGTTATACTTTTGCTGCTCGTGAACTTGGTGCACACATGGATTTTGATTTAGGCTTAGTTCGTAAGAAGAGTAGTGATAACCCAGTTTATTATGCTCAATATGCTTTTGCTAGAGCTCATAATGTTTTTAAAGAAGCTAAAAATTTTGTTCAACCTACAAAATATGATTTATTAGTTGATTCAAAAGAAACAGAAATATTAAAAACATTAATGGAATTCCCAACTATTGTTGGTAATGCTGCAAAAACTCGTGCTCCTAATATGATTTGTACTTATGTTCAAAAATTAGCCAGTTATTTCCATTCATATTATGGTTCATGCAAAATTAATGATCCAAAAAATCCTGAATTAACAAACGAAAGACTTGGATTAGTTAAAGCGGTATCAATAGTTTTGAAAAACGCATTATATCTTGTCGGAGTTAGTGCTCCAGAAAAGATGTAAAATAACTTATAAATTAAAATTGATGGGTTTACCCATCAATTTTTTTAATGTTTAAAAGTATCATAGAAAATTAGTTAGCGATTTTATATAATTATAACAAAGGAAAAATTATATGAATAAAGCAAGAAAACTATTTAAAAATTTATTATGTTTATCAACAATATTAATGATTAGTGCATGTGGAAGTAAAGTTGAACCTACTCCAACTCCAGATCCTGATAAACCAAATCCAGATCCAGATCCTGATAAACCAAACGACCTTAAAGAGCCACCAAAATATAATGAAGATAGTTTTTCTATCCATTATGCAAGAAATGATAGAAAATTTTCTGATTGGGCTTTATGGCTTTGGCCTGATGGTGGAGAAGGAAAAGAATATGCTTTTAATGGAGTGGATGAATTTGGAGCAGTCGCAGCTTATCCTTTATCATCTTTTTCATTAACTAGCGCTGGGAAGCTTGGATTTATTGTTAAATCTGCTGGAAGTTGGAATAGTAAAGATCCTGATGGTGATAGATTTATTGAGTTTTCTAATCTTGAAAAAGATTCGAACAATATTTACCACGTTTATTTAAAAAGTAATGATAGCAACATTTATTTAACACCTGATTTAAAGTTAAAAGATGATATTAAAACCGCTAAATTTTTAAGTGCTAATGAGGTAACACTTGTTACATCAAATAGCATTTCAAATTATGCTATTTATGAAGATAAAAAAGAAATTTATAAAAAAGATTTATCTAAGCCTTTAACGGTTGTACAAATTAAATTAGGTAATATTGCAGCTAAAATTGAAAAAGAATATGAAATTAGTGTTACATTTAGTGAATCTAAAGCAACATTAACTAAAACCATTTCTAAAAGAGCTTTATATAAAACTGATGCTTTTAATAAACAATATAATTATGATGGTGAGCTTGGTGCGATTTATTCTAAGAATGAAACAGTCTTCAAAGTTTGGTCACCAATTTCATCTATAATTAGTCTAAGAATTTATGATAATGGAACGCCTTTATCAGTTGATAAAGAAAAAGGTAACGATAACTTTAAAGAATACACAATGGAAAAAGATGATAAAGGTGTATTTTCTAAAGTTGTAAGTGGAGATTTATCGAATAAATATTACACTTATGTTGTAACAAATAGTTCTTATAAAGAACAAGAAATTGTTGATCCCTATGCTAAGGGATGTGGTATTAATGGTCTTAGAGGAGCCATAATTGATTTTAGTAAAACAAATCCAGATAATTGGAACGAGTTAACTCCTTTAAATATTGATAGAAAAGCCATGACAGTTTACGAAACTCATGTTGCTGATGTTACAAGTAGCGCAACATGGAATGGTGATTATGAAAACAAGAAAAAATATACTGGTTTATATGAAAGTGGAACTACTTATACAAGTGATGGAAAAACTATAAAAACTGGTTTTGATCATATTAAAGAATTAGGTGTTAATTCCGTTCAATTATTACCAATTTTTGATCAAGCAAATGATGAAACTTTAGATAAATTTAATTGGGGGTATAATCCACTAAATTACAATTGTTTAGAAGGAATATATTCTAAAAATCCATATGATGCTTATGAAAGAATAAAAGAATTTAAAAATTTAGTTTTAAATTATAATAAAGCCAACATAAATATTATTATGGATGTTGTTTATAATCACGTAAATGGAGCTCTTGGAAGCAATTTTGATGTTTTAATGCCAGGTTATTATTTTAGATATAAAGCCGACGAATCACTTGCAAATGCCTCTGGATGTGGAAATGAAACTGCAAGTGATATGTATATGTACCGTAAATTTATGGTAGATTCAATTGCTTTTTGGACTAAAGAATATAAATTAGGTGGTTTTAGATTTGATTTAATGGGAATTCATGATATTGATACAATGAATGCTTTAACAAAAAAAGCAAAGGAAATTAATCCTAATATTGTTATTTATGGTGAACCATGGGATATGAGTGCTCAACTTAAAACATTTGAAACTGCTACTCAAAGAAATGCATCAAAATTTGAAGGATTTGGTCAATTTAACGATCAAATGCGTGATTCATTAATTAAAGGTGGTTTAAATAGTGTATCATCTCTTGGTTGGGTTGATAATACAATCGGTAAGACCTCCGACATAGATTTAACTCGTATTCAAAAAGGGTTACTTGGAAGTACAGTTAATCCTGGAGTATTTGAAATTAATGATCCAGATAAAACAACAAATTATGTGACGTGTCATGATAATTACACTTTATATGATAGATTTATGGCTACCGAACAAATTAGTGAAGCAGATGCTAAAAAGATGAATGCTTTAGCAAATTCTCTTGTTTTTACCTCTCAAGGTACAAGTTTTATGCTTGCTGGTGAAGAATTTTTAAGAACTAAACAAGGTGATAACAATTCTTATGAATCGAGTTATGAAGTTAATGAATTAGATTATTCTTTAAAAGTTAAAAATTATGATTTATTCTCTAGTTATCAAAAACTTATTAAATTAAAACAAACTGTTGATGGTTTACATCTTGATAAAGATGATGTTAATAAAGTTAACATTAATATTAATAACGATGGAAATATGATAAGTTATGATATTAAAGATAGTTTAAATAATTTAACTTATAAAATAATTCACACCAATGGATATAATGTTTCATCATTAAAGACACTTAATCTTGAAGGATATAAATTATATTTAGACACGATAAATCCTACAAAAACAATAAATAACGCGACAAAACTTGAAGCGTTTGAAACATTAATTGTTTATAAATAATTTCTTAAAACCATGCAAATAAATGCATGGTTTTTTGTTATTTAATGTGAAATTTCCTATATATACCTTTATAATATGGTTTATGGAAATTAAAGATTATAAGCCATTTAAAGTTAAACTTAATGATATAAGTTATAAATATAGTTTTATAAATCATGAAAGAAAAATTGCTAGAGCAATACTTTTTGATGATGAAGGTTATTTTTATTTTGTTAATGTAACCCGAAACGATGAGTTTGGTAAATGTAGTTTAATTGAAACAAGTGGTGGTGGCGTTAATGAAAACGAAACTTTTCGCAAAGCTTTAAAAAGAGAATTAAAAGAAGAGTTAGGAGCTGAGGTTAAAATTATATGTTATTTAGGTGAGGTTATAGACTTTTATAATTTAATACATCGAAAGAATTTAAATCATTATTTTTTATGTAAAGTTAATAATTTTAAAGAAAATAATCTTACTAATGATGAAATTAATAAATTTCATCTTAAAACATTAAAAGTAAAATATGATGAAGCAATTGATTTATATAAAAAATATATGTTTACTAAATTAGGAAGATTGCTTTATAATCGTGAAATGATTCCTTTATTAGCGATTAAAGATTTCAAAAAATAAATTAAGGATGAATTATGAGTCAAAATGATATAAAAATTTTTTTTAACGAATTAGCACCAACTTGGGATAAAAGAGAAGTTAAAAATGATAATGATATTATCTCTTTACTTAATAAATGTTCTATAAAAGAGGGCGATACCGTATTAGATTTAGGTTGTGGAACTGGAAGAATTTCTAGACTTTTATTTAATATTTCTAAAAGAAGAATATACGCAATTGATATATCTAATAAAATGATTGAAATTGCTAAAGAAAAATATAAAAACGATAAAGATTTTAATTTTATTGCTGGTGACTTTTTAGATTATAAATTTGATGTTTTATTTGACGATATTATAATTTACAATGCTTATCCACATTTTATTGATAAAAATAAATTATCTTTAGCACTAAAAAGAAACTTAAAAGAAAATGGAAAGGTAATTATCCTTCACTCTTTTTCAAGGAGCGAACTTAAAAATATCCATAGAAATGTATCAAATAATATATCATGTGAATTATTGTCACCAAGCGATGAAGCTCTTTATTTTAAAGATGATTTTGATGTTATAAAAGCCGATGAAGGGAAAGGATTTTATATTCTAATTTTAAAAAGAAAATAATAATTAAATTTATAATATGTATATTTTTTGATCAATTTTAATTGATGGATCTATTTTCCAAATTTCTAAAAAAGAATAACCTTTATTTCTAAATGTTTTAATATTTATAAAAGCATTATAAATATAATCATTTAATTTATCTAAATCTTTTCTTGTTTTAAAAGTAAGTTTTTCCTCTTTTAAAAAACCTATAACATAATCTATATCCGCTCTTGATTTGAATAAAAATCTTACATAAGAAACTAAATAATAAACGTATCGTTTTCTCGAAAATTTTTCATCTCTTATTTCAAAAAATTCACCATTAAGATGTTTTTCTAAAAAAATTTTAAGTTTATTATAAAAAGGTTTTTCCTCTTTTGTTACATAAAATCCATCACTATATTTAAGAAATTCTTTTAAAGTGCTTGGTATAAACATCTCAATTCCTTCTTGTAATAAAAATATTTTTTCAATTTCGCTATCATCTAAAAAAGAATTTATTATTAAAGGATCATCAGACAAAGAATCAAATACTGCAATTTGAAAACCAAGATCTTCATTATCAAATATAGATAAAATATCTTTAGTAACCTTGTTTTTATCGTAATCTTTAAAATAGTGGTCCAGTAATTTAAAAAGGTCTGGAATACTTAGTACACCATATAAATTAATGGTTGCTACAAGAATTTTTCTAATTGTTTTCTTATTAATTCTTTTCATAAATTAATTATAAACAGAAATTAGTATTTTTTCTTTATAAATAAACGTAAAAAAGATAAAATAAAATCATGAAAATAAATATTCTTGAAAAAGTGATTAATAGTGATGGTCCTCTTGGAATATTTTTGTCTTTTTTATATCTTTTTATAATTGGTTCTTTCTTAGGCTGGTTACTTGAAATCTTTTTTAGAAGATTTTTTTCTCAAAAGAAATGGACAAACCCAGGATTTTTAAAAGGACCTTGTTTACCTCTATATGGTTTTGGATTATGTCTTTTATATTTTATTTGTACAATTTCTTTAAAATATATATGTAATGGTTCAGGAATACCTGCTTTTTATAAAGTAGATAGTAGCTTTACCTATGATGGTTCACTTTCTTTTTTATGGACTAGTTTAATTGTTGTTGTTTTAATTGGTATAGGTATGACCTTACTTGAATTTATTGCAGGAATTATTTTTATTAAAGGTTTTAGAATTAAACTTTGGGATTATTCAACATTAAAAGGTAATGTTATGGGAATTATCTGTCCTTTATTTTCCTTTTTATGGTTAGTGGCGGGTGCTTTATTTTGGTTTTTTGTAGAACCCTATGTTTTAATATTAGTTAGGTTCTTTAATGAACATATTTTTGGTTTAACTTTCTTTTTAGGAATTTATAGTGGAGTTTTGGTTATTGATATTATAAATAGCGTTAAACTTGCTAGTAAACTTAGTGGAATTGCTAAAAAGAACAAATTTGTTGTTGATCTTGCTAAATTCCAAAATTTAATACATATTAATAAACCAAAACAACTTTTAAAAAATAAAACATGGATTAATGAACAAGCAGAACTTGCTGCTAGTAAAATTAAAAGTAAATTTGGTGATTTAACTTATGACATTAAACGTCATATGTATGTTGGAAATGTTATTCCAAAAACTAATGCCGCTGAAAGCGATGAAACTCCACGTACAAAAGCCAAAAAGGAGAATAAATAAGCCATTACTAGTGGCTTTTTTTATAAAAATTAATAGAGAGGTATAAAAATTATGTTACATGTCGTAAAACATCCATTAATTGAAATGAAATTAAATATGATGAGAGATGAAAGAACTAAAAGTAAAGATTTTAGACAACTTTTAGATGAGATCTCGAGTTTGATGACTTATGAAGTTTTTAAAGATTTAAAAGTTCATGCAAATGGAAAAATTAAAACACCAACTGGATGTGAAATTGATTCAATTAGATTAGATAAAGACTTAGTAATTGTACCAATTTTAAGAGCTGGTATAGGTATGAGTAATGGTGTAGTAAATATGTTACCAAACGCGAAAATTGGTCATATTGGTTTATATCGTGATGAAAAAACTTTAAAACCAGTTGAATACTTTTGTAAATTACCACATGTTAAAAATCCTTTAGTTCTACTATGCGATCCAATGGTTGCAACAGGTGGGAGTGCAAGTGATGCGATTTCTCAACTTGAAAAACGTGGATATAAAGATATAAGACTTCTTTGTTTAGTTGGTGTTAAAGAAGGTTTAGATAAAATCTTAAAAGAACATCCAAATACTGAAATATATATTGCCTCAGTTGATGAAAAATTGAATGATAAAGGATATATTCTTCCAGGACTTGGAGATGCTGGCGATAGAATATTTGGTACATTATAAAAATATGTGTTTAAAATAAATCAAAATCGATTTATTTTAAACACTTTTTCATATGTTGAATAATTGCTTTTCTTGTAATAATTCCAATAAAATAATCTCTATCATCAATAACTGGAACAAAGTTTTCATTAATTGAAAGTTCTACAAGTTCTAACATTTTTTTATTAATTTGTATTGGTTTAATTTTGTGTAAAATAGGTACTTTATCAATTTTAGTTGACATTGTATCTTCCCAATTTAGTTTGTTATTTTTAAGATATCTTAAGATATCTCCATCACTAATTGTTCCTACGTACTTTCCTTCTTTATCAATAACAGGAATTTCACTATAGTGATGATAATCCATCTTTTCAATTACTTGACGAATAGTAAAAGTATTTAGTACATATTCACATTGTATTTTTGGTAATAAAAATAACAATATATTTTCTTCCATTAGTTATTCTCCTTTAAGATGTCTTGAACTTTTTTAAATACTTCCCCTACTTTATTGTTAATTTCTAGTTTTATAATTCTATTGATTGGCACATGAATATTATTTATTAAAACAATATTATCGCCAAAAAAATAATTAATAAATGAAGCTGCTGGATAAACATTTAATGAAGTTCCAGCAACAATTAATAAATCAGCACTCTCTAAAGCAATCATTGTTTTTGTTATTACATTTTCATCAAGTGGTTCTTCATATAAAACTACGTCTGGTTTAATAACGTTTTTACATACTGTACATATTGGAACATTATCCATTTTTAATATGTCTTCTAATGAATAAAATCTCATACAATGAGTGCAGTAATTTCTATGTATCGATCCATGTAATTCTATAACTTTTTTACTGCCAGCCATTTGATGGAGTCCATCAATATTTTGAGTGATAATAGTTAAATCTTTCTCTTTTTCTAAATTTGCTAAAAATTTATGTGCAAAATTAGGTTTTGCATCTTTATTTATCATAAATTCTCGGTAAAACTTAAAGAACGTTTCGGTATTATTTACAAAATATGAATGTGAGAGAATAACTTCATATGGAACGCCATATTTACTTTTTAAATTATATAAACCTTTTTCACTACGAAAATCTAATATACCAGATTCGGTAGAGACACCTGCTCCCCCAAAAAATACAATATGTTTAGCTTCTTTAATTAATTCAGTTAATTCCTTAATCTTTTCCATGAATTTATTATATAAGTTTCTTCTTAAAATTGTTATTAATTAATATTAATTCTATTATAATTAGAAAGATGCAGGAGTGGCGGAACTGGTAGACGCCTTGGTCTCAGAAGCCAAGTTATTAATTTAAGTAAGAGTTCGATTCTCTCCTCCTGCACCATTTATTTAAAAGATAACTTTGCACTAGTCAAGAGAAAGTAGACACTTTGTAGTGTTAAGGGGTAAAAAACTCTTTAAATTGTTTAGGAGTTAGATAATTAAGTGAATAAAAAGGCCTTTGTTCATTGAAGAAAAAGATGTATTCTTCAATGCATTTAATAGGATCTTCTTTTTCTTTTATTTTAAAATCATTAAACAATTCTTTTTTTAACCAACCATTAATAGACTCCATAACTCCATTATCAGTGGGAGTACCAGCACGAGACATGGAATGTGTGATATTATAAAAAGGTAAAAGTTCATTGAAACTTTTCGAAGAATATACAGATCCTTGATCAGTGTGTAAAATCATTTTGAGATCTTTATATTCTTTTTTCTTTTCTATTAATTCATTTAAACCATTAATATAAGTAATTCTATCTCCTCTAGTTGTAGAGACATCATAAGTAACAATTTCATTATTAAATAAGTCCATATATAATGTTAATTCATAATAATCTTTATTAACCCAAAATGCAGTCATATCTGAAACGACAACTTGATAAGGTTGGTTAATAGCTAAATCGGCAAGTAATAAATTAGGATAAATTTTATATTTTTTGCCTGGTTTAGCATATTTGCATCTTTTAGAAACACTTCTAATATCAGCAAAAGCATAGCAACGTTGAGCATAGTTATCTGACATAATTTGACCTAAATCCAACTTTATTTTAGCGTTTAGCCATCTATATCCATGTGTAGGATACATTAAATGATATTGTCTAAATAACTCGATATCATTGTTTATTTAATTTTTTTGATGATACATTATTCATTCTGTTTCTCCATTTATAAAATCCAGAGCGATTGACATCCATAATCTTACATAATTTTTGAACCGGAAAATCATTTGATAGTTTGTAAATTATTTCGAATTCGAATTGCTTAAACTGATGAATTCCTTTTCCTGACCACCTCCTTTGACAGCATAACCTTTTTTTGCTCGTTCAGTTTCAACACGAGCTTTGATCGCTTCATCGATTAATTCTTCTCTAGATAAAAATTCTAGATCGTCGAAATTTTTCTTCTTTGCTTTATTAATAACTTTTAAAGTATCTTTACCATCAGACATTGGTGGAAGATGATTTAAATCTCTATATTGGCGCATATAGTCTCTTACTGTATACCAATTAAGGTTATATTTCTCGGCAGCGTCACCTATGGTGATTTAATGAGTATAGATTTGACGACCAATTTCTATTTTTTCATCTTTTGTATACTTCATAAAAGCTCCTTTCTGTATACAATTATAAAATTAATGTTTACAAATGACATATAACTGTCCACATAAATGTCAAATTGTGTCTACTTTATTAATAGCACTTCAACTTATTTTAAAAAACGTTTATGATCTCTTGACTTATGCGGGGGGGGGTATAATAAAAATATCAAATTTGATATCCCCGTAAATTCTTAAACTAAATTCAGTTTTTTAGAATTGTTAGTTTTTTATCAGACTAAATTCAGTTTTTTGGTATTAAAACTGACTTTATCTTGAGAAAAGTTGTTTTTTTAGGTTTTTGAGCATGCTAAAAACAAATAGTAAATTCAGTTTCTCAGACTAATTTCCGGTTTCCTGTTGGCTTGTTAATTATTTACTCTCCAAATAATTTAGTATATGTTTCTAAACCGAATAATAGTGCAAATGCTTCTTTAGGTGAATGACCATCTAGTGAAAAAAGCGGTGTTTCATTTATTGTTTTTGCAATTAGGTTTATCTGCTCTTGCTTATAATTGTCTATTGATTTTCCTTTTGGAAAGAATTTTCTAATTTGCTTATTCATATTTTCTACTGACGCCTTTTGATTGCTTTTAAATGCATCGCAAAAGAATAAATATGTTCTTTGAGTTCCTAATTCTTTTGAAAACTCTATTCCTTGAATGTCTGAAAAGCTTGGATCTCTGTCCGTTAATATCGATGGAAAGATCTCGCAAAACTTTTTGTATCCTATTAACTTTTCAATTGAATTAAATGTTTCAACAACCTTAAATGAATTCTTCTTTTCGATTATATATAGAAAAATAAAGTGTATTTGTGGAAGTATTAATACTAAAATAGATTTGCTATCTGATTTTATGGAGCCAAGGAAATCCATTTGAGTTGTGATTTCATTGATTCTAGTCTTCATATAAGCAAGATAGTCTAAATAAGTACGATTGCTCCTATCTATTTGACTATTAGGGTAATCGTACTCTTTTATTTTTCTCTTTCTTTTCTTATATGTGACAGCATATGGTAAATCCATTTTTGAGATTGGAACCTTTTTTTCAGAAATATAACGATATACCGTCGGTAAAGATATATCAACCTTACTAGCTTTTATTGAAGCGTAAACAGATCTTTTTGTTTTAAATCCTTCCTTGATTGTTTCAACTAATTGATCATATTCCTCTTTTGTTAGATTAATTCCTCTTCTAGAATTATGAAGTTTTGCCTCATATTTCTTTTGGGCTAATATGGCATCATATCTCATTTGCATAAACCTACAATCTGTATACTTATGTTTGCATATTCCACACACATATGGCCATTTATCAAGTTTGCTACATAGGAATTTATTTTGACCTCTTGAGGCATCTTTAGAAATAATTCTGTTCCGTTTTATTTCTTTTTCGATTGTTGTTGGATCGCATCCAATTTCTTCTGCCATTTCACAGCATTTATTACCATGAGCAAGCATGGAACTAATTTTTTTCCTGTTTTCTTCTGTTAAAAGTGACATCTTAAACTTCCTTTTAGCCAACAGGATATATTAATTGTACTATTCTTAGACTAAAAGCAGGATTTAAAGAATAAACGAAATTTACTTTGAGAATTCACAAATAAAATTATTTACAATAAATTTTGTTTAATATCAAATGATGTGAGACAAAATTGTTCAACAAAAAAAGCATCTCATTTATAATTCAATTAGTACATTCAATTGTAAAAGGAGATGCCATGTATAGTTTAACATTAGAACGTAATTATTTACCACTAGATATTGATACAAGATATCATGCTTGTCTCAGATATAAAGAGTCTAAATGGCCTGTTAAAAAGAATTTATCTTTTTATCATATCAAAAGACCATTTCTCTACCGATGGCTAAAAAAGTTTTGATGGTACAAAGAGAAGTTTGTTAGATAAATCTCACAAACCACTT
>ERZ808252.1004-NODE-1004-length-23172-cov-5.675174_pt1 | contig 23172 bp, 15 predicted proteins | sample MGYA00521242_ERZ808252 | MGnify/ENA primary metagenome ERZ808252 (study PRJEB31516, sample SAMN03275581) | gut metagenome | biome: mammalia-associated habitat; material: feces | host: Papio cynocephalus | place: Kenya | collected 2012-08-07 ...
CGATTCTCGGAAGACCTTTTGTAAAATATTATTGTCTGGTGCAGGGGCCGGTCTCGTGCCGGCCCAAAAATAATGTTCGACCTCTTTCAGGCGGAGGCCTTCATGCCCATTCTCGCCTCGACGACGTTGACCACGTAGTCGCCAAGCTTCTCGCACTCCTGGATGATGTCCATGTACATCGAGCCGGAGGCGTAGTCGTATTGGTGGTTATTGATGTCGGTGAGGTTCTCGTTGCGCAATTGGTTGCGGTAGTTGTTTATCTCGTTCTCGATGTTGAACGAGCGCGTGGCGTTGAGCTCTTCCTTGTGGCCTTTCAGCAGCACGTTCATCTGCGAGAGCGCGTCGTCCACAAGCTCGAACATCTGGTGTATGTGGTCGTATTGGCGCTCGTTGAAGTCCTCTTTCGACTTAAACTTGCGGTTGATGGTCCTGCCCATGTTGTTGCAAGCGTCGCCGATAGACTCCAGTTCTGATATTTGTCGCAGCATGGAGCGAATCTTGCCCTTCGTGTCATCGGAGAGGTGTGCGTTGCTCACCTGGTCAAGGTATTTGGCTATCTCAATCTCCATGTTGTCGGATATGTTCTCATACTTCTCTATGCGGTCGTAGATTTTCACGAACTTGTCTTGGTCCTTCTCCCCGAGCAAGTCTCTCACCATGCTGAACATGCGCTGTATGCGCTCGGCGAAGCTCTGTATCTCCTTCTGTGCCTCCAGCACCGAGAGCTCTGGTGTCTTCATGATGCCACTTTGGATGAAGCGCAAGCGGAAGTCGTCGTCATCGGTGTTGGCCCTTGGCTTCCATACCCAGCAGCACACCTTGGCCACGTTCTTGACAAAGGGCAGCAGCACCACGGTGTTGGAAACGTTGAAGCAGGAGTGGAATGCGGCGAGGGCAAAGGTGAGTTGCGTCCCGGATGGAACGTCTGTCATGGGGTTGAAACCCACGAGGCCACACGCGAAGTTTACGAAATGCTTGAAGACGCACAGCACCCAGATGACACCGAAGACATTGAAGAAGAGATGGCCGAAGGCGGCGCGGCGCGCCTCCGTGTTGGCGGTGAGCGCCACGAGGTTGGCGGTGAGCGTGGTGCCTATGTTCTCGCCCAGCACGAGGGCGATGCCAAGATATATGGGCAGTCCGGCCTGGGTGCACAGCATCATGGTGATGGCCATGAGCGCGGCAGAACTTTGGAGAATGCATGTGAGGATGGTTCCGAAAAGGAGGAACAACAAGATGGTTCCGAAACTGTTGGGGTCAAACGAGGCGAAAAAGCTTTTCAGCGCGTTTAACTCTTCTGGCGGTAGTTGGCTTTCGCCAAGTGTGGCGAGGGCAAGAAACATGAATGCCACACCGAATAGGAAGTCGCCCACATAGCGGTTTTTCTTGGAATAGATGAGCAGCAGTCCGATGAGGAATACTGGCCATACGAAGTCGCTTATCCTGAACGAGAATCCCGCTGACATGATCCACGCGGTGAGCGTCGTGCCTATGTTGGCACCCATGATCACGGATATGGCTTGAACCAAGGTGAGCAATCCGGCGTTTACGAACGATACGGTCATCACCGTGGTGGCTGTGCTCGACTGTACGGCTACGGTGGTCAGCATGCCCGTGAAAACGCCTGATACGCGGTTGGTGGTCATGGCGCTCAGCACGTGGCGCAACTGCGGACCCGCCAGTTTTTGCAGGGCCTCGCTCATCACCTTCATGCCATAGATGAGGAGCGCGAGGGCACCAACAATCTTTAATAAAAGAATCGTCATATTTTAACTATGTTTATAATACGGCTATTGCTTTGCATGACGGAATTTGCTAATTTTACACCGTGATTATCATTAAGGGAATCATTTAACTTTTATATAAATGCGTCACAAATGAAACAGGCATTACAAATCCGTTGCAAAAATAATAAAAAATCAATTAACATCGCTCCTGGAAGCACATTATCTGATATTTTTTTTCAATCAGGGTTGAAAATGAACCCCGAACCGATATGCGCGAAAGTCAACAACAAGGTTGAGGGAATGCACTTCAGGCCGTATCGCAACAAGGACGTGGAGTTTCTCGACATGACATCCGGGTCGGGCTCGCGCTGCTATACGCGCACGCTCTTCTTCATCCTCTGCAAGGCCGTGCACGACCTGTATCCTTGCAGCCGCGTGGTGATAGACATACCGGTGAGCAACGGCTACTATGTGAACCTGGCAATAGGGCAAGGCGTGACGGCGGACGTGGCCAAGAGGATAAGGAAACGGATGCAGGAGATAATAGACGCAAAGATAGACATTCATCGCCATGAGGTACCAACGGAAGACGCTGTGAGGATGTTCGCCGAGAAAGGCGACACAGCGAAGGTGAAACTCCTGAAGAGCTATGGCCGGCTATATACCACATACTACCAAATGGACGACTACGTGGACTACTATTATGGCTCGCTGCTCACCAACACCTCGCTCATCTACCTTTTCGGCCTGGAGAAATACTACGACGGCTTGCTGCTGCGCATACCCGACCTGAAAGACCCGACGACGCTGCCCGAGATGACGAGGCAAGACAAGATGTTCGGGATATTCAAGGAGCACCACCACTGGCAGGATATCATCGGCGTGAGAACCGTGGGCGACTTCAACGAGCTGGTGGACAAGGGGGAGGCCACAAACCTCATCAACGTGTCGGAGGCGTTGCAGGAAAAGAAGATTACGGAGATAGCCAACGAGATAGCGGCGCGCAAGGGCATAAAGCTCGTGCTGCTTGCCGGGCCATCGTCGTCGGGAAAGACCACGACCTGCAAGCGACTGTCGATTCAGCTGATAGCCAACGGGTTGAGACCTCTGCCAATATCGCTCGACGACTATTTCGTGGACCGGGAGCTTACGCCAAAAGACGACAACGGAGAATACGACTATGAGAGCATCTACGCCTTGAACCTCAAGCTCATAAACGAGCAATTCAACAAGCTCTTCAATGGCGAGGAGGTGGAATTGCCGAAATATGACTTCCAGCAAGGCAAGTCGAGACCAAGTGGCAGAAAGCTGAGGATGGAGCCAAACAACGTGCTCGTGGTTGAGGGAATACACGCCTTGAACCCAGAGCTGACCTCTGAAATACCGGAAGACCAGAAGTTCAGGGTGTATGTTTCGGCCTTGACGACCATCCTGCTCGATGACCACAACTACATACCCACTACCGACAACCGACTGCTGAGGCGAATCATACGCGACTACAAGTATCGTGGGGTGAGCGCGCGTGAGTCGATACACCGCTGGCCATCGGTGCGCGCTGGCGAGAACAAGTGGATATTCCCATATCAGGAGAATGCCGACGCGATGTTCAACTCGGCCATGCTTTTCGAACTTGCCGTGATAAAGCAGCAGGCGGAGCCATTGCTGCTGCAAGTGCCGGAGAGCGCCGAGGAATACTCGGAGGCGTACCGACTCAGGAAATTCCTCGAATACATAAAGCCGATACCCAACCGCGACATTCCGCCAACGAGTCTGCTGAGGGAGTTTTTAGGAGGCAGCTCGTTCCATTATTAACCAAAACAGGATAAACATTAAAACAAGAAGAACCTCCGCCAAGCTATAGTCTTGACGGAGGTTCAATATATTTAGCCACAATCTTGTGGCCACATTTTTAGTATCTTATCTTTTACAGCCTTTTTATGCTTTCCACAATCCGTGGAGATTGCAATATGCGCGAGCTGTCACGTCAGCGGCATCGGTCTTGAACTCAGCCACAGGCTTGTCGTCTGGTGTCAAGTAGCGACGGAGCACGCCATTGGGAGTAAGAAGCTCTATCCACTGTATGTAGTGGTCTGGAGTCATGGGATGGGCGACACTGCCCACGCTGACACGGTAGCCACCGTCTATCTTCTCCACTACGGGTACATGTTTTTCCTTTGCGGCATCAGTTGTGTTTTCCTTGAGCAGTGTCATGGGCTTGCCGCAGCACACAGGAGTTGGGCCATCGTGCAAAACCTCTATTATCTCACCGCAAATCATGCATTTATATACTTCACCTTTTTTAGCCATAATGTTTTTGTTTTAATTGTTGTTTATATATCAACGCTTCCATAATATTGTCATGCCGCTTGCACAACTTGAAAGTGTTTGCAAATTTACAATTTTTCCAAACAGTAAAAGTCAAAAATCAAGAAAACTATTGCCAATTACTGTTTTTTAACCTTATTGGCATAAAAACTAAAGACAATCTACCTTATCTTAAACACTGCCGCGGAAACGGGTCCAAGTTCTATCTTGTCGTTGGCATTACCGGTCTTGTATTTCACTTTTCCGGTCAGCGACATTTTTTCAGCCTTGCCAAGATGCGCAAGACTTGCTGTCACACTGTGCCCGGATGGGTTTAGAGCCACGGCATAAGTCTCACCATCCACGAATCTCGTATAGACCATTGGGTACGGCTTTGAGTGGTCGCTCACAAGTTGCCATTTCCCGTCATTGTTTAAGGCTGGCGACGAATGGCGCAACTTGATGAGGCCGCGCACGAAGTTGAGCAACGAGCGAGGGTCATTGTCCTCTGCCGCCACGGAGATCTTGCCATTTTCCGTGTCCACGGGGAAATAAAGGTTTTCAGGCTTGCAGGTTGAGAATCCCGCCGTTTCGCCAGCCGACCATTGCATCGGCGTGCGCGTGCCTGAGCGCTTGCGGCTTCCTTCCTTTGGCTGAAGGCCTGGGAGATACTTCATGCCAATCTCGTCGCCATAGTAGATGAATGGCACGCCGGGCATGGTTAGGAAGAACGTCATGGCGACTTTCAACTGTTGCAAGTCGTAACGGCGCCCTGTGCGTAGGCGCTGGAAGTCGTGATTGGCTGTCGGGAACGCCACGTAGCCCTTGTCGTGAGTAGACGTATAGATGTCGGCGTATTTCTTGTAGAAATAGTCGAGGCTGCCAAGTCCGCGCTTGTCGAAATAGCATTCCTTGCCCTTTGCTCCCCATGGGTCGTCGGATGCGAAGAAAAGCGTGTTGTAGATCTTGTCGGCGAGGTGAATCTCGAAGTCGATGTTGAAGCCGGCCGGAATGGATTTCTTCGGGTCGCTCCATTCCGACACGAGCACGCATTCGGGATAGTTCTTGTTGATCCACGCACGCATTTCTTGCCATAGCGCCATGACCGCTTTCTTGTCGGGATCGCCCTTTACGAGCGATGCGGCCATGTCCACGCGGAAGCCATCCACGCCCTTGTCGAACCAGAATGCCATGATGTTGCGAAGCTCGCGGCGCACGGCCTGTGGCCCGGGCGCGTTCACGCTCTGCTCCCAAGGGTTGGCAGGGTTGGGGTTGGCATAGCCATAGTTGAGGGCGGGCTGGCACACATAGTAGTTTTTCTGATAGTACTTGCCTCGTGGCGCGTCGAGTTCCACCCATTTGCCGCGCGTGCTGGCCTGTGGATTTGGTTCGCTGTTGCGTTGCCTTATCTGCTCCATGTCTTTTCTTGATATGGAGTCGCTCCAGATGAAGTAGTCGGCGTAGCGGCTGTTGCGGTCGCCGCTTGCGCACTCCTTGAACCATTGGCACTTGTCGCTCGTGTGGCCTGCCACCAAGTCGAGGCACACTTTGATGCCTCGCTTGTGAGCTTCGTTGATGAGGTTCACCATGTCGGTGTTGGTGCCGAAGCGAGGGTCAATCTTGTAGAAGTCGATGATGTCGTAACCACCGTCAAACCACCCCGACTCAAACACGGGGTTGAGCCAGATGGTGTTTACGCCAATCGATTTGATGTAGTCGAGCTTCGACGTGATTCCAGGCAAGTCGCCAATGCCATTTCCGTCGGTGTCCATATACGACGACGGGTAAATCTGGTAAAAGACGGCGTTGGAGAGCCACGCAGGGCCCTTGTGCCCTTGTGCCATAACTCCAAGGTTAGCCGTGATGGCCAGGGCCAAGGCGTAGAATAGATTTCTGTAATTCATCTTAATAAGGTTTCTGGTATATTTTAGCTTGAACTATATAGACTACAATACATATAATGAAAACAACAGTTACAACCCATACAACAAGTACAACACATTATGTGAATAAAAGTTGTACTTGTTGTATGTGTTGTTAAGGTTGTCTTAAATATTAATGCTTTTTTGTTTGTATAAACTAATTGTGAATTGCTACTTATTTGGCAAGTTTCAATGCCTCGACAGGCGCGTTAGTGGTAATTAAGTCTACACCGGCCTTGATAAACTGGTTAATGGTGTTGAGGTCGTTCACCGTCCACACGTTGACCACCAGTCCCAGGTCGTGGCATTCCTTGATCCATTCCGGGTGCAAGGCCATTAGCGTCTGCTCGTAGTCGATGCCTGAGAGTCCCTTTGCCTTTACGGTCTTGGGATCCCAGTCGCCATTGAGATACTGGATGTTGGCATTGGGCAGAAGCTGGTGGAGTAGTTCGCAAGCCTTGCCGCTGAACGAAATCCATACAACCCTGTCGAGCAAGCCTTTAGACTTGACCAAGTCCACAGACTGGCGCACGAGGCTGTCTTCATGGCTTTGCACTTTTTGCTTCTTGATTTCAAGCACGAGCTTGCAGCTCAAGTCCTTGCCAGCGTCAAGATATTGCTCAAGCGTTGGAATCTTCTCGCCATTTCTCAGCCTTTCCTTCTTCAGGGCCTTGTAAGTGGAAGTCTGTATGTCTATCTTGCCTACGTTTGGGTCGTGGTGAACCACTATTACGTTATCTTTCGTGAGATGTACGTCAAACTCGGAGCCGTAACAGCCAATCTTGTCGGCAAGTTTCAAAGCCGTGATAGAGTTTTGAGCGCTTCCTGCGCAGTCCCAGTAGCCACGATGAGCCACGATCTTGGTTTGCGCCGTTGCAGCCAGTGCCATGAGACATGCGGCTGCCATAACAATCAGTTTTTTCATAATGCTTTAATGTTATTATAAATATAAAACTTGTTATCAATATAAAATCATTAAATACCCAATCGCCTGTGTGACGATTGGGTTGTCATGTCGTTATTGCTTGAGCCTTACTACTTCAAGGTTATCAAGGAACACGCGGTTCTTGCCTGTGGCCTTGTTCCATGCGTCACCGCCAATGAAGATGATTCTCGTCTCTGCGGTTGCTCCGGTTATGGTGAACGAGTGGTAAGAGCCTGGTTGTGCCCATGGATCATAATCCTCACCGTTCTCGTTGCTTTGGGAGTTGGGGAAGACAGTATTGACGAAGCGGACACAGCGATATGTGGTGCCATTGATGCTGATTGTCTTGACGTCATCGCCATCGACTTCTCCAGGGCCTATGATGCCAACTTTGACGACAGAGGCATCCTTGGCTCCAACAGACGAGATATAACCAATAGACTGGAATGTAACCTTCACGTTGGTTGGCTTCTTGAGCTTGGTAAGCGCTGGCGAGATGATGTCGCCATTATAGTTGGTCTTGCCAAGCTTCGCGTATCCACGTCCGCCATAGGCCCATGTGGAAAGTGATTCCCATCCAACGGCTTTCTCCGCCTCGTTCCACAGGGTTATCCTAATCTCAGGGTATTCGTAAAGCGGCTTCTCTTCGCCTTCTTGTAACCAGTTGAAGTCGTCGGCATAAATCAGCGACTCGTCTTTCTGCGTGATAAGTGCTGTGGCGTTGACATTGCTATGCTCGCCCTCGCCCACGAGAGTCAGACTCACTGTGCGCTCGTCTTCCTCGTTCTTGTCTATGGTCACAAAGATGGAGTCTTCTGTCACGTTGGTGATGCGTGCCCATTCCACGTCAGGGGTGAGCGATGCTTTCCATGTGATGTTGGCATCGATGGCAAGTTTCAGCACACTGCCATCAGGATCAATGGTGTAGCCAGAAACTCCGTCCCTGATGGCGATGCTTGGCACGTCAGCCTCCTGCACTATGTCAAGGGAGTTGAGCACCTTGCCATATCCTGTCAGGTTTATCTTGCCCTCGCGCTGGTCGAACGTGGAGTTCTTGTCAACCCAATAATAGATTATGCCGTCGTCCTCGCCCTCGTAGATGAAGTAATGGAGCCACGACGCGTCGTCGGGGTTCTCCAACGACAGTTTCCAAGGACTGTTTGAGCGCACGGTGACAGCCTTGCGCTTCGCCTGTGTTATTCCGGCCTTGCTCACGTTGATGGTGCCTTCGATGTTGTCAAAGGTCAGGTATGGGTCGCCGACAGGCTCATCATTGTCTTTGCAAGCAGAGAATCCCAAAAGGCAAATGAGAGTCAATGCTGAAAGGAATATATTCTTTATTTTCATTGTGTTTGTCTATATAATAACGTTAAGTAGCGACAATTATTTTCCCTCGGCGGCCTTTTTGCTCCACCACACGGGTAGTTTCATGTCGTTTTCCCCTCCCATGCGCTTCAACGCCTCTTCCACGTGGTCGGCATTGGTTGCCACCGTTGTGTTGGGGTAGCCCATGCGGGTCGGGAGAATGTAATCGTTGGGGTCGGTGCCAGCGCCGATGGTCAGCTCTGGATAGCCAGTGCGCCGATAGTCGTTCCAACCCTCCATGCCAACCCAGAACGTGGCTAAGTATTTCTGGTCGAGAATGAGCTTGAGATGATCATCGTTGAGATCCCATGAGGCGAGCTGTGACTGCAAGAAAATGTTGATTTGTTCTTCCGTGACATCGTATTCGGCGGGTATTTCACCTGTCTTTACGCTCGACTTGGCAAACGCCGACCATTTCTCGATGCTTGCTTTCACTGCCGCCTCGTAATATTCGCGAGCTTTCTCCTCGCCTCCCCTTATCATGCCGCGTTGGGCTGCCTCCGCCAGGATGAACATGGCCTCGTCGTAGCCCATGAGGAACTCGTCGGAGTTGTCGCGACGCAATGTTTGGAGGTTGAGCCTGGCTGATCCCTTATCGTCATTGGCCTGGTTCTCGATCAGTCCACCGGATACGGTGCCTTTCCAGTATGTGTAGTTATTACGTCTTGTGGCTATCATAGGCAGACGTGGGTCTACATATAGGTCTTTCTTGAAGTCGTTTGGATCCTTGATGACCATCATCTTTATCATCTGCTCCGTAATGTTCATGCTTTGGAAGCTGACATCGGTGTACGAATTAGGGTCAAACTGTGAGTAATACGGCGCAACGGCACTATAATGAACCGTGGCGTTGTCGTCGTTGCCCTCAAAGATAGGATAAGATGACGGATTATCCACTATCTGCTGCATTTTTTGCGCTACATTGAGGTTGGCGGTGCTGTCCACGATTGTGTTGACGCGATTTGAGAGCCTACCAAGAACGCGGAGGTACAGGGTGTTGTTGAACTTGCGCCATTTTTCCATGCTGAACTGATACATGGCGTCCAAGGCAGGGTAGGTCTTGTCCACATAGGGGCTTTTCGCGTATATGTCGTTGGCTTTCTCCAAATAAGAGCATAGCTGTGCGTATACCTTTTCCTGCGAGTCGAACACTGGCCTCATGTTTCCTTCCGATGCCTGGAATGCCTCGGTGAATGGGATGTCACCAAACATGTCGGTAAGGTTTTGCATGTACATTACATACAATGTCTTCGACACGGCATCAGCTGCACCGTCTTCGTGTATCTCGGCAAGACGGCTCATCTCGTGACAGTCGCTCGCGTATCGCGCTATGGAGTTCCACAGCGATGTCCAGTTGCTGTCGCCAATGCCGTAGCGATGTATCGTCGACGTGGTGACGGCGGTGGCGGCGGTATGCTGTATGAGCTCGTCGTTCCAGTTGTAAGTGATGTTGGTCAGATAGTTGGTTCCTCCATAGAGGATTGGCTCGAACAAGGCCGAGGCGTTGAGCTTGCCACTTGCCACCGTAATCTTGTTAGGGTTGGAATTGGTCGACTCGAAATTCTCCGTGCATCCAGCGAGAAGCAATGCCGACGCGGCGACGGGAAGCATGTATTTTGTGAATCTTGTTTTCATGGCTTTAGAAAGAAAGTTTGAGATTGAATCCATACTGGCGGGTCATAGGATACGCAAGCGTCTCTATGCCTGAGTATATTTCAGCTCCAGACACCATGGCCGTCTCTGGGTCATACTGAGGGAACGGCGTGATGCAGAATAGGTTAGTGGCGTAAACGCCAAAGCTTAAGCTCTCAAGGAAGTGGGTTTTCCTGCATATTTTCCTTGGGAGGCTGTAATCGATACGCAGCTGCTTGAACTTGATGAAGTTTGTGGAGAAGGTGTTTTCCTCTGCGTTGTCGCGTACCCATACATAAGTGTTGTAATAGTTCTGCACGGATGTCATCACAGTCTTGTTCTTCGTGTAGGTTATTGTTCCGTCTGCGGCCTTGTGCTCTTGCACTCCGTCGAGCACGAAGCCATCATAGCGGCCATAGAGCGAGTTCTTCAAGCGACCCTGGTATGAAAGCATGAAGTTGGTGGTGGAGTAGGCGTGTCCGCCAACCTGCGCGGCGAAGTCCATTGACACGGTTACGTTCTTTATGCGGAAATTCATGTTCAGTCCGCCTGTCCATGTCGGGTTGACACGGCCGAGATCCATAAGGGGCGAAGTCTTTGGGTTTACTGGCAATCCGTTGCTGGTGATGATTTTGGCGCCGCTGCAGTCAACCTTGTTGCCGTCATCGTCGATATAGTATGCACCTTCCGGGGCGCGCGTGTAGCCCCTGCCGTAGAGGTGGTACATCTCTCGGCCTACGAATGAGTAGATGTATACGCGGCCTCCGATTGTTGTTCCGTTACTGAGCTGGAACGGTTGTCTTGGGTCCCAATCGTCTTGCAAGGATTCAAGCGTGTTCCAGTTTCGGCTGGCGTTGGCGGAAATGTTCCACTCGAAGTTGCGGGTCTTCACAGGTGTTCCGCTAAGCGTAATCTCAATACCCTTGCTGCCTATCTTGCCGGCGTTGATGGTGTAGCCTGTGGCTCCGGTTATTTGGTCGGCGGCCACGCTCACGATTTGGTTCGTGGTGTTCGTGGTGTAGAGCGTGAAGTCGAAGCCAAGTCTGCCCCCAAACATCTTTCCTTCGATACCTCCTTCCCAACTCTCTTCGTTCTCAGGCTTGATTTTCGAGTTGGGGATGGTGCGTGAGATTCTGTAGCCTCCGTAGTAGGAAGTGTTGTCATAATAGCGATCCAGGGAGTAAGGAGACGTGTCGTTACCCACGTTTGCCCACGACGCTTTCAGCTTGAGCATGTTCACCCATGGGGCTTTCTCCCTGAAGTTGAGCACCTGGTCAAGGAGAACCGTGGCAGACACGGACGGATAGTTGTATGAGTTGTGGCCTATGGCAAGGGTCGAAGACCAGTCGTTGCGGTCGGTGAACTCAAGATAATAGGTGTTGTCCCACGAAAGGCTCATGATGCCATAGAAGGAGTTGACCTTCTTCTTCGAGTGATAGCTGAACACGTCGGGGCTGTATCCTGACGGCACGTTGTAGACGTTGTACACGCCATCCACTTGCAGTTTTTCGAGCGTTATGCGGTCGTTATAGTAACGATAATCCATGCTGTTGCCACCAAAGGAGGCGTTGAACCCGAGACGGTCGCCCACTAACTTGTTGTTGGTGTACGAGAGCAGGAAGTCGTTGTTGAAGCGGTACACGTTGGTGGTCTGCTCACGATACATGCCCTCCTGGAAGCCGTTGGTATAGAACGGGCGCTGCTGTGTCCTCCAAGTGTGGGTCATGTCCACCGCTGAGCGCAGCTTGAGGCTGAGACCCTTTAGCAGCGAGACTGTGGCCTGTATGTTTCCGTATACGCGGGTCTTGTTCATGGAGTTGAGCTCCTCGTAGGCGGTGCGGTAGGGGTTGAAAGCGTCTGTGCCCTTGTACACCGTCATGCCATTGTCCATGTTCTCCCTGGTGAACCTGCCTTTGAAGTACTCGTCTTTCCACTCGTTTATGGAGTTGGTGTTGTATCCAAAGCCGAGTTGATACATCGGGCTGGCCGATGAGTAACCGCTTGCCGGCAGGTTCCCGCTTCGGCGGTTGGTGAAGTTGACGCGTGAGCTTATCTTGATGCGCTTGCTCACGGGCGTGTCGAATCCGAGCGACACGGCGTCGTCCACGTAGCCAGTGTTTGGCGTTATCCAGTTGTTGCGTGTGTCGGTGAAACTTATGCGGCCAGACGTTCCCTTGCCGTTGCCGCCTGTGATGGATACGTTGTTGCGCCATGTGGTGCCAGTCTGGAAAAATCCCTTGTACCAGTCGTCCTTGTACTCCCATGGGGTTGGGGTCCACATGCCGGTATCCCAGTCGTAAGAATTGTATTGGTAGCGCATCTTGCCCTCACCGAATTTCTCGCCGAAGTTGTAGCGCGAGTAGTTTGAACTGTAGGCTTTGCCATCGGCAGACTTGTCCGCGTCGATGTTGTTGAACACGTATGGATTGAGGCCCATGTCTGTACCGGCTCCGTATTCCTTTTGGAAGTCTGGCCAATAGCTTGCCTTCTCGAAGACGAGCGATGAACTTACCGACACGCCCCACTTCTTTGCACCTCCGCCACCTTTGGTTGTTATGACGATGGCTCCGTTTCCTGCCGCCGAGCCATAGAGCGCGGTGGCCGCCGCGCCTTTCAGCACCGTCACCGACTCCACGTCGTCGGGGTTGATGTCCGCGGCTCCGTTGCCGAAGTCTACGGGTGCGTCGTTGTTGCTATATGTTGAGCCGCTGCCAGTTGCCACGGTTCCCGATTGTATTGGTATGCCATCGACCACGAACAGTGCTCCGTTGTTGCCGTAGTTCAGCGAGTGGTCGCCACGCAGCGTGACGCGCATCGTTCCCATTGGTCCCGTGCCCGCCTGCGACATGGAAAGTCCGGCGACCTTGCCGTTCATCTGCTCCAGCCAGTTGCCGGAGACACCTTTCGTGAGTTCCTTGTTGTCGAGCTTGGTCACGGAGTATCCCAGCGACTTTTCCTCGCGCTTGATGCCAAGAGCCGTCACGACGACCTCGTTCAGGTTCTTAGCCTCTGGTTTCATCACGATCTTGAGTTTTGTCTTGCTACCCACGGAAAGGGTAGTGGTTTGATAACCAAGGTAGGAGACTGTCAATTGTGGGTTGGCCCCATTCACGGTTAGCGTGAAGTTTCCGTCCAGGTCAGTCACTGTTCCAGTCTTTGAACCCTTTTGCTGCACCGTCACGCCAACCATAGGGGTTGTTCCGTCGGTGTCGAGCACACGGCCGGTCAGTGTCACGCTCTGTCCGAAAGCTGTCACCGAGGTGAGCATCGAAAGAGCCGTCACGGCAATTCTCACGTGATGCTGTTTCATCTTCATGGTCTATTGATTAAAGTTTGTTATTTAGGTACAAAATTATTTATAGTAGATTACAATTGTTTTTCGCTGGTGTTACAAAGCCGCTTCAATGGCCTTTCTTGATGTCGGTCAACCTTATCTCAGTGGCCGCTGGCCTCCTTCAGTAGTTCTCCTAACTCCTTGATGCTCGCTGCCGTGAGATCAGGCTGCCGCTCGTAGGTAAGCGACATGTCGAGCGTTGTCTCGCCCGACAGCACGAGCACGCCAAACGAGCCCGCGTTTTGCGCCGTGGCCACGTCGGTGTAGATGCGGTCGCCAACCATTGCTATCTCGTCGTCGCGCAGACCGTACTTATCGCGTATGCACCAGAGCATGTTCGGGTTGGGCTTGCCTATCACCACGTCGGGTTTCCTCTTCGTGGAGCCTTCTATCGCCTTGCACAATGAGCCGCAATCCACGAGGATGGTCTGCTCATCGGTGGGGCATACCCAGTCGGGATTTGTGGCTATGTAGGGAATGTCATTGTGCGATGCCCACCATGCCGCACGGCACAGGCGGTTGTAGGTCAGCGTCGTGTCGAAGGCTACCACGAGCACGTCGGGGCGGTCTTCTGGCGAGTCCTCGCATAGTTCGAAGCCTCCCATCCTGAACTCCTCGTGCATGCTTGGCGTTCCAAGCGCGAAGATGCGCTTTGCCTGTGGGAAGTTTTGGTGTATGTAGTCGATGGTGGCTATCGACGACGTGTACATCTGTTCCGGCGTGGCCTCTATGCCGAGCTTGCGCAGTTTCTTGAGGTAGTCGCCCGAGCTTTTCGTTGGGTTGTTGGTCAAGAACGAATAGCTGATTCCGAGCCCTCTTAGCGTGTCGAGAAACTGCATGGTATAAGGGAATAGCGTGTCGCCAAGGTAGATGGTGCCGTCCATGTCGAGGGCCACATGGCTGATCTTCGCAAGAGCCTTCATCAGGTTGTCGCGGTCAAATGGGGATGAGAACTTGTCAAATTTCATGGAATGTATTGTTTTTTTATTTCGTATACACAGTTCATGTCTGCTATTCAGTATTATTCCTCATATTCAATCTTGGAGGCACGCTCATATCCGTCGCGTGGCGCCTTCCACATGGATATCAATATCAGCATGCCTATGATGGCCACCACGATTATTGTCTCGAACACCCTCGTCCATCCGTAGATGTCGGCCACGTAGCCCACGAGCAGTCCGGAGAGTCCGGAGCCGATGTATCCGAGTATGCCAGCTATGCCGTTGGCCCTTGCCGATGCCTCCTTGGTGGCTTGCTTGCCGAGCTCTATGCCGATGAGCGCCTGGGGGCCATACACGCAGAATCCCGCGCCTACGAGCACGGCCGCCGTGAGCGACAGGCTCGCGTTGCCTGGCAAGCAACGGAAGATGAACATGAACACTGCGGCGCCCGCCATGCAAGCCACGCACATGTGGTGCCCTTTGCCCTTGAAGATGTGGTCCGTGGCCCAGCCGGCGAATAGCGTGCCAAGGATGCCGGCTATCTCAAATGCGGCGACGGTCCAGCCAGCCTCGGAGATGTCGAGGCCGCGGCTCTCGGTGAGGAACTTTGGACCCCAGTCGAGGATGCCCATTCTCACCACGTACACGAAGAGGTTGGCGACGCAGAATGTCCACACCCAGCGGTTCTTCCAAACCATCATCATCTCAAACTTCTTGCGGTCTTTCTTGTTTTTCACGTCAATCTTTCCGAGCGATGTGCCAGGCAGGTCGGGCAGTCCGGCGTCTTTTGGCTCGTCGCGCAGGCCCATAAGCACGAACACGGACCCACAGAGGGCTATGATTGCCGGAATCCAGAAGCACCATTTCCACGCGCCTATATGGGCGGCGTAGTTGAGTGCCTGTGTGGATGCGTCGGCCACGCTGTTGTTTGTCAGGTTCTCGGTTATGCGCGCCACGACAGCGGTGTTGGTGCTCATGTCGGTGCCGAGCGACCCCATTATGGTGCCGCACACTATCACGGCGAGGGCGGCACCCACGGAGTGAGACGTGTTCCAGATGGACATCTTAGTAGCGAGCTCCGACGGGTGAATCCAGTGGGGCAGGATGCGTGCGCACGGAGGATAGCCCATGCCTTGGCAATACTGGTTTAGGATGATGACGATGCCCATGAAGAGTATGAGCATAGAGGTGAAGTCGGGACCGCTGTCGGTTCCCGTGATGAGCGAGCTGATGTTCACGCTGAAGCCAAAGGCGAAGTTGGCTATGGCGCACAAGAACAAGCCCAACGCCATCACGATATGGCTTTTTACGCGGTCTACGACATAACCATTGACGAAGCGGGACGTGCCGTATATGAGGGAACCGAAAAACAATATCCAGCCAAAGCTCTTGTTGGATATGCCGTATTCCCCTGTCAGTCCTGGCATGGCGAGCGAGAAATTCTTTCTCACGAAATAAAACATTGCGTAGCCCAGCATCGACACCAATATGGTGCGAGCCTGCCAATTGATGAATTTCTTACGTTGCGAGCCTAAGTTGCCATAGACGTCTTGTCGTGTTTCCATATTAATTTTAGCTTTAGATATTCTCTTAAATCGTGTATATCAAAACATTAAACAAAAGATGCATACCAATTGCTTTTCGTTTTTTAATATTTTGTCTTCAATGTGAAACAAAATTAGCAAACATTTTTGAACAATCAAAAATTTTGGGTGCTAAAATTATCATTATTCAAATAGTTTAACCAAAAAATGGTTAGCCGCTTTAATATTTATTACGTCAAGCTGACACAATTCCTATATATTTTGCTAACTTTGCAACAAATTAATATATAGGTAGTATAAATAGACATTTCATGAACATTGAGAAAGAGATAAGCTCATCGGTGCTTTCTGCCGTGAAAGAGCTTTATGGCCAAGAGGTTCCCGAAAAGATGGTGCAACTTCAAAAAACGAAACCGGGGTTTGAGGGCAACCTCACGCTGGTTGTGTTTCCTTTCTTGAAGATGTCGCGCAAGAAGCCACAAGACACCGCGCAAGAGATTGGCGAGAAACTCGTTGCCAGCTGCAAGGCCGTGGCGGCGTTCAACGCCGTCGGGGGGTTCTTAAACCTTGTCATCGCGCCTGAGGCATGGACAGACCTGCTCGACACCATCGACAGCGATCCGCGCTATGGTGAGAAGGCGGTTACGCCAGAGTCTCCTCTCGTCATGGTGGAATACTCTTCGCCCAACACCAACAAGCCATTGCATCTCGGGCACGTGCGCAACAACCTCTTGGGATGGAGCCTGGCCAAGATTCTTGAGGCCAATGGCAACCGCGTGGTGAAGACCAACATAGTGAATGACCGTGGCATACACATCATGAAGTCGATGCTCGCGTGGATGAAGTGGGGCAACGGCTGTACGCCTGAGTCTACCAGCAAGAAGGGCGACCACCTCATTGGTGACTTCTACGTGCTCTTCGACAAGCATTACAAGGAGGAATGCGCCGAGCTCACTAAGCAATACATGGCAGAGGGCATGGGCGAGGACGATGCCAAGAAGAAGGCGGAGCAGGAGGCCCCACTCATCAAGGAGGCTCACCGCATGCTCGTGAAGTGGGAGGCTGGCGACAAGGACATACGCGACCTATGGGCAAAGATGAACTCATGGGTATATGCCGGATTCGACGAGACCTACAAGGCTCTCGGCGTGAGCTTCGACAAGATATACTACGAGAGCAACACCTATATCGTGGGCAAGCGCAAGGTGATGGAGGGTCTCGAAAAGGGTCTCTTCTACAAGAAAGAGGACGGCAGCATTTGGGCCGACCTCACAAAGGATGGCCTTGACCAAAAGCTCCTCATCCGTGCCGATGGCACCACGGTCTACATGACGCAAGACATAGGCACGGCGGAGATGCGCTTCAGCGATTACCCAATCGAAAAGATGATATATGTGGTTGGCAACGAGCAGAACTACCACTTTCAGGTGCTATCGCTCCTGCTCGACCGCCTTGGCTTCAAGTGGGGCAAGGATCTCGTGCATTTCTCCTATGGCATGGTGGAGCTCCCCAACGGCAAGATGAAGAGTCGTGAGGGCACAGTGGTGGATGCCGACGACCTCGTGGCTGAGATGATAAGCGACGCGCGAAAGACCAGCGAGGAGCACGGACAGTCGAAGGAGTTTTCCGAAGAGGAGAAAAACGAGATAGCACGCATCGTGGGCATGGGCGCCTTGAAATACTTTATCCTGAAGGTTGACGCACGCAAGAACATGCTGTTCAACCCTGCGGAGTCTATCGACTTCAACGGCAACACGGGTCCATTCATACAATATACCTACGCGCGCATCCGCTCAATTCTCAGGAAGAGCGGCGACATGGCGGCCAATGCCGACGCGTCGTCTTACGCTCCAAATGCCAAGGAGGTGGAGCTGATACAGAAGCTCGACGCCTTCAAGGTGGCCGTGGCCGACGCCGGACAAAATTATAACCCTGCCGGCATAGCCAACTACACCTATGAACTGACAAAGCTCTTCAACCAGTTCTACCACGACTACAGCATCCTCTCAGCCGACACGGAGGCCGAGAAGCTCTTCCGCCTCAAGCTCGCGCGCAACGTGAGCAAGACCATCAAGAACGCCATGGAGCTCCTTGGCATCGAAGTGCCAGAGAGAATGTAAAAAAATCAGGCCCCTCCCCAGCCCCTCCCCCACCCAGGGGAGGGGAGTAATATGGTGAAGCCTCTCCAAATGCCTCATGAATTTAAAATGAATAGTGGTGTAAACTATAATAACGTAGGAAACAGCAACACTTCACCTTCCCCTATCGTGAAGGAAAGTGGCGAGGCTTCACCATATCACACCCTCCCCAGGGTGGGGGAGGGCCAGGAAGGGGCCAGAGGACCAATGCCTCAGGGATATGCTTCCGCCTGGGCGGTGGACGCTGGTTGCTCAGGAAATCCTGGGCCGATGGAGTATCAAGGGGTGGATCTCGCCACGGGCGAACAGGTGTTCCATTTCGGACCATACTATCCCGACGGTTCCATAGTGTACGGCACCAACAACATAGGCGAGTTTCTCGCCATAGTGCACGCCTTGGCGCTCATGGACAACAAGGGCATCACCGGCAAGACCATCTACTCCGACTCCTACAACGCCATACTGTGGGTCAAGAAAAAGCAATGCAAGACGAAGCTCGAGCGCGACGAGCGCACCGAGCCGCTCTACGCGCTTATAAGCCGTGCCGAGAAATGGCTCCGCACCCACAATGTCACCACGCCTGTAATAAAGTGGGAGACAAGGCAGTGGGGAGAGATCCCGGCAGATTTCGGAAGAAAATGATAATGGGTAATATTCCTTTACAAAAGCCTCTCTGAGAATCGCCTGTTTGAAAATGGTTGATAGTGTGCTCCATTCGTGGCCATTCTCGTAATGATTTTGTAATATGCTGATAAATAGGCAATTCCGCCTTTCGCTATCTTTTAAGATGCGAAAGGCGGAATTTTTTTGTTGCCTTTACGCCGCTATCGCGTTGCGATTACGGCGTGAAGGCGATGACATGGCGGCGTGAAGGCAACGGCCTTGCGCTTGAATCGTGATGGCCTTACGGCGTGGAGGCGCATACATCGCGTTTGAAAAGGTCGAATACTGGGGTGAAACGAGGTCGACATGCCGCTTTTCGCTCTCTCTTACACGCTGTTGCCAAGTGTTAAATTCTTGCTATAAATATTTACGTTTTCGCAGTGTGCCATTCGGGTCGCGGACGGTCACTGTGGCCATCCATGCACGTTTCGTGAATATATTTTCATGTTCTTTCAACATTGCCCGTTCAATTGCTTTCACGAGACGGCTATTTTTTGTAATTTTGCATTAATTAAACCGATTTTACAATGAAAGCGTTATTGGACAGAATCCGCAAGGATGGCAAGTGTTACCCAGGTGGTATCTTAAAGGTCGACAAGTTTATCAATCACCAGATGGACCCCAACCTGATGAAGCAGATAGCGGTGGAGATGATTCGCCGCTATGCCAACACCGACATCAACAAGATTCTGACTATCGAGGCCAGTGGCATAGCGCCAGCCATCATGATGGGTTTCCTGCTCGACTTGCCAGTGGTGTTCGCCAAGAAAAAGAAGCCCTCGACCATGGGCGACATGCTGTCAACCACGGTGTTCTCGTTCACTAAGCAGCGCGAGTACCACGTCGTCATCTCAAAGGATTATCTCACGCCCGACGACAAGGTGCTCTTCGTGGACGACTTCCTGGCCTACGGCAACGCCGCCAAGGGCATCATCGACCTATGCCGTCAGGGAGGCGCGCATTTGGTGGGCATGGCCTTCATCATCGAGAAGGCTTTCCAGCATGGCCGCAAGGTCATCGAGGATGCTGGCATACGCTGCGAGAGCATGGCGATAATCGACTCGCTCGACAATTGTGAAATAAAGATGCGAGAGGAATAATGGCCGCGCAAAAGGACTTGATCTATGGCCTTAACGACCGTCCGCCCCTCCGCGAGACATTGTTCGCGGCCTTGCAGCACCTCTTGGCCATCTTCGTGGCCATCATCACCCCTCCGCTTATCATAGCGTCGGCCTTGCGGTTCGACATCCAGACCACGGGCTTCCTCGTCTCCATGTCGCTCTTCGTTTCGGGCATAGCCACCTTCATCCAGAGCCATCGCGTGGGGCCCATCGGCACGGGGCTGCTCTGCATCCAAGGCACGTCGTTCTCGTTTATCAGCCCCATCATCAGCGCGGGCATGCTTGGCATGGTCAATGGCAAGATGGACGTGGCTCTCGGCCTGAGCTATGTGTTCGGCGGTTGCCTGGTGGCGTCGGTCGTGGAGATGATAGTGAGCCGCGTCTTGCCCTACACGCGCAAGGTCATCACGCCGCTCGTGGCTGGCATCGTGGTCACGCTCATCGGCCTGTGTCTCATCAAGGCTGGTATCACCTCGTGTGGAGGCGGCCAGGCGGCGATGGACAATGGCACCTTCGGCTCTATCCGGAACCTTGGCTTGGCGGTGCTGGTGCTCGTCACCATCATCTTCTTCAACAGGTCGGCCAACAGGTTCCTGCGCATGGGCTCAATAGTGTTGGGCCTGCTCGTTGGCTGCGTGGCGGCTTATGGCCTTGGCATGATCCATTTCTCCGACATCCAGACCACGGGCGCGCTCAACGTCCCCGTCCCCTTCAAGTATGGCTTGCGCTTCGACGTGGGCACCATCGTCGGCTTAGGGCTTATCTACCTCGTCACCGCGGTTGAGGCTTTCGGCGACATCACCGCCAACTCGCTCATCTCCGGCGAGCCCGTGGAGGGTCCCGTGTTCATGCGGCGCGCTCAGGGCGGCATCTTGGCCGACGGCTTCAACTCCATGTTGGCTGCCGTGTTCAATAGTTTCCCAAACAGCATCTTCGCCCAAAACAACGGCATGATACAGCTCACGGGCGTGGCAAGCCGCTACGTGGGCTATTTCATAGCCGGCGCCTTGTTTCTCTTGGGGCTGTTCCCCGTCGTGGGCGAGTTTTTCTCCCTCATCCCCGACTGCGTGCTGGGTGGGGCCACGCTCCTCATGTTTGGCACCGTGGCGGCGGCGGGCGTGCGCATCATCGCCTCCACCACGATAGACCGCAAGGCCGTGCTCGTGCTCGCCATCAGTTTCTCCATGGGCATGAGCGTGGAGCTCGTGCCCGACATCCTGTCGCAGATGCCAAGCGTCATCAAGAGCATCTTCTCAAGCGGCATCACCACGGGCGGCGTCACGGCCATGATAGCCAACGCCTGCATCCGCGTGAAGGCCGACGCATAGGGCTTTTTTACCATGCTTCGGCTTCATGCTAAAATGCCGTCGGCTTTACATTTGAATGCCGAAATGACCAAAATCGCACTGAACTCAGTGCAATTATATATAAAAAGTGCACTCTGTTCAGTGCACTTTTCGTTTTTTGGGGTTGTTATGTTCCATTTTTTTTAACATAAGTAGATATACCAGTTCGGGATAACATGGTATATTTGAAAAATATTTCGTAACTTAGCGGCAAGAAAACAATAAAGGTCATGGCTGAGATTAGAAGATACCCTATTGGGATACAAACATTCCAGGACATAATAGAAGGGAAGTACATATATGTGGACAAGACCAAATATATTGTAGACTTCAGAGAGCAAGGACTCAAATTCGTGTTCTTGAGTCGTCCTCGACGGTTCGGGAAGTCCTTGTTCGCGTCCATGCTTCATGCCTATTACGAGGGCAAGAAAGATTTGTTTGACGGACTGGCTGTGGGTGAGTATGAGAAGGACTGGGTGAAACACCCTGTGCTGCATTTCGACATGAGCGGTGCCAAGCACTTCGACGCCGAACGGCTAACCAGCTATCTCAATTGGCAACTGCAACCCTATGAAGAGGCATACGGATGCGCTGACGATGACAACTCCACTAACGTGAGACTTGCCAATCTCGTGAAGCGAGCATACAAGCAGACTGGGCAAAAGGTGGTTATAATCATCGACGAGTATGATGCCCCACTTCTTGATGTTGTTCACGAAGAAGAAAACCTGCACAAACTGCGCTTGATAATGCAGAATTTTTACAGTCCGCTGAAAATGCTCGACCCGTACCTTGAGCTTGTCTTCATAACAGGCATAACCAAGTTTTCGCAGCTCAGTATTTTCAGTGAACTGAACAACCTCTACAATATATCCATGTACGACCGGTACTCGGCCATATGCGGCATAAGCAAGACAGAGCTTACCACGCAGATGCGGCACGACGTGGAGCTGTTTGCCGAGAGCATGGGCATTGGCTACGACGAGATGCTCACAAGGCTAAAGGACTATTACGACGGCTATCACTTCAGTCGTCATTCTGAAGACATATTCAACCCGTTTAGCCTTATAATGTCCATGGCCAGTCACGAGCTCGGCAACTACTGGTTCGGCTCGGGCACCCCGTCGTACATAATAAACGTAATGAAGAAGTTCCACACGGGAATAAGCGATATAGAAAAGAAAGGGGCAGGCGTGACCGACTTCGACGTGTCGCCCGAACAGATGACATCGCCGCTGCCCCTGCTATACCAAAGCGGCTATCTCACAATAAAGAAATACAACCCCATAACGCAGCGCTATGTGCTCGATTACCCTAACCATGAGGTGCGCATAGGTATGCTACAGGCACTCGCGCCAAACTATCTCGCGCCACGACAGATGGACAATAGCTCGTTTCTTGGAGATTTTCTCGACCACCTATGCGAGCACGACATGAATGCCGCGCTGGAGCGTATGCGCGTGTATTTGGCAAGTATTAGCAACCGCCTGTCAAACAAGAGCGAGCGTGACGTGCAGACGGTGTTTTATCTCATATTCAGTCTTATGGGGGCCTACGTACGCGTGGAGGAGGATAGTGCCGTCGGACGTGCCGACGTGGTTATTCATATGCCAGACACCATATATGTGCTTGAGCTGAAATATGACGGCAGCGCAAAGGCGGCACTGCAACAGATAGATGACAAGGGATACCTCATACCATATTCCGCCAATGGCAAGCGACTGGTGAAAGTGGGCATCAACTATGACAGTGCCAAGCGTACATTAGGGGAATGGATTGTGAGTGAAAGCAAATAATACGTTCAATCAATGACAAACGAAGATTTCATGATGAGGGCCATCGCGCTCTCAATAGACAATGTGCGCAACGGCGGCGGGCCTTTCGGCGCCGTGATAACACGCCACGGCAAGGTGGTGGCTACGGGTGTGAACCGCGTCACGGCCAACAACGACCCCACCGCTCACGCCGAGGTGACGGCGATAAGGAACGCCGCCCGTGAGCTCGGCACTTTCGACTTGAGCGACTGCGAGATATACACCTCGTGCGAGCCGTGCCCCATGTGCCTTGGCGCGATATACTGGGCAAGGCTGAAGAAGGTCTACTTCGCCAACGACAAGCACGATGCCAAGGCCATCGGTTTCGACGACTCGTTCATCTACGACGAGCTTGCCTTGCCGCGTGATGAGCGCAAGCTGCCTTCCGAGGTGATG